>Ga0031675_1344294_pt1 | contig 8343 bp, 4 predicted proteins | sample DeeseametaMP2618_FD_75018 | JGI IMG/M metagenome (GOLD analysis project Ga0031675, IMG submission 75018) | Metatranscriptome of deep ocean microbial communities from Atlantic Ocean - MP2618 (Metagenome Metatranscriptome) | ecosystem: Environmental > Aquatic > Marine > Oceanic ... | reverse complement strand
CTCGCTTTTTCTTACAAGGTTTCGAGCGAATTTCGTCGGCATTTGTAAGAGATCTCTTACAAATTTTTGAGAGATCCCTTACACGCGAACGCTATGTTTTTGACCTACTGGCCTTTGATGGCTTTCAAACCGGGGTAGCTCACATCCCCTAGCTCGGCTTCGATCACCAGCAGGCGGTTGTACTTCGCGACACGGTCAGAACGACACAGCGATCCGGTCTTGATTTGTCCCGCACAGGTGCCTACGGCCAAATCGGCAATAGTGGTATCTTCCGTTTCACCGCTACGGTGGGAGATGACCGCCGTAAAGCCCGCATCTTGGGCCATTTTAATCGCGTCGAGGGTTTCGGAGAGCGAGCCAATCTGGTTGAACTTGATCAGAATCGAGTTACCGATCTGCTCGTCAATGCCACGCTTAAGGATTTTGGTATTGGTGACGAATAGGTCGTCCCCCACCAGCTGCACCTTGTCGCCCAGCTTGTCGGTCAAGGCTTTCCAACCGGCCCAGTCGGACTCGTCCATGCCGTCTTCGATAGACACGATGGGGTAGTCGGCACACAGGCCCGCCAGGTAGTCGGCAAACCCTTCGGAGTCGTAACGCTTGCCTTCTCCGGCCAGGTCGTACTGACCTTCCTTGTAGAATTCGGAGGCAGCACAGTCCAGCGCCAGAGTGACATCGCTGCCCAGGGTATAACCGGCATCGGCCACCGCCTGCTTGATGACGGCCAGTGCCTCGGCGTTGGATGTCAGGTTGGGCGCAAAGCCACCCTCATCCCCTACCGAGGTAGACAGCCCCTTGGCAGAGAGCACTTTTTTCAGCGCGTGGAAAATCTCCGCGCCCATGCGCAGGCCTTCACGGAAGTTGGGGGCGCCCACCGGCTGCACCATGAACTCCTGAATATCCACGTTATTGTCGGCGTGCTCACCGCCGTTGAGGATGTTCATCATCGGTACCGGCATGCTGTACTGGCCTGGCTGACCGTAAAGCTCGGCGATATGGGCATACAGTGGCACGCCTTTGGCATTGGCCGCCGCCTTGGCTGCCGCGAGCGACACCGCCAGAATCGCATTGGCTCCCAGAGTCGCCTTGTTATCCGTGCCATCCAACTCCAGCATGGCATTGTCCAAACCGCGCTGGTCCCGCGCATCCATTCCCAACAACGCATCACGAATCTTGCCATTCACGGCCTCGACGGCTTTTAAAACGCCTTTACCGAGGTAGCGCGCCTTGTCGCCATCACGCAGTTCGAGTGCTTCGCGGGAACCCGTGGAGGCACCGCTGGGGGCACAGGCGCTGCCTACGGCACCGCTTTCCAAACGTACGGTGGCTTGAACGGTCGGGTTACCGCGCGAATCGAGCACTTCCAGCGCACTGATTTCAACAATTTTGGTCATGACAGTGTCCTTTGGTTGTCGGTCTAATCGATGAGAGATCCAATGTATACCACGGATTAACGCCGCGATTAACGGATGGTTAAGGGATCGAAGCCTTTTACCAGAGCGTCTAACTGCGACAGCTGCGTTAAGAATGGCTCTAATTGATCCAGCGGCAGCGCACAGGGGCCGTCGCACTTGGCATTATCGGGGTCTGGATGAGCTTCTAAAAACAGCCCCGCCAAACCAACCGCCACGCCCGCGCGAGCAAGCTCGGCAACCTGGGCACGGCGGCCATCGGCGCTGTCCGCCCGGCCACCTGGACGCTGCAAAGCATGGGTGACATCGAAGAACACTGGGTAACCGGTCTGCTTCATATCGCCAAAGCCCAACATATCCACGACGAGGTTGTTGTAACCAAAACTGGTGCCCCGCTCGCAGAGCATCAGGCGGTCGTTGCCCGCTTCCTGAAACTTGTTGAGGATATGGCGCATTTCGTGCGGGGCCAAAAACTGCGGCTTTTTGATATTGATGGCAGCGCCCGTTTTCGCCATTGCCACCACTAGATCGGTCTGGCGCGCCAAAAAGGCCGGCAGCTGGATGATATCGGCGACTTCAGCAGCAGGCGCTGCCTGCCAGGGCTCGTGCACATCGGTAATGATGGGCACGTTATAGCGCGCCTTGATATCGGCCAGGATTTGCAGGCCTTTTTCCAGCCCAGGCCCCCGGTAGGAGTGGATCGAGCTGCGATTCGCTTTGTCGAAACTGGCCTTGAACACATAAGGCATACCCAGCTTTTGCGTCACATTCACGTAGGCCTGCGCCACTTCATCGGCCAGCTCCGCCGACTCCAGCACGTTCATGCCGCCAAGCAGCATGAGTGGCAAAGAATTGCCGGCGGTCAAGCCGGCAACGTTGATGTGATGCTCTGGGAATTGGGACTGAGAAGACATGCTTCCCCCTTTATTCCTGAGGTGCGGCGTGGGCACGGGTGCGTGCCGTTTTGTGTTCTAGTGCGGCATTGACGAAGCCCGAGAAGAGCGGATGACCGTCGCGAGGCGTCGAGGTGAACTCCGGGTGGAACTGACACGCCACGTACCAAGGGTGATCCGCCAGCTCGACGACTTCGACCAGCGACTGATCGACGCTCTTGCCCGAAATCACCAGGCCCGCAGCTTCCAGCTCATCAATGAACTGGTTGTTGACTTCGAAGCGGTGGCGATGACGCTCAACGATTTCGTCGGCACCGTACGCTTCGCGGGCTTTGCTGCCAGCGGCCGGATGGCACACTTGGCCGCCCAAACGCATGGTGCCGCCCAGGTCGGAGGCCGCGTCGCGCAGCTCGATCTTGCCTTCGGCATTGATCCACTCGGTGATCAACCCCACCACCGGGTGCTTGGTATCGTGGGTAAACTCGGTGGAGTTGGCGTCTTTCCAGCCAGCCACGTTGCGGGCGAACTCGATCACCGCTACCTGCATGCCTAGACAGATACCCAGGTAAGGGATGTTGTTTTCACGGGCAAACTGGGCGGTCAGAATCTTGCCTTCCACACCGCGCTCGCCAAAACCGCCGGGCACTAGAATGGCATCTTTACCTGCCAGACGCTCGGTGCCGTGACGCTCGATGTCTTCAGAGTCGATGTAGTCGACGTTGACCTTGATGCGGCCCTGAATACCCGCGTGGATCAGCGCTTCGTTCAGCGACTTGTAGGCATCCAGCAGCTCCATGTACTTGCCGACCATGGCGATGCTGACCGACTTCAGCGGGTTCAGCTTGGCATCGAGCACCTTGACCCACTCCGACAGATCCGCAGGCTCAGCTTCTAAGCGCAGCTTGTCGCAGACGATATCGTCCAGGCCGTGCTCGTGAAGCATTAGCGGAATGCGGTAGATAGTGTCGGCGTCTTGCAGCGGCACTACCGCACGCTCTTCCACATTGGTGAACAGCGCAATCTTGCGGCGCTCGCTCTCCTCAAGCTCCACTTCGCTGCGGCAAATCAAAATATCCGGCTGGATGCCGATGGAGCGCAGCTCTTTTACGCTGTGCTGCGTCGGTTTGGTTTTGGTTTCGCCAGCGGTCTTGATGTACGGCACCAGGGTGAGGTGCATGTAAATGGCGCGGCTTGCGCCCAGCTCGCTGCGAATCTGACGAATGGACTCCAGGAACGGCAGTGATTCGATATCGCCAACCGTCCCGCCGATCTCCACCAGCGCCACGTCGAAGCCTTCGCCTCCGGCGTAGACGCGCTGCTTGATCTCATCGGTAATGTGCGGAATGACCTGTACGGTGCCACCCAGGTAATCGCCACGGCGCTCTTTGCGCAGCACGTGTTCGTACACGCGGCCGGTGGTGAAGTTGTTGCCCTGGGTCATTTTGGTGCGAATAAAGCGCTCATAGTGACCTAAGTCCAAGTCCGTCTCGGCGCCATCCTCGGTGACGAACACCTCGCCGTGCTGGAAGGGACTCATGGTGCCCGGGTCCACGTTGATGTACGGGTCGAGCTTGAGCATGGTGACCTTAAGGCCGCGGGCCTCGAGAATCGCCGCCAGCGAGGCCGACGCGATGCCCTTGCCAAGAGAGGACACAACGCCGCCGGTCACGAAGATATATCGTGTCATGGAAAACCTGTCGAAACGTGATCAAAAGGCGTAACAGAAAGCCACACCAGGATGGGACGACAGAATAGCAGAGTACGCCTTAAGGCTCAATTTGAAGTGAAACAGCGCCAGCTCTCGGTCGCGAGCTAAAGCTGCCTCCCACCCTAGCTATTGGCTACACATAACTAGCTACTGACTGTACATAAACAGTGGGAGGCCAATTGATCGGGCCAAAGGATGCCGATGCGCAGTTGCCCCAGAAGTAGGTCTGCGCGAGGGCGCTGTAAACCCATCCCTGGGCGCTACTTTTGTCATCCATGACAAAAGACCCTTGCTACGACCTACCCCTGATGCTGTTCGGCATGACATACACACTTTACACGCCTAGGTAATCCAGAATGCCTTCAGCGGCCTGACGCCCTTCATAAATAGCGGTGACCACGAGATCGGAGCCGCGCACCATATCGCCACCGGCAAAGATTTTCTCGTTGCTGGTCTGGAATGCATACTGGCCATGCTCGGGTGCCTTGACCAGATCCCAGTCGTTGACCTCGATATTGGCGCTTTTGAACCATGGGGCCGGACTTGCCTGGAAGCCAAAGGCCACCACCACCGCATCGGCGGCAATGATCTCTTCGGAGCCGGGCACCACTTCCGGGCGACGGCGACCGTTTTCATCCGGCTCGCCCAGGCGCGTACGAACCACTTTTACGCCTTCGACTTTGTCCTCACCCACTACCGCTACCGGCTGGCGGTTGAACAGGAACTCGACGCCCTCTTCCCGTGCGTTAGCCACTTCACGGCGCGAGCCCGGCATGTTCTCTTCATCGCGGCGGTAGGCACAGGTCACGCTGGCGGCGCGCTGACGAATCGAGGTGCGGTTACAGTCCATCGCGGTATCACCACCGCCCAGCACCACCACGCGCTTGCCTTCCATGGAGATAAAGTCGTTCGGGTCTTTCTCGAAGCCCAAGCGGCGGTTGACGTTGGCAATTAGGAAATCCAGCGCTTTGTAGACACCGGGCAGGTCTTCACCGGGGAAGCCACCCTGCATGTACTTGTAAGTACCCATGCCCAGGAACACCGCGTCGTACTCCTGCAGCAGCGTCTCGAACTCGACATCAGTACCGATTTCGGTATTCAGACGGAACTCGACGCCCATCTCCTCGAATACCGCACGGCGGCGCTCCATGACGTTCTTTTCCAGCTTGAACTCAGGGATACCAAAGGTCAGCAGACCGCCAATTTCGGGGTACTTATCGAACACCACCGGCTTGACGCCGTTGCGCGCCAGAATATCGGCACAGCCCAAGCCCGCAGGACCTGCACCAACAATCGCGACTTTCTTATCGGTCCACACCACTTTGGACATATCAGGGCGCCAGCCCATGGCAAAGGCGGTATCGGTGATGTATTTCTCCACCGAGCCGATCGTCACCGCGCCAAAGCCATCGTTCAGGGTGCAATCGCCTTCACATAGGCGGTCTTGCGGGCACACGCGGCCACACACTTCCGGCAGCGAGTTGGTTTTGTGGGACAGCTCGGCGGCTTCAATAATGTTGCCTTCCACCACCAGCTGAAGCCAGTTAGGAATGTAGTTGTGTACCGGGCACTTCCACTCACAGTAGGGGTTGCCGCAGTGCAAGCAGCGGTGCGCCTGGCTCGCCGCATCGGTGGGCTTGAACGGCTCGTAAATTTCCGCGAACTCTTTGGCTCGGGTGTGCGCCGGTTTTTTCTGTGGGTCTTTACGACCCACGTCGACAAACTGAAAATCGTTATTTAAACGGTTGGCCATGATCTCTCTCCTCGAAGCGTAGGCGCTGACGGTTATTGCGGCTGACGCCGAGACTGATCCAGCAGACTACCCAGGCTGGCCGCTTTTGGCTTCACTAGCCAGAAGTGGCGCGCGTAGTCGCTAAAGTCTTCCAGAATCGCCTCACCGCGTGCGGAACCCGTCGCGGCCACGTAGGCCTCGATCATTTCCCGCAGGTGGCGACGGTAGGCTTCCATCGCTTCGGTGTTGACCCGGTGAATTTCGACCAGCTCGTGGTTGTACTTGTCCACGAAGGTCCGGTCTTCATCGAGCACGTAGGCAAAGCCACCCGTCATGCCCGCCCCAAAGTTAACGCCGGTTTCACCCAGCACGCAGACCAAACCACCGGTCATGTACTCACAGCAGTGGTCACCCGCGCCTTCGATCACCGCCGTGGCGCCGGAGTTACGTACCGCAAAGCGCTCGCCAGCGGTACCGGCAGCAAACAGCGTGCCACCCGTAGCCCCATAGAGGCAGGTGTTGCCGATAATGGCCGTTTTGTGGCTCTCGAACTGGCTGACCTTGGGCGGCACGATGACGATGCTGCCACCGTTCATGCCTTTACCGACGTAGTCGTTGGCATCGCCTTCCAGGTAGAGGTTCAGGCCACGAGCGTTCCATACGCCAAAGCTTTGGCCCGCCACGCCGGTAAAGCGCGCGGTGACCGGTGCGGCCTCAAGGCCATCTTCACCGTAACGCTTGGCAATGGCACCGGAGGTGAGCGCACCGACACTGCGGTCGCAGTTGGTGATGGTAAAATCGAACGTGCCGCCAGACTGAGACTCAATGGCCTCTTTCAGCGCCGCCAAGACTTCCTGGTTTTTGGCACCCGGGTCGTGGGGCACGTTACGGCTCACTTCACAGAACTGCGGCGCATCTGCAGGCACGAAGTCGTTCGCCAGCAGCGGCATTAAGTCCAGCTTACTCTGTGATGCCGTATTGCCTTCCAGCACTTCCAGCAGGTCCGTGCGGCCAATCAGGTCGGTGAGCTTACGCACGCCCAGCATGGCCATCAGCTCGCGTACTTCTTCGGCAATAAAGCGGAAGTAGTTTTTCACCATATCCACGGTGCCGCGGAAGTGCTCGCCACGCAGGAAGTCATCCTGGGTCGCTACACCGGTGGCGCAGTTGTTCAGGTGGCAAATACGCAGGTATTTACAGCCCAGCGCGACCATCGGCGCGGTGCCGAAACCGAAGCTTTCAGCACCCAGAATCGCCGCTTTGACGACGTCGAGGCCGGTCTTCAGACCACCATCGGTTTGCAGACGAATTTTGTCCCGCAGGCCGTTAATGCGCAGCGCTTGATGCACATCGGGCAGGCCCAGCTCCCAAGGGGAACCGGCGTGCTTGATGGAGGTGAGCGGGCTTGCCGCCGTGCCGCCATCGTAGCCAGACACAGTGATCAAATCCGCATAGGCTTTGGCGACGCCGGTCGCAATAGTGCCGATCCCTGGCTCGGAGACTAGTTTCACCGAGACCTGCGCGTCTGGGTTGACCTGCTTGAGGTCAAAGATCAGCTGCGCCAAGTCTTCGATGGAGTAAATATCGTGGTGCGGCGGCGGCGAAATCAGCGTGACGCCGGGCACCGAGTAGCGCAAGCGGGCAATCAGCTGATTGACCTTACCGCCCGGTAGCTGGCCGCCCTCACCGGGCTTCGCACCCTGGGCCACTTTGATCTGCAGCACTTCGGCATTGACCAAGTAAGCTGGCGTAACACCGAAACGACCTGAGGCGATCTGTTTGATCTTCGAGCTGCGAATGGTGCCGTAACGGGCTGGGTCTTCGCCACCTTCACCGGAGTTGGAGCGACCACCCGCCTCGTTCATGGCCTGCGCCAGCGCTTCGTGCGCTTCGGGCGACAGCGCGCCCAGCGACATGCCTGCGCTGTCGAAGCGTGGAATCAACGCTTCGATGGGCTCGACCTCTTCCAGCGGAATCGGCGTGGCCGCAGGCTTGAGTTTCAGCAGGTCACGAATGGTGGCCACGGGGCGCTCGTTCACCAGCTGCGCAAATTTCTTCCACTTGGTGTAGCTGCCCTCTTGCACCGCCGCCTGCAGCGCCTTGACCACATCCGGGTTGTAGGCGTGGTACTCGTGGCCGTGCACGTACTTGAGCATACCGCCTTGAGAGATCCCTTTGCGGGGAATCCATGCATCCTTGGCCAGCAGTTCTTGCTGAAGCTGAAGCTCAGCAAAGCCGGTGCCCTGAATACGCGACGCCATGCCCACGAAACAGGTATCCATCACTTCATCGGCCAGGCCGACGGCCTCGAACAGCATGGAGCCACGGTAGGAGGCCAGCGTCGAAATGCCCATCTTAGAAAGGATCTTGAAGAGTCCCTTCTGCAGGCCTTTACGATAATTCTCGCGGGCGTCTGCCGGGTTGCCAGTCAATTCTCCGGTGCGGTGCATATCCGCCATGACCTGATACGCCAGCCACGGGTAGACCGCCGTGGCGCCCACCCCGAACAGTACCGCCATCTGATGGGCATCGCGGGCGTAGCCAGTCTCGACCACGATGTTGGCATTGGGGCGCAGCGCCAGGCGGCCCAGGTGGGAG
>Ga0031675_1030846_pt1 | contig 8455 bp, 6 predicted proteins | sample DeeseametaMP2618_FD_75018 | JGI IMG/M metagenome (GOLD analysis project Ga0031675, IMG submission 75018) | Metatranscriptome of deep ocean microbial communities from Atlantic Ocean - MP2618 (Metagenome Metatranscriptome) | ecosystem: Environmental > Aquatic > Marine > Oceanic ... | reverse complement strand
GTTTTTCGCTTTCTTTTTCGTTTTTAGCAGAGCGGCTATACGCCGGTGAGAGCGGAAGAAACACCTCTGCCACTATCATGCTGTAGTTGCCTAACGTAAACAACGAGCGCCTGCCCCACAAGATTTGATTACTGTTAATACCAAACTGCGAAGCTGGCACTGTACACAGTTGAAACGCTGAGCGTGTAAAGCGTTTATCGTTAAACAAACGTTTTCCTAAAGGCTCTCGACCAAGATTTGAAAGCTCGCTGTCAACAAAGGCTTGAGGGATGATAGAACGTGCAAACACCCATGGCTTGTGGTCGCCACACAGTAGGATTTCTCGTGCTTGATAATGGGTTTCACCGTTGTCGAGTAACAACGACAGTTCATTGTCGTGAGGAATCTGCTCGTGCTGGCCAATAAGCTCTAGAGAAAAGTGGTTGCTTAAAGACTGTACTCGCTCGGTTAACGACCCAGTGTCTAACAGCCAGTTTTTTAGCTGTGCATTAGGAATTGTTATGCCAGAAGGTGCTTGCCAGTTAACCGCCAAACCCACTGGAAAAGTGGCATTAAAACTCACACGAAAAGCCCGAATAATGAATCTGTTAGTATGATAACACGTCATGTTCAATTATTTTCACTCGGTTAAACTTTTGCAGTAGTGTGTTTAATCAGAGTTTTGCTACACTACCCAGTGAATTTATTACTTTGGTGTTTCGGACTTCACTATGCTTAAGTCTTTAGTTTTACGCGTATTTGCGGTTAGTTTTTTCGTTCTTGGTTGTAACGCAGCAGTGGCGCAAGACAAGGCCAACTATGCTTATTTGGGCTTAGAGCCAGAGATTGTTACCAACTACATTAGCGATAGCGCACAAAAGCTAGGCTATTTACGTGTGTCAGTTGAATTGATGATCCACGATGTTAATCAGCTTGAAATTGCCGAACACCATATGCCGTTGCTGCGCTCTACTGCCATTGAAATATTCGGTCAGCAACCGGCAGAGAAAGTTAAATCATTAACTGGTCGTGAAGACATTCGCCGCGCTATTCTTAAAGCGTTGCAAGAGCACATGAAGCAAGAGACAGGCGGCGAAGTGGTGAAGAACATTATCTTCACCAAATACTTATACCAAGGCGGTTAAAAGTAGATAATGGGCTAAAAGGCTAACATACGCCTTTTAGCTACATAAAACGCCACTAGCGTTTACCTGACCCAAGACTTAAGGCCCCGGCGAGCAAACATCCAGAAATAAGCCCCGCTGTATGCGCTGCATTCGCCATGTTTACCCACAAAATATCGGCATAACCCAGTACCAACCACACCAACATAAAGCCCACAATTGAATTTGGCAGCGACAAGCCCCAACTTGGTCGCAACCAGCCTAGCCACCACACAAAGCCCATTACGGCATACACCACACCAGACAAGCCGCCAAACAAGAACAGGTTGCCTTGCACAGGGTCACTAAACAGCGCTTGTGCGGCGTTCGAAATAGTGGCCGACATTAAGAACACAATAAGCAGCATGCTCATGCCAAGGGTGCGTTCAATTTTAGCTCCCAGCATGCCCCACCACAGTAGGTTAAATATAATGTGCAGCGCCGAAAAATGAATGAACGCAGGGCCTAGTAATCGCCACCATTCGTGATTTTGCGACAAAATGGAAAATGGCTGCATCAATAAATGCTGTGCGATAGGGGCAAACAGTCCAAACAACGACAGTAAATAAACCGCAACACACAGAATAAATACCACAGAGGTAAAGGGCGCTTTCACGGCATCGGCAATGATATTACCCATGGAAAATCCATTACCCGTAGGCGCCAGCCGTACGTTCTTGCCATTATCCCATGCGGCTTGCTGGTACTTCGGATCGGTAGGGTTTGCCAAAAAGCCATCTGCAATAATTTTTGCTCGGTCGAGATGATCGTGATTATCTAATACCACCACGAACTCTTTATCGTGCTGTACTACAGCGGCCTGAATGTGCTGACTGGTTAAATAATTGGCGAGAAGATGTGCAGGACTTTGCTGATTGAACGCAATTAAAGGATGAGCCATAAGCTAGTTGTTACCCCGAAGCAGAAGAATATGAATGCGATATGACATATACCAAGGGCGCGGTATATAACCTCTTTATACTGAAATACTTCAGTAGCTGCAAAAAATAAAGGCGCACATTGTGCACCTTTATCAAATCGCTATGCCGTGACTACCGGATTTGCCAGTCGCCATGCTTCGAAGCCACCGTCCATACTATAAACGGTTTCAAAGCCTTGCTGTGCAATCACTTGGGCCGCCTGCTGGCTGCTTACGCCGTGGTAGCACACTACAACCACTGGGATATCTTTGGGCGTTTGATCGATAAACGCTGCAAAGTTGTCGTTGTTCAGCTGCGCTGCGTTAGGCATGTGTCCATTAGCAAACGATTGAGGATCGCGAATATCCACAATGGTTACGTCACCTTGAAAGTTTGCAACGTCGTTTACGCTAATGTGTGAGAATGTTGTCATTATTGCCAGTCCAGAATAACTTTACCTGAGTGTCCAGACCCCATGGTATCAAACCCTTTCTGAAAGTCATCAATAGAAAAGGTGTGTGTGATGATAGGCGATAGATCTAAGCCGCTCTGCAGCAAGCTCGCCATTTTGTACCATGTTTCGAACATTTCACGGCCGTAGATACCTTTTATCACCAAGCCTTTGAAAATAACCTGGTTCCAATCGATGGCAACATCTTGTGGAGGTATTCCCAGCATGGCAATTTTGCCGCCATGGTTCATTTTGTTCAGCATGTCTCTGAAAGCCACCGGCACACCAGACATTTCCAGACCCACATCGAAGCCTTCTGTCATACCAAGTTCGTTCATTACATCTTTCAAGTCTTCCTTGCTTACGTCAACGGCGCGGGTTGCACCCATTTTTTTAGCAAGCTCAAGACGGTAAGGATTGATGTCGGTAACCACGACATGACGAGCACCTACGTGCTTTGCAACTGCAGCAGCCATAATACCTATTGGGCCGGCACCTGTTATCAGCACGTCTTCCCCCACCAAATCGAAACTTAGTGCAGTGTGAACAGCGTTGCCAAACGGGTCAAAGATAGACGCAAGGTCATCACTAATATTGTCTGGAATTTTAAACGCGTTAAATGCAGGAATAACCAAGTATTCAGCAAAAGCGCCCGGGCGGTTTACGCCTACACCTTCAGTGTTGCGACACAAATGTACACGACCTGCACGACAGTTACGGCAATGGCCACAGGTAATATGGCCTTCGCCCGAAACACGGTCGCCAACCTTAAACCCTTTCACTTCTTGGCCCATACCTACGACTTCACCCACATACTCGTGGCCTACAACCATAGGTACCGGAATGGTTTTCTGTGACCATTCGTCCCAGTTGTAAATGTGCATGTCGGTGCCGCAAATAGCAGTTTTGCGAATTTTAATCAGTAGGTCATTGTGTCCTACTTCAGGCTCTGGCGTATCTTGTAGCCAAATGCCTTTTTCTGCTTTCGCTTTAACTAGCGACTTCATGAAATTACTCCCAATTCACGGCCGACTTCAATAAATGCATCTACCGCTTTATCAACATGTTCAAGGCTATGACCTGCTGACATTTGCGTACGAATACGGGCCTGACCTTTCGGCACAACAGGGTAAGAGAAACCGATAACATAAATGCCTTTCTCAAGCATCTTGTCTGCCATTTCGCTCGCTAAACGGGCATCGCCTAACATAACAGGAATAATAGCGTGATCTTTACCAGCTAATGTGAAGCCCGCCTCTTCCATACGCGTACGGAAGTGATTGGCGTTGCGCCATAGATTAGCGCGAAGCTCGTCACCTTCTTTCATCATTTCAAATACTTTAAGCGATGCTGAAACGATAGGTGGCGCAACCGAGTTTGAGAAAAGATAAGGACGCGAGCGTTGACGCAACCACTCTACGACTTCTTTTTTACCCGAGGTGTAACCGCCAGACGCGCCGCCTAGTGCTTTACCTAGAGTACCGGTGATGATGTCTACACGACCCATAACGCCACAATACTCATGGCTGCCTTTACCGTTTTCGCCAAGGAAGCCTGTTGCGTGACAATCGTCTACCATTACCATGGCGTCGTACTTGTCGGCTAGGTCGCAAATAGAAGCTAAGTCGGCAATCACGCCGTCCATTGAAAATACACCGTCGGTGGCAATGATTTTGAAACGTGCGCCATCGGCATCAGCTTGCTTCAACTGCTCTTCTAATGCAGCCATATCGTTATTGGCGTAGCGATAACGCTTAGCTTTACACAGGCGCACACCGTCAATGATACTAGCGTGGTTTAACGCATCAGAAATAATGGCATCTTCAGGGCCTAATAGCGTTTCAAATAAACCGCCATTCGCGTCGAAGCACGATGGGTACAAAATGGTGTCTTCTGTACCGAGGAAGTCGCTGATAGAGGCTTCCAGTTGCTTGTGAATGTCTTGTGTACCGCAAATGAATCGTACAGATGCTACACCAAAACCATGGCTATCCAGGCCTTTCTTTGCTGCTTCAATCAAGCTTTCATTGTTTGCAAGACCAAGGTAGTTGTTGGCACAAAAGTTAATTACGTGCTCGCCGTTAGCAACACCGATATCCGCTTGTTGTTGCGACGTAATAACACGCTCTTTTTTGTACAAACCATCTTCTTTCGTGGCTTCAATTTGCGATTGCAAATGAGAAATAAATGCCGCAGACATGCCATTCTCCGAGTGTAGATATATAAAAACCGCTAGTTTAATGAAAGCGCGCTAAAGGGTACACACCCTTGCGCTGTATTTAATGGGTTTGTCGACTAAGTTTGTAAATTATTCAGCACACTACATTGATGAAGCGTGGACCTTTTGAAACGGTAAAGTAGCCCTAGGCGGATTCTTTCCAAAAACCAAACTCTACTTTGTCGCTTAACACGTCCCAAATGTTAACCTCAGGAATAGGTCTGCTGATAAGGTAGCCTTGACCCAGGTTGCAGTCGAAATGACACAGCAACTCGTACTGTTCACTGGTTTCAATTCCTTCTGCCACCACTTGCATACCCATGTTGCGCACCATAGAAATCGTAGAGTGAACAATATTTCTATCATCAGCCCTGCGGGCGATATTTGCCACAAACGAGCGGTCAATTTTGATGTAGTCGGCGGGTAACGATTTAAGATAACTCAACGACGAATAGCCCGTGCCGAAATCGTCGATAGCCAGCATGCACCCCATGTCGCGAATATTTTGCATGATGGTGGTTGCACGCTTGATATCTGATACCAATACCGTTTCGGTTAACTCTAAGCAAACTTGGTCGGGCGCGATGTCATTTTTGATAATTTGCTGCTGCAAGAATTCAGGCAAACTCGGGTCTAAGAACTGACCCGCTGACAAATTAATCGCCATCTTCACGTCGGGGTAGCCGCTATTTTTAAGCTCTCTGATTAGATATGTTGAGCGCGTAATTACCCAGTAATCAAGCTCAAGCATGAATGACGTGTTTTCAAGAAGCGGTATGAAATCTGCCGGGGAAATATTACCTTTTTTAGGGTGATGCCAACGCAATAGCGCTTCAAAGCCCACCAGCCTTCCCGTGTGCATCTCAATTTGGGGCTGAAGCGCTAAGCTAAACTGGTTGTCTCTAAGGGCTTCACGCGCCTCTGACTCCAGCTCAACCTTCTGCATTACTTTAAGGTTCATGGTGGCGTCATACACGCGATACTCCGCCCCTTTTTTGGCTTTAGCTTCGTACATCGCAATATCAGCATGCCGCAGCAGTTCTACTGGCGTGGCGCGAGAGTGGTTGGTGATAGCAATACCGATACTGATAGAAACGTAAAAGGTTACGCCATCTACAATGATTGGCTCTTTAAACTCTTCTATCAGCTTTTTGGCTACCGTATCTACGTGCTTTTTGCTTTCGATATTTGAAAGTAAAATAACAAACTCATCACCGCCAAATCGAGATGCAATATCAGACTCTCTAATCGGCTTAGAGATACGCATAGCAGCAGCTTTTAAAAGTTTATCGCCAACGTCATGACCGTGACTGTCGTTAACCTTTTTAAAGTCATCAAGGTCCATGAACATCAGTGCCACTAACCTATCGTCGCGAATTGAACTAGCTAGCTGCTTTTCTATTTGAAACGTCAGCATATTACGGTTGGGAAGTCCGGTTAACACATCGAACATCGCCATTTTTTCAAGCTTCGCTGTGTTAATAGCCATTTGTCCGTCAAAACTTTCTAGCTGGCGCGCCAGATTATTTGCCGCGTCTTCAACAACGTCCAATTCATCTGTGAATTTGAAAATAGGCGACTTCCTTCGTTTAGCTGCAATGGTGTAAAACTCGCTAAACTTGTGTTCGGCCAGCATAGGCAAACGTTCGCTTACATCTAACAAGCGTATTCTGTATTGATTTAGGAAAAGGTAGAGCAGCGAAGAGAAGATAAAAAATAGCGCAACAGCGCTAGAAATAACTATGTACTGGTATTGTTCGTTTTGACGCACCATGGCCGACACGTCTTGCACAATAAGCAAGTAAGGATGATCACCTGATGCGTGATTAAAAGGCAATAAACTAACCAGCAACTGCTGATTTTCCAACGCAACGTTCATGCCTCTAATAACTAAATCGTCAATACGCCAATTATCGGGTAACGCATCAAATAGAGATTGAAAGTACTGTCGATTAGCCGCAGACACTTGGCTTGCCACCCTTAATTCTGACAACTCAGATGAGGTTTCTTTGTGCTGGACGACAGCAACTTTGTGCACATCGGTAGCGCGACTAAACAGGTATAGCAGTTCTCTCATCGACGTGGACACAACGATGACAGGCAAGGTTTCACCGTTTGCCATAATTGGAATTGAAATGTAGTGCGTGCATACCGAGTCACAGGACAATAGTGAGCGGCTTTCAAACGACGCCCGAGTGGTATTCACTAGCTTTTCAATGGTTTTATTTACTGGCTGTAGCGGGTTGCCAACAACACCGTGTTCGTCAAACAAATACAGCGATTCAACTTGAAAGTTAAGGGTCAGGTATTCACTAAGACCGCTAAGCGTTTGTTGTAGCGATTCAAGGCTATCTGCGTTGCCTCCACTCTTATGGCTGATGATATCAATAAGCGTGATCATTCTGCCGTGCAGAATGTCTTCAAAAAGCTGAACCCTTCGTTGATTACTGACTTGGTTTTCCCGTTGCTGGAGCAGAATTCGAGCGTCAGACTCCTGAATAAGAACCGTTGATATAACCACAGTTACCGTTAATACCATAGCCAACAAAATTGTGATGGTTTTAGTGGTGAAAGATACCTGAACCTTCATCTAATGCCCTTAAAACCAATACATCAATTGCACTGACCACATTTCCCAATGCTTATCGGCATGAGACGCTACATCTAAGTTCAGTAAGCTCACTACTCTTGTCGCACCTTCAACCCAATGATACTCACCTTGAAGTCGCCACTTCGGTGCAATGTCCCATCGCAAGCCTAGGGTATATGTATCTTGGTAGCCAAAGTAGGCGGGGATCACGCCGCCGGTCGTAGCCTCTAATTGCCTTCCGTCCCGATCTGATTTGTCGTTAATATATGTGTCGTAGCCAATAAGACCACTTACATTGTTATTAAACAAATACCTAAACTGAAAAAAACCACCCTCGCCCGTGCGTTTAGAGGCGAAACCTGGGAAGAATAGCCCTTTGCTATCCTGGACTTCTCGAATTAGCTCAGCCGACACTTCCCAGCTTTCTGCAAAGTATTGCGCAGACAGCATAATACGCTCTATATCTGCATTACCTGCAACACGGTTGTCATCCTGAGAAGGTGTGTACCTGAAATCAGAACTCAACCAGCTGGCACCTAATTTCCATGTCATGGTAGCCGGTTGCCAGAATACGCTGGCTTGATGAACAAAGTCTTGCTTAATGTCGCCTTTTGCTTCGTCGCCGAGTAAAAAATCTCGCTGGGAGTCGTTAATATTAGAGCGACCGTAACTCCAGTTTAATTCCCAGATGTTCTGAGTACCGTAGTGTGACAAACTGGTTTGGATACCGTTGCTTCCCAAAGCAACGTCGCGAAACCCGTCAAAATACACAGACTGGGGAAGAACAGACGTGTAACGTGTTTGTGGCACATCTCTGGTCACTGAATGCAGCCAGTGGCGGTTTTTGAAGCGACCAATGTGGACTTGCCCTTGCCACTTACCAGGCAAGTCAGGCAATTTCCAGTCAATAAACAAATAATCTAAACGAGCGCCCTGCTCAAAACGATTCCCGCCGTCTAAATAATTAATTTGCCCGGCAACAGAGATGTTTTCCGCTATTCGATAGTAACCATTTAGCCCAACTTCGGTGAGCTCACCTGTTATTGCGTTATCGTCAGTTATAAAGTTACTTCCATTTGACTGAGTAACACCTTGAGAGACATAACCGTGCCACGAAAAATCTCCTTGTGAAGC
>Ga0031675_1036854_pt1 | contig 8542 bp, 6 predicted proteins | sample DeeseametaMP2618_FD_75018 | JGI IMG/M metagenome (GOLD analysis project Ga0031675, IMG submission 75018) | Metatranscriptome of deep ocean microbial communities from Atlantic Ocean - MP2618 (Metagenome Metatranscriptome) | ecosystem: Environmental > Aquatic > Marine > Oceanic ... | reverse complement strand
GGGGAAAAATCAGGTCAAAGTGGATCTATTACGCCGCTAATCAGGTGGATCGATTACGGTGCAAATGGGGTGGATCGATTACGCCGCCAACGGAATGGATCCATAGCGGTGCCAATTAACATACAGTATAAATCCATGAGAGAAATTTGTCACAGCGTGTATAAGAACTACTAGATAAAAACAGCGCAGCAGGACGCTGCGCGTCGTGACTAACATTACAGCAACACCTATCCCCGCCCTGCTAAACCAGATTGCCGCAAATAACTGACTGCATCGTTGGTAACGATGCACGTACAGATGATCACACTACTGACGACCAAAAATTCATGGACGAATGGTTACCACCGCATGGATGCGGTGCATTATTCTCTGCTTTCTTCAATCTCCTGTTTGAGTTGTTTATTTTCAAGTTCAAGCTCATGAATTCTTTGTTGTAGTTCGCTTTCCTGAGTACCTGTCTTTTGTTTATTTAAAATCGCTTTGGCATCTAGGTAGCATCTTTCCAAGGTCTCGCCTTTTGATTTAAACGAATGTCCAGCTATTTCAGACACTTCCATGATCGCTTCCTCTTTAGTGAGGCCTAATTTAATGCGTTCCATAAACAAATCGGTAAGTGATATTTTTCTTCCATCATGTGGTCTTAATCCATAACCTGCAAGTATGTAGTTAATAGATGAAAGTCCTAATGCCCTACCTCGCCCGGATAAAAATAAAGCTTTCTCGCCTTTACTACAGGTCTTTTTTAATTTTTTTCTATGAGCCTTTATATAGGTTTTAATTTTACGATAGAGTGCTGAAGGGAACGGGGCTACTCTTTTACCTTTGAAACTTTCAAACTTTGACTTATTGAGGGTTATAAAAACATTGGCATCATCTTGATTTGGGAGAGAATCAAATAGATCAACCGTCAGTGTATGCAGCTCTTCCCTCCGCAACGCGGTGTCTAGTATTACCTTTATCATAATAGCGTCACGTTGTTTTAGAGGGCTCGAATCTTTAGATGCGATTTTATATGCGTTCAACCAGTCATCATAACTAGACTTTGGCTTTGCACCTTTTGAAGTGGTTTTTTCCAAGATTGGAATGAGAAATTCGTTTCTCATTCTACTACCACTTGGCTTACGGACAGGAAGTTCGTATCTAAGCCCCCTTTCTCCATCTGTAAAACCTATAATCCCCGATATAACTCCCAATCTTTTTTCTAAAAACCAATAAAATTTATAGATAGTTTTCAGCTCACCGTTTCGAGAGCTTGGTTCATTGATGTCGGTATTGCTTTCTAACCATTTTTGATATTCTATGAGCGTGGCTTCATTAACCATGGTGTAGGAAACTGACCTGCTTGAGTCTCTAATCCGTTTGTAATAGAACCAATTTAAAAAACTGCAAAGACTGGTAGCTACTCTTTTAGCTCTACCAACACCCTTCTCATCAACAACGAAACTTCGAATGTACTGGTTTACATCATACAACGTGCGTTCTTCAAGACTAAGTTGTAGATTGATGATCATCGGTAAATATGGGGCTTCTATGCCGTTTAACGTAAAATTGTCTCGGCATTTGATGTTCTTAAACATTCAAACACCCCTCAGTAGTTTGTCTTCTCTCAATTTACGCAATTGTTCTTCACGTATAGAGAGTGACTTCTGTAGCCTTTCAACCTCTTTTTCTGCCAATCGGGCCTCTGCTTCTGCATCCGACCTTTTCTGCTGTTCAATAGTGAGTAGTTCAGCGTACTTTTGAATATCGTCAGTAAGTTTTTCAATCTCTGGTTTGAAATCGTCCTCAATTGATTTTTTGAGCCTATTCGCAAATTTGGTATCCACTTTTGCAGGATCATTTTTTATTGCCTTGATTTCATCCACAAAGGCTTCATACCGCTTTTTCAAGTCAGTGTATTTGTATAACGTTGTTCTTGTAGTTTCTAGGTTGGGCAATCCAAATCCAGTAAATTCAAGCACTTTGACTAAGCTCTTTAGCTCAGACAGAGTACCAAGCGGGTCTGATTTTGCTTTTTCCAATTCTTTTTCAAGTTCTGTGATCTTGTGCTCTAGGTCGTTCTTCGCTTTGTCGGCAGCAGCTTTATTCTTTTCATGTAAGCCGGAGGTGTTTTTAGTCATTGGAAGTCACTCCTTTCTTGATGGCAGCATCCAAAAGCTTCCCTCCCACCCTAAATATCTCCTCAGAGGCTCTCTGTGGAACTTCCCCTCTTTGCATAGATGCAACCCTCAGGAAATTCGGACAATCGCCGCACAGATCTTCTGAGGAGCTCAGAATAGAGACCAAAACTCTACCTTCACGTTCCACTTTGCATTTTGCCCGTTCTACTAACCGTGGGGTCCGTCCAAAACATAAACCTTTAGCCAAAGGGAAATCGATGATCAAATCAGTTTCTTTGGATGCATATTGTTCGGGTTCGTTTTCGAACTGTTCACCATGAATTTCTAGTTGGTTTTGAAATATACCAATTAATTCATCAGCAAATTGACCACCAATGTCTGCATCACCCGCTGCGGCACGCTTGGCAAGCCTCTTTGCTTTCTCGCTCATCACTTCTCGCAGTATTTTACCTTGCTGCTTTTCTGTCAGATAAATTGCGGTCATTTCATAAGTAAGATGTCTCAAATGATACGAAAGCGCTTCAAAGTTACCCGCCTCGTAGCGATAGAAATACATAATTGCAAAAAAACGACGGAATTGATGCTCACTGAATTTAAACGCCTCAGCCTGTTCGACGTCTAGCTTTACAACATCCCTACAAAAACGAGTCATTGTCTCATCGAATCTTAAGCCTGTTACTCCGTCAAATAGCGGACTCTTAAACTTAAAAATGGAATGATCGCCTGACTCTTCTCTGTATAGACGGCTCAATCTTTCAAGTACGCTTACAGCTTTTTCCATAAGCTTAACTGCCGGAAAACGCTCGTATTGACGAATGGTTTTATGAACGTACATCTCAATCCACAGTTGACCTTCGGTTTCCTTGATACAATCGGCCTTTAACCCATATACGCCACTTTCACGACCCGCTGTAAATGCAAGCAGAATCAATGCACAGGAAAGTGGGAGATAACTATGCATAGCGGTATAGAGCGACACTCCTGATGTGTCTAAATCACGACCATAATACACACGGTTATTTCTTAAGTTCATGATTTGAACCCGAGTCAAACCGACCAGAGCGGCTATTTCTTTGTCTTTCTTGCCCTCTTCTATGAGTCGTAAGATTGTGTTGACGGTATGCTCAGGAAGCAAAGATTTGCCAGTTGGTGATGGGTTCAGTCCATCGAGAGGAAATGGAGAGGCGGTCTTACCCTTAAAGACATGGTTTTGGGTCGATTTTCTCAAAAATGCCCCCACATGTTTAGAGGGTTCATATTTATCCTCGTAATCCTTTTGGGAATCGACCAAAGCATCATGTAATTCAAAGAGAGCATCTGAATAATCGACAATGTAGCGTGCTGCACTGTCCATCACTTTTAAGAACGTATTAACATCAACGTTTCGAGTACGATTCTTGACTGTATTGTATTGAAGCTTTTTGGTTATTTCTGCAATCTGCTCATTATCAATATCACTGTCATCAACCTTGATGGGGTGTCTGAATAAACCCTCCACAGAAGATTGATTCACGTAGCGGCGAAGCACGTTTACACGGTCAACAAAACTGTCATCGCTTACAAAGGTGTTCGACGTCTCTTTAATAGATAGTTGTTCAAATTTAGTTTTATGATGCTTTTCTAGTTGGTCATGGTAAGACTGAATTACCTCTTGGCAATCAGGACAATATCGCGCACTATATCCATTAATGCCGCAAGCAAAAAAAACCTCTTCTCTGTTTACTGATGCGGGACTTTTTTTGTCGGGTGACCACTTAACTGGTATTGATTGAAGGTCATGTTTGTCAAAATACTTCTTCAGCTTTCCGGGGTAATCTAATGCAACTGATTCCTTTTTACTCAGCCGTTCAATAACATCAGCAATATCATTCTTATCAACACGCTCAATATCATCATAAAGGCTGTAGATTTCCCTAAGGACACGCTTTAGTTCATTAACATGGTGACGCATCGCACTGAGACTTCTTGCTTTGCCAAAGTCGCTTACGTCACTGCCTAGTTCAACGGTAACAACTAAACTTCTCTTTACATCATCGATGAGGCCATGCACATCACTAAAGTTCTTATTAGGCGCTAACACGCCATCAAATTTTATAATCTCTTCTGCTGGATTATTACTATTAACGGGATCTGACACGTACCAGACATTTTCATCATAAGGAGAATGTAACCAGTCGAATTCATCAGGAAAACCATTTCCACCATCTTTTACATGCGACCTTGGGAATAAATTGACTACGTTAAGCATCTTGCATCTCCTTCAGTACATCTTGATACGGATTTCCATTTTCAGATTCATATTGGTCGGCGATGTTTTCTGATTGCAGTAATATCGCTTCGTGTGCAGGGTCGGATTCAAGTTCTCGGTAGATGGTATCTATAAATTGACACCACATATAAAATGTAGATGCTTGCTCTTCACTCAGGCCTTTGACATGAGATGCTAGTGCACGTTTCCATAACACCATTTGAGTAACATTTTGTTGATTCACAAAAAAAACTGAAGAACGCTCTTTGCACGTCAAGCACTTGAGAAACATCCCACAGCCGTCTCCCTTCACTGTACCTTCCTGCACACCTGCATTAGGGTCATTGCAAACAATGCCACCGAAGCCGTCATCTTTTATTTTTTGTTGCAGCTCTCCAAATGCTTTTTCATCGTATCCCACCTTTGCGGCATAATTTTCGATATCTATAACGACCAACGCCTCTAGCCATTCCATGAATTTTCTAATCTCATTCTCAAGCTTTTTGGTGTACGCAATTTTGTCTAAATAATGTTTATTAGTAACAAGAGATGTGACATGCCGCCCCTTTGACTGCGCTGATTTAAGTCCTTTCTGTAGACCTTCAAGAAGAATTCTGGATTCTCGAATGCTCTTTGCTGTTAGGCCTGATGCGATTGGCGATAACAGTGCTTGTGTATGTACGTTAAACCATTCGTCGCTCGGGGTTGATATGACGTGTTTATCGTTCGACGTATCTGATTCCTTATTCAAACGGGTGGAATTTTGATAGTTGTATAGAAAGAGGTTGCCCTTATCTCTCGGAATTGTGTGTCTCACATACGAGTTTGTCGCTTCTAAGAGTTCGTTAATAACCTCATACGCCGAATGCCAGCCATCTTTTTCAGTTAATAAGGCTTCAACTAAATAATACTTCCGATATTTCGCACGAGGCTTATCGAAAATGGTCGCTATTGCATGGTCATTAACTTTAAGCGTACTATCTCGTGGTAAATTCCTGACAGAAGAAGCATTAGCTGTTAGTTCATCGACTAATATGAGCTGAGCAGAAACCAACAATTCTTTACTCGCCCCCACCATCTCAATGACTTGTTCTGCCGTAATTGTAATATCGCGTTTTTGGAGGTACTTCCTTAACCGATTATATTGATGTGTCAGCATAGAGCTATATCGAAAACCCACACCATGAAACTTGGATTTTTCACTTATTACACAATAAAGCAGTCCGCGAACAAGTTCCCTCTTTGTTAGATTGCCCAACTCAGGCGTGTGGGGATTAGTATTACCTCCACTAGTACCTTTCTGCCAACTAAGCCATTTCTGCAAAAGGTCAAAGTGTTTCTCGCCTTTTCTCGCTTCGTTAATAAAGCGTAATCGCCTTTTCTTGGCCTTTCTGAATGTCGCTTCAGCGATATTCCTGATTCTTACTAAACGATGCAGCAGCGCTTCTTCCATGAGTTTATGAAAGGGAGCATCTGAGTGATCATTTCCCAAGTGGGCGAGTTCTTGAGTGGCGTTTATATAGAGTGATATTTTGATATCCCGATCAGGATCATCCGGTGCTACCGAGTCAATAAACTCAGAAATGTAATCTTGATATTGCTCAGGAATATCCGCTGACGAAGTCGTATCAAGGACAACCTTTTTCTTGGCATTAGCCCGAATAACGATGTTTTCTTTGGAATCTTTATCTGGATGCGGAAGCTTTATAGAATCTGGAGCAAAACCAAAATCAGCCAAAAAACCAAACCACCAGTTGATGGCAGAAATGTGCTTTTGTCGACTACCGACTGAAGGGAACTCCTTTTTAAGGTAATTACTTAACTGAATCTTGTATGAGAGCCAGTCACCTCCAATAGGATTATCTTTCCCATCTGTTGTTTTTAGGTAGGAAGCAACTGCACTATCATCCTTTACTAAGTGTTCACACCACTTCTCCAACCCTTGAATTCGTTGGTAAATGGTTTTTTCAGCGCCATTTATAATACGACCTTTATTTTTTTCGATAATCGCGCATAACGTATCCGAAAATACATTTTTTATAAATTCTAGAGAATAGGATTTTCCTTTTTTTGTTCTTATTTTCATAAATCATCAACGATGAAAAGGGGGCTATAGCCCCCGAGTAACGTTAGTTACATAACCTCTGATTGTTGCTCTGAGTTTTCAGGCTTTTTCAAATCAGGCATGAGTTTACCTCTGACCATCGCTTCAATTTCATTGGATACATCAGGATTTTCTTTAAGCCATTTGATCGTATTAGCTTTTCCTTGACCGATACGTTCTTCACCATAGCTATACCATGCTCCAGCTTTGTTTATGAACCCGAGCTTCACGCCCATGTCCACGATCTCACCATGTAAAGACGAGCCTTCTCCATACATGATTTGGAATTCGGCTTGCTTAAACGGAGGAGATACTTTATTCTTCACTACCTTGACACGGGTTTCGTTGCCAACCACCTCGTCACCTTCCTTGACAGCGCCGATTCTTCGGATGTCCAAACGCACTGAAGAGTAGAATTTTAGCGCGTTTCCGCCGGTAACAGTTTCAGGATTTCCAAACATGACTCCAATCTTCATTCTGATTTGGTTTATGAATACCATCAGTACGTTCTGAGACTTTACATTACCTGTCAATTTGCGCAGTGCTTGAGACATCAATCGCGCCTGTAAGCCAACATGCGAATCGCCCATTTCACCTTCAATTTCCGCCTTTGGCGTTAATGCCGCTACAGAGTCAACAATAATGACATCAACAGCACCAGAGCGGACCAACATGTCACAAATTTCAAGCGCTTGCTCACCTGTATCTGGCTGAGAAACCAAAAGTTCGTCGATATTTACGCCAAGCTTTTCTGCGTATACTGGGTCTAGCGCGTGCTCTGCATCAACAAACGCACAAGTCTTACCCTGCTTCTGCGCATTAGCAATAATTTGCAATGTAAGCGTGGTTTTACCTGAAGATTCAGGACCGTAAATTTCGCAAATACGACCGTATGGTAAACCGCCGATACCAAGTGCAACATCAAGACCAAGCGAACCTGTACTAACACATGGCATTGCTACTCGTTCTTGCTCGCCCATTTTCATTATTGAGCCTTTGCCAAATTGCTTTTCAATTTGCCCAAGTGCTGCTGCTAACGCTTTACTTCTGTTTTCGTCTTTAGCCATGACTAAGACCTCCTGAATCTGTTATAGCTGCTAAAATTTGTAATGTAAATTGTTCAAGCGGATAAGTTGGTTACGCAAATGCAGTATTTACCCACCCACCCATCGGCTTGAACAACTTTTTTACTCGTTGTAAAGGGTTACCAAACATTACACCAATCTTCATCCTTATCTGGTTGATGAAAATCATCATAGTGTTTGATTTCTTCAAATTACCGGTAATCTTTCGCATGCTCTGAGACATCATTCTAGCAGCGAGACCAACATGAGAGTCACCGATATCACCTTCGATTTCTGCTTTCGGTGTAAGAGCAGCAACAGAGTCAACGACAATGACATCAACCGCCCCTGATCGGGTCAACATATCGCAGATTTCTAACGCTTGCTCACCCGTGTCAGGCTGCGACACTAAAAGTTCATCAATATTTACGCCAAGCTTTTCAGCATATATTGGATCCAATGCATGTTCTGCATCAACAAAAGCACAGGTTTTTCCCTGACGCTGCGCCTCTGCTATAACTTCTAAAGTAAGGGTTGTTTTACCTGAGGACTCTGGTCCGTAAATCTCAACAATACGTCCAAAAGGTAAACCGCCAGCACCAAGAGCAATATCAAGCCCAAGTGAACCTGTTGAAATAGTTTCAACATCCATTGTCTTATTTTCACCCAGCTTCATTATCGAGCCTTTTCCAAACTGTTTCTCAATTTGGGACAAAGCAGCTTCCAACGCTTTGGTTCTATTTTGATCTGTCATTATTAGTAGGCCTTTACTTCTCAATCGAGAGTCTATGAAAGTTAAAATGTAAACGTAATTATATTCTTACATTTTAACTCTTATTTCCTATGTGACATAGTATTACGCTACAAGACGCAATGGAGCAAAATGCAGACCAACGTGAGAATCACCCATGTCACCTTCAATTTCAGCTTTAGGTGTAAGCGCTGCTACCGAGTCAACAATAACAACATCTACCGCACCCGAGCGTACTAGCATGTCGCAAATTTC
>Ga0031675_1020816_pt1 | contig 8582 bp, 7 predicted proteins | sample DeeseametaMP2618_FD_75018 | JGI IMG/M metagenome (GOLD analysis project Ga0031675, IMG submission 75018) | Metatranscriptome of deep ocean microbial communities from Atlantic Ocean - MP2618 (Metagenome Metatranscriptome) | ecosystem: Environmental > Aquatic > Marine > Oceanic ... | reverse complement strand
AAAGGCGCTTACGTTTCCAACCACCCCTTGAACACGAATCTTGATGGGCCATTAACACCGTCCACCGCGGTGCTAAAAAACCTTCAATCGCACACTACACTCGCTAAAATTATCCCTATACCGGGTTCATGGTATAGCAATAACTAAGCAAACGATTGAGCTGAATATTAGCTAAACGAAAAATCAGAAATAGAGGATTCTCAAAGATGCCTAAATTGAAAAATACAGGAAGTATTTTAATTGAAGTGTTGCTGGCACTGCTTATTTTAACAAGCACTACCACCTATCTACTTGCCACTCGCATTGATACTAGGCTTCTCTTTCAAGTGACTTTGGATGAAAACGTTGAGCACAATGGCTCACTGAATTCAGTTCGACTCGCCCTGGTCAACGACCCGATTGACCAACGTTGGGACGACATCGCAATATTTGGTGAACCGTCATTACTGGTAATTTCAGCCCAATAGCACATCGTCGCTACGTTTCTTTAAAGTGTCAAAACGACCTGTGGCATTAATCGGTTAACGAATATCTACCAGTACTTTAGAATTAACATGACCAGCAATATTCATCGGACTCAAGGGAGCCATTGTTATTTTTATCCCAACCCTTTCTTCCATCACTGAAGTAAAACAACGTGCCATCTGATGCCTGACCTGTGCCGCTGACTGGCGTTGCCCTTAACTCATAAGCTGTTGCACTGGCCGCTTGTATAGTTAAATTATAACGGCGATTTGCTTGGGGCTCAGAAGACGGAGAATAAGTAGAAAAAACGGCTGGCGCGCCGGTGTTTGCGCCACCACTTGCCGCACCTTCATAACTGAAAGAACCACTGTGATGACGTTCCATTGCAGATGCGAACCCCAACAAGTCAGCCTGCCCGGTGCCGCGGTATCCATCGGCAATAACACCTTGGTAAGAAGGGTATGCAATGGCGGCAATAATGCCCACTATCGCCACGACTATCATTAGCTCAATTAATGAAAATCCGCTTTCTGTTTTTTTATGCTTCACAATTATTCCCTCTCTGTTTCTGAGTGCCAACTACCACGCTGAATACGCTCGAATCTTCCGTAAATATTTTCAGCTAAACACTCAAACGCGTTAGTACATGCTTCGTCGTTGCCATCTTCATCAACGTCAATCACTGCAGAGGCACATTCAGTCCCCAAGCAAACGACTGGGCTCACAATATCTTCTATAAGAATTTTGGTCTCTGGTGCGATGCCAGTTTGTTTTAATTCTGCTGAGCGGTCAGCATCGTTAACTTCTCCGTCATTATTTACATCTGTGACGGCATTGCCATTAAACATACTGACTAAATAAGCGCGACTATTGCCCGTGGGCGGAGCACATGCACTGGTACTACTCACCGCCGGTACATATGTTGTAAAGAACACCTTGTAATCGATAATTAGCGGAGAAGACAGTACCTTTTCACCGTTAGTGGTTAAATTCAAATACCACCCAGCCTTGTTAGCAAAGTCCTGTGAAGCCAACTCACGCTCCCCCTCGTCACTACTATTTAAGGCATGACTCGTGGCGTTGTACATTCCACTCTCATAAACCGTTTGCATAAATGTGTAATTCCCATTTACATCACGGTTAAATACGCCGCTGTCTTTAAGCATATAAAAGTTGTCTTCAACTACGGTATCTAGCGGAGATGCACGCCATCCACTGCCAAGGACTATGCCATAATACAACTCATCGCCTAGCGCTATCTCTGTTACGTCTGGCCCATAGTAGAAATGTCGGTTGGTTTCTGCTGTGTCGCCACCGAAGTCGGCAATGCGCGCGCCTTTTATAAAATTCGTACCTGAATTTCCATTATAGATGTCTAACCTGAATAACTGGCCGCCCATATCGGCCACATACATATGGTCCGCAAACCCATCGTTATCCCTATCAATAACTGAAATTCGCCCTGGAACGCTGTATGTCATATTCGTTAAGTTTAAATCCGCATCTTCATTACTTGCATGCCACAAGAGGCTGCCAGTATCAGCGTCTAACATAAACACAGCATTGCCAACGACATCATTTGCTCGAATAGCACGATCATCTTGTGCGTCATCGTAGCCACCGCCAACGATCATGACATTTTTAACTTGTCCGCCCATGTTCACTTTGGTGATTGTTGGTCTCGACCACGTCTGGCCCAACTTTGCCAGCGTACCCGCCCCGCCTTCAATTTTGAATTTCAGTGTGGGGGAGGTCTTTTGCGTCACATCAAAGACATAATAATTACGTCCCCCTCTGCGCATACCAACATAAAGGTACTTGTTTTCTCCAACTGTTCTTAGAATCATGTCACCATCTAAGCCATATTTGTGCTCTAGCGATGATGTATCTTTATAAAAATGATGTAGATTCTGCAGCAATGTTTTAGGCATGATGGCAAAGTTCTCTTCACCAGTTGAAGTGTCGAATGAATGCAACATTCCTTGGTTGGTGGCGACAAAAATGGCCGAGTCGTCAGTACCGTAGTTAACAATTATTGGCTGAGAGTGAATGGGATCGCCCATTTGAGAGCGATAGTCTGTTGTACTCCCATCGCCGTTACTGTCTTTTACGTCCAGGCCTCGAGTCCACTTTAAGATGGCATCTCTTAGCGCATCCGCATCAGTTTCGCCCTGAATGGCAAGATCAGTATTCGTTATATTCGTATTGTTTTCGTGTAATTCATTGGCACTTCTTACAATGCTACCCGTATCATTAAACACGTATATATTTCGGTTCCCGCCCAAGCGACTAGCTGCACCACCTTCACTCACCTCGCTACCATCGGCAAGGGTTGACCAATAGCTGTGTGCATTTTCAGCAAAGAATCCCGTAACACTATCCACCGCATTTAGGCTGTTTTTGTCGAGAATTTCATCACCACTTAAGCGATAACGTTTAAGATTCCCTGGCCAAATCGCCCCTTCGCTCGGCTTAAATAATGCGAAGTATAATTCATCTCTATGCGTTAGACGGTTGAGTTGGTTAACCGCCACGCCAGGCGAGACAAATGTTGCGTTGATGTCTTTGACCGAGCGCAAAATAGTATTGAATGCCTCAAGTAAGTCGGTGCTGTTATCAGCCTGATAGAAACCACCGCCACTTTGCAGTGCCAGTTGATTCAAGAAGTTGTTGGCTGTATTGTTTGCAGCAAAGCCTATAGTGTGAGTAATTACACGAGGGCCGATTACCGACGTTGAGGCTTCACTGATATTTCTCACCAAGTCTAAGCCACATTTTTCTCCCCCGCTGCCTGTACAACTTTTGCCAAGCAAGGTCTGAATTTTAGATACGCTGTGATTATTGTTCGCTTCGCCGTCGGACAATAAAACTATGTGGTTGTTTGTTTGGCACTGTAGGTCAGACACCGGTGAAATGTAACTTGCCGGTGTTGGGATCTGCTCAGTGATACAGTCTCTGTCAGACAAGTTGTCTTCCGAGCAGCCCGAAGGCAAAATTGAATCTGCACCTATGTAAGAGCTTCTGTGGCTCACACGAGTACTTCTTCGCACAGAGCTGCTAACGTCACTTTCCCCACGTTTTCGCCCATAATCTACGTCTCTACCGCCATAATAGTTAGCCGCTTCCAACAATGTGTCTACTATAGGGGTAAGTCCGTTGGCGCTTAGCTCATCTATTTTGCTGATCAAATGTTCACGGACCGTTGCTGAAGCGCCGGGTGTCGCCGAGCCGTTAAACTTCACAATGAGCTTCGGTGCTTTTGATGGCGAGTTGTTATACGTATGCGCACCGCGGTACGACACAAAATCATCAAGTACAAAGGCCATATCGTTACCTGACCGCCACCCTGAACGGTCAACAATTTGCTTAACGATGTTACTCACGTCAGGCGTACGGTAGGTATAATTATTGTAAAAATCAGGCATGGACCAAGTAATACCCGATGTTTTAGGCAAATTTCGTAAGCGGTTACGACGGCCTGGATGAAAATCAGACGCATCATCATCAGCTACGCCCCTAATACGCATGCTTGGGTTTCCATAGGTCACCGTACTGTAAGCAGTAAACTCAAGATACGCTTCTGTTACTACAGCCCCGTGAGGAATGTTCACATTGCGAAATCGAACGCCTATGTAATCATTGTAAGATGGGTGGAAGGTCAGTTCACTGCCGGTATTCGGGTAGCCGTTTACGTTCTCTTCCAAGTTATCTCGTGAACTGGCTACTTGATAAATTGCTTCGCCTTGAACACAGCCCGTAGCGGTAGAGTCATCATAAGTTACCACCAACTGTGGCGCACCACTTTGGCCTACGTCACTGGCTCTTACTTCACGAGAGCTTGCTGAATCGGTGCTAGAGCCTTCTATTAAAATATTAAGGTTCTTGCCACCACACCATGCCGATAAATCAACGACTTCTTGAATGACTGCGCTTATGTCAGGTGTGGTTATCACCTCGCCTGAGGCGGGAAAGCTATTGTCGGTTGCCCACTCAACGTTAGCCGCGGTCTTCGTTCGCGCACTTAAATTGTTCGAAGACGAAGCAAAGGCCGTGCTTGATGCCGATGCTTCAGCTGATATAACAAGGGATGTACCCGCCACATTGAATTTTTCTGAAGTAAACCTGATGCTGGCATTAACGATTGTCGCGCCTTGAGGTATGTTTAACGCGGTAAAACGCAGACCAGAGGTTACGGTTTTGGTACCGCGGCTTAATACAAGGTCATTGCTGTCAGTGGTAACGCTACCGTCTATTTCATGTGCGTCGTGATTGTCATCGTTGGTTGAAATGATAATTTCAGGTCTTACCGCTTCATCTATATTGCGAACCGGATAGAGGATTGGGCCACCGTAATCCGAAAAACGCATCAAACCAGCGTTAATATTGGTCGCCGAACCGAGCGCTTCTTTTAGTGCATTCTGTACGCGCAACATTCGAGTTTGGCTGGTGTTATCGTAAGATCCCATACTTCCCGACGAGTCCATGATAAACAGCACATTCGGGTTATAGGTTACGGCGTTATTTGCGTTGCCTAGGTAAATATCAAGGTCGTCACCAAACGCAGAGAAACCGATACAGCTAAATAGTGTAATAGAGGCAAGGCAAGTCGAGAGTTTCTTCATATTAATACCTATTGAGACGCAGGGCCAAATACAGAGGCAGCCAAGCTGTTCGCCACAACAGAAGATTTACCCGCCACTTTTCCACATCCTCTGATAATGAATACATGGCAATTGACGTTGCTTCCACCAATCACGTTACTCGAGCCTCGACAAGCCTGCTCTCTGATAAACGCAGTGCGCGACCAACTCTTTGACGAGGCCTCACTTTGATACGTGCCATCCACCACATGTCTGTCACCAACAGCAAGGCCGCCTTCAGTCATGTATCTGTCAGTCCACTCCCCGTCATCGAAACAGCTCATTGAATCTGCTTCAGGGTCAAACACGTTACCCTGCCGAGCTTCCGAGAGCGGGTCAGTCTTATTCGAGTCGGTAAGTAAGGTTTCATCTTCAGATTCAAAGAAAACGCCCGCGATCGCTGCTTCAGCAGCATCAAAAGCCAAACCACTTTGCTGCATAGACACTGCCATTTTAGACTGAGACAAGCTACTGGTTACCGCGCTTACCCCTAAAACAGTGATTGAAAGCAACACAAGAAGTGCGAATACCATCACTAAGCCTTGTTGTTTCATCGCGAACTCCTGACAAAATTTTTCATATTTCGAAGTGCCAACGTTTTTGAGAACACTTGATAATAATGGGCCGTGTCCATCGTTTTAGATGCTTCGTTTAACAGCGCATATTTCTGAGACTGTGTTTGTCTCACTTCATTTTGATAGCTTTTAAGCATTAGCGCCCAGCGCAGTGACACAACTTGTTGATTAAGCGCCCTTAAATCTTCAATTTCATCTGCGGTTACATACGAAACAGCTTGCCCTTGAGAATTGGTAATGCTGCTTGAAACGCCGAACTGCACTTGGAAACTTTCGACGTTATCGAGCAATGTTACGGTAAGGGGCGACACTGTCTGCACCTTTAGACCACGAAGTACCCGACCATCATATCCTGTGCACTTAAGTGTATTGCCACTTACAAAGTAGTGATTAACAACGTGAAACTCGAGAGCGCCATAGCCGTGCTGGTTTCCAGTACAATCTTCGTCACTTAATAGGCTCACAACCAGCTTATCACTGCCGCCACTAGAGGTTTGTATACTGCCTAGTGTCGCGTTGGTAGCGAAATCCCCTGCTACAGCGATGGGGTGATTTTCCACATAGGCCGCTTCGGCAACAATATCAACGGATGTATCCACATCTGCGACTATCTGATCATAACGGCCTACTTCATAGAATTCTGCAGAGAGGCGAGCCATGATAAAACGGCCTGACTCTTGTACTTGAGCCACAGCTTGATTGAGCTTATTCGTCACGCTACTACTGACGAGTACTCGAATAATCGCGCCTGATATCACTAACCCCAACGTTAACGTAATCATTAACTCGACAAGGGAGAAACCCTGCTGTGGGCGGTGGCGACGTGCATTCATAATGTAATGTCCTTAAACACACATGCGTTACTGTCACCTTCAGATTCGCTACATCGCGCATTAAGGGTATAGGTCTGATTTCTCGAAGAAGCGACAGGCCACGTCAACAACACTTCTACACGAGAACCTGCACTACAGCTGTAAATATCTGCCGTATTGTTGTCGTCACACGATACCGACACTTTAGTTTGAGGATTGGTTTGTACCGCTGAACACGATAGCGCCCAACCATCGTACTCAGCCATCTGTGCTTCACTACAGGCCTGACCTTCGCAATTTGGGATCCCTGCAGGCCTTGCCAGACAGTAGCAGTGATAAGGATGAGACGAGCCAGAACAACTTAACGTGGCAAAATTATAGGTATCGCTAGAGAAGTACGCATTGTTGACTACCATGCCGTCTCCCACCGTTGCCGGGCGAGCGGCGGCTCTCAATCGTTCTGCAACTTGTGCTGCCACCATTTCCGCCTGAGTTCGGCTTATTGCGTCTTTATTGGCAAAAGAGCCCGTAAACTGGAGCGCAGCAACACCCAGTAAGCCTACAGCTAATATAAATAAGGTGATTAAGATCTCTATAAGACCTGCACCGTGTTGTGCGCGAATATGACTTCCCTTCACTCGCTTCATTATCACCTTTTCAGCAATCATCTTTTTTTGCCATATACCTAACATTCAAATTGGTGTTATCACCAATGTAGTATAGTAAGACAAAAGCGTATAACACTGGGTATCAATCGTTATTAAAACGTATAATTTTCTGTGACCTGTTCTAGCAAGCAAGTACAAGGCAGACTGTTCAACCATTTTATCTTTAAAGTAACAGGATCTAAAAAGTAAGCGTGCTATAACACCGCTTCACCATGTACGTTTACGGCATAAAAGGCGCTACTTCAAAGCCGAACCGTGTAGCCTGTTCATGTTAAAATACCCTGCTCTAAAGGTATTATTATCCACTCGCAACTTGTTTAGTTTCCAGTAGACAAAAGCATAAAAAAACACCGCAATCTAATGCGGTGTTTTTTATTTTGATAGTGCGGATAAATTAAATGACCTGTTTAACACGCAGCTCTTTAGGTACTGCAAATTCCACATTCTCTTCGCGTCCAGCACGCTCAGAAGCTGAAACAGCACCCCACGCTTTGAGCTTGTTTACCACACCTTGTACTAACACTTCCGGTGCAGACGCGCCTGCAGTAACGCCAATATGCTCTACACCTTCTAGCCATTTCTCTTGAATGCAATTAGCGTCAGCAATCAAATACGCTTTTGCCCCAATTTTTTCAGCCAACTCGCGAAGACGGTTCGAGTTTGAGCTATTCTGTGCACCAACAACCAGTAATACCTGACAATCTTGGGCTAGGTCGCGCACTGCGTCTTGGCGATTCTGCGTGGCATAGCAAATGTCGTCTTTTCTCGGACCATTGATTTTGGGGAATTTAGCGCGAAGTGCATCAATAACATCAGCGGTATCATCAACAGACAGCGTAGTTTGGCTGCAATAATAAAGGTTGGTCGGGTCTTTAACTTCAAGCGTTGCCACATCAGCTTCAGATTCAACTAAATAAATACCGCCATCTTCGTTGCTGTACTGACCCATGGTGCCCTCTACTTCAGGGTGACCAGCATGACCAATCAAGATACATTCAGTGCCCGTTTTGCTAGCGCGGGTGACTTCCATATGTACTTTCGTCACTAAGGGGCACGTGGCGTCAAAGACCTTAAGACCACGACTTTCTGCTTCTTTTCTTACCGCTTGCGATACGCCATGGGCAGAAAATATTACTATGCTGTCGTCTGGTACTTCGTGAAGTTCATCCACAAATAACGCTCCACGCTCACGTAGCCCATCTACCACGAATTTATTGTGTACCACTTCGTGGCGCACATAAATGGGCGGCTCGAACATTTCAAGCGCGCGTTCAACGATGGTGATAGCTCTATCAACGCCCGCGCAGAAGCCACGAGGGTTAGCTAAATGAATTTGCATAACTAGTTTCCACCTTGTGCTGACACGCCAGGTTTAACATCAATAATTTCAACGTCAAAGATAACCGTTTGCCCTGCTAGCGG
>Ga0031675_1039802_pt1 | contig 8633 bp, 6 predicted proteins | sample DeeseametaMP2618_FD_75018 | JGI IMG/M metagenome (GOLD analysis project Ga0031675, IMG submission 75018) | Metatranscriptome of deep ocean microbial communities from Atlantic Ocean - MP2618 (Metagenome Metatranscriptome) | ecosystem: Environmental > Aquatic > Marine > Oceanic ... | reverse complement strand
TGACCCTAAGAGCAAAAATGACTGGGCGATAAAAGCAAGCGGCAGCAAGCGGTTTATATCAGCGTCACAATAAAAGCTGATGGGTTAATTAGAAAGTACAACATGAAAGCATTGTTCAACAGTTAAAGCTAAAAAGGTGAGTAATAGAGTGGAGAAAGCAGTGAATACAAGCGATGTAGTAAAAGGGATATTAGCAATTGTTATCGCAAGCTTTCTGTGGGTGACAACAGGCACTGCCGCTCAGTTCGCCCCAGAAATCAGTCCTCTGGCAATCGGTGCCTTTGCAATGGGTATAGGCGGTGTATTGCTTTGTGTTTGTGCCCGAAAATCACTGATAAAGGATGCACCTATTCTTTTTTCTACACCACTGACCTTTCTGTTTGGCAGTGCATGTGTTGCAATTTATCCGCTGGCCTTTTACAGCTCAATGCGTTTGTCAGGCGTTGCCATAGGCACTGTGGTTTCTATCGCCAGTGCACCACTATTCGCTGCGCTTTTAGAGTACTTTCTAAGTAAAAAGCCCGTGTCTTTAAAATGGTTTGTTAGTTTTGTGTTTGGTGCGTTTGGGATTGGCATGTTAGCCATGGGGAAGGCACACGACGCAATGGCGTTGTCAGTATCTAAAGATGATCAGGTGTTCGGCGTTCTATTGGGTTTAATTGCAGGTTTAACTTATGCTGGGTACTCATGGGCTGCGAAGCAACACATTGACGCTGGCGCAAATTCAAAATCTGCCATGGCCGGACTTTTCGGTTGCGCTGCAGTTGCTCTGTTGCCTTCCCTCTGGTTTACCGGTCAAAACATGTTTGCTAATACTATCCACATTAGCGTTTCACTCTATATGGCTGTGGTGCCGATGTTTCTTGGTTATTTGCTATTTGGCTATGGTCTTCGCACTACCGAAGCGAGTAAAGCTACGCTTATTACGTTAATTGAGCCACTGGTTGCGACACTTTTCGCTATTTTTCTGATTGGTGAAGTATTCAAGCCGGTGGGATGGGTTGGCATGACGCTGGTGTGTCTTTGCCTTTTAATCCAATCGATAAAATTTCCATTTGCTTTAAAGCGCCATGGATGGGGTCAAGGGCTAAGATAAGGTTACTCTCGGCTTGAAAGTCCATTCTGACGAACTTATCAGAATCAAAATACACATAGCCGGCGATCATCCCTACGGTTTCACCGTAGATAGAGCTCAATGAACAGCGCTTTCTTCGCTATTTCTTTCAATATTTGCCCAATGCTCAACTTTGTCGATGAGGTCAATAGCATCAAAAGGTTTACTGAGGTAATCGTCCATTCCGGCATTAACGCAGCGCTCTTTGTCACCTTTCATGGCATTGGCGGTTAGCGCGATGATCGGCACATTTAAATAGCGTTCTCCGGCCTCACCATTTCTTATGCGTTTAGTTGCTTCAAAGCCGTCCATTTCCGGCATTTGACAGTCCATCAAGACAACATCAAACGTTACCTTCATTTTGTTCAACGCTTCAAGTGCCTCTAGACCTGATTTGGCACTCAATGTAGTGTGGTTATTTAGGTGCTGTTTAACAATTACCTGATTAATGTCGTTGTCTTCGACAATTAATACTTTGCGTTTTTTTCCTTTTTCCCGTTTCACACTTGAGGAGTGGTGAACTGGCTTAAGCAGGGCTTCGTCGGCTTGTTCAAGCATAATAGTGAAAGAGAACGTGCTTCCATGACCTTTAACGCTCTCAAGTTTTATATCGCCGCCCATGAGTTCGCATAATTGTTTGCTAATAGAAAGACCAAGGCCTGTTCCGCCGAATTTGCGAGTTGTAGAAAGGTCTTCTTGGGTAAAGACATCAAAGATTGTACTTTGCTTATCTTGTGCGATGCCAATGCCGGTGTCTTTTACGCTACATAAAAGCTTAAGGCTGTTATCTGCGTTTTGCTGAATGCTGGTGGTGACTTCAATGCATCCACTGTCGGTGAACTTCACGGCATTACCTAACAAGTTAGAGAGTATTTGTCTAAAGCGTACATCATCGCCTTGTACAACGTGAAAGCCTTGTAAATCAAAGTGAAAATGTAGCGCTAACCCTTTTTCTTGGCACATAATCGCGTACTGACTTTGAAGGTTTTCAAGCGATTCCAAAATGTCGAATGGGTTTTTTTCAATTTGCAGTTGGCCTGACTCAATTTTAGAGAAGTCCAAAATATCATTTACGATATGTAAAAGGCCTTGGATACTAAACTTAGCAAGAGACAGGTAGTGCTTTTGCTGCTCAGTGAGTTCAGAGCTAGCCATTAACTGCAAAACACCAGAAATACCGTGTATTGGCGTGCGTATTTCATGGCTCATACTAGCGAGGAAGCTCGATTTAAGACGGGCAGACTCTTCCGCTTTTTCTCGCGCATCCTGAAGATACTGTTCGGTTTGTCGTTGTTGAGTAACGTCCTGATGAAACCCGATATAGTGAGTGACTTCACCATTTATTTTTACCGGCGTTAAATTCAAACGGTTATAAAACGCGCTGCCGTCTTTTTTATAGTTGAGCAGCGTCGCTTCAATAGGCTCGCGCACTGCAATAGCCTTGCGGATTTGGTCAACTGTCTGCTTGCTGGTTTCATCGCCCTGCATCGACCTGCAGTTATGACCAATTATTTCTCCACGACTGTAGCCTGTAAGCTCTTCAAAGGCTCTGTTTACGTATATTACTGGTTGGCCGACGCGCTTAATGTCCGAAATGATGATCGACACGGTTGCCTCATCCATAGCGTGAGTGAGCACTTTAACGTGGCTTTCAAGAGAGCGTTGTTCGGTTTCGTCGCTACCAACATAGATATCACCACGAATATTACCATTAGCATCGGCCAGTGATGTTTTAGTCCAATGAACAAACCACTCTTGGCCGGTTGATACCGAAAAGTGTGTAAGTTCATTGCTCTGTGAAGAAGCGAGCTTTTGCATAATGAACTTCAAAATACCGCTCTTTTCACCGTACTGATCATGACAAAAGTCGTCAAAGCGCTTATTAGAAAGTAAAATTTGCTTGTCTTGATCAACCACAACAAGCATATCGCCCATTGACTCCAATACGTTGGAAAACTGTTCGTTAGACAGCGAAACCTCTGTCAGATCCCAAATCAGTTTGTCAAACGCTTCGCGAATATCCGCAAGTTCTTGGGCCTCAACTTCACTATCAAGGCGTAGTGAGGTCTTATCATCACTGTTTAGTCGATTCTTAATGTCATTATACAAAGTCGAAAGTGTTCGCTCGGCAAGCGTTCCCGTCATACTCACCATATGCAAAATGATAAATACGAAGCCTACAATCATTACCAGCAATACAATCCCAGTCCATGCGGCTTCTCTGTATGCGGTGATGGTGGGTTTCACGCTGTATAAGGTTAGATTTTGCCAGTCAGCCTTTTTTATAGCGTAGCCGCTGTCATCAAAATCGGAAAAGCTTGAGTTGGGAGTAATGAGTGATGGCTCACTGCTAAACAGGACATGCCCACTAGAGTCGGTAACAAGCTGGTTAGTCAGTCTGGGATAAGGCGCGAGCAAAGACTGCAAGCTATCCACATACATGACAAGCGCGCCTTCCGCTACGCCTCTAAGCAACACTGGAACGCTTATTAATACGCCGTACTTTGATACCGAGGAGTATGCATTCGATGAACCAAGGGTTTGCTGGCGCCATGCACTACTGAGCGACTCGGGGATATCAGCATTCCAGTTTTTATCAATCACCCGGTTCCCAGCAAAATCAAATAGCGCAAACTCGACACTTTTCGCCTGAGTTAAATTTAACGAGCGGAAAAACATGGGAAGGTAATTATCCCTTTGCTCGAAATCAACCAAGGAATTGATGATGATATCGTTAGCTGCCAAGTCTGCTAGCTGTCTAGTGGTATCGCTAACAATGTAATTGATATCTTGTTCTAAACCATCAACAGATTGTTGTTGAAGCTGGTCGGTTTGTTTAACAATGAAGTGAAAAGAGAGAGCAAACAGAATGATAGACAAAACCGCGACGAGTAAAACCAGTCGCGGTAGCATGCTTGAAAGCAGAAGAGAGCGTAACCTTGGGGGCTGCTGCATCATTGCACGCCCGTTGTTACCAAGTGACCTTTTTCGTTAAACGTAGTCATAAAATAATCCTTTGCCCAGAGTGCATCGTGTCTGTCCTCTGAAAATGGAGCTGTGTAGTGCTTCACTGCACCTTGGACATTTTGAAGAGACTCTAACGCACCGCGTAATGCGTCTACTTCTATACTACCAGCTTTCGCGGCAGCTGCCGCGATTAAATGAGTTAAATCATAAGCATGAGCCAAACCTGTCACACCACCTATCGCAGTCGCATCCACCAAGCCATACTTACTATAATAGGCTTCTAACAAGCTTTTTGCTTTGGTATTTTTCTGGTGGTTGAAGTGGAAGGTTTGAAGTACTGACACATTGTAGTTAGCGATGGGCTCAGCAAGTAAAGAGGCGAACTGACCCGACGCGACTCCCCAATGCGACACAACAGGGAGAGAGGCGATGCCTTGTTTTGCCATCTCATCGAGTACCACAACACCTTCAGGAACGTTAGTGATAAGAATAATCGCTTCCACTTTCGCGCTTTTTATTGCCGCGATATCCTCAGAAAAGTCTTTCTGCTGCCAATTTATCCAATGGGTTGCTGTTATATCAATATCATTGTTACTTGCAGCTTTTGTTAATGATTCAAGGTTTGAGCGTCCCCATCCTGTTCTTTCCAATACCAACGCGATATTTGATAGCCCCATATGTTTGACGTGATTAATTAGGACTGACGCTGCTTCAGCGTCGCGCACCGACACGCGAAATATATTATTCGGTGAGTGCCCGTTGTCGATAATAGGCGTCCCCGCTGCCCAAGGAACCAACATCAAAATGTTTTTTTCGTGTATTGTGTCGACTTCAGCGAGAACTACAGGTGTATGAACGCCGCCTACTACCGCAAGTAAATTGGGAGTTTGGGAAAATTGCTCAATGTTATATACACCCCGAGCTGGGTTGCCTCGATGGTCTTTCGCAATAACTTTTATTTGACGACCTAGAATCCCTCCAGCGGCATTTATTTCGTCGACGGCAAGCTCGACCCCTCTTGTAATAGCGATGCCACCTTCAACAGCTACCGCTGAAAGATCGGCATCAATACCAATCACCAGAGGCTCCGTTGAACTTAATGCTTTACTTGCAGTAAAAATTGAAAAGACGCAAGCCAGCGAGAGAAAGATAGAAAATGCACGCATGAATAGGTTACCTTAATGTTAACCTTAAAAGTGTATAGCAATGTACTCAGTCTTTTAGCGTAAACGTCTTATCTTTTAGTATAAGTTTGATGCTTTTTTGAGAGCTTTTACGAGATTTTTGAGCGCTGGCTAAGGGTTGGTGTACTAAACAAATGCGCATTAATTGTGGCACGATTCTACCATTAGCTTATATTTCGAGAAGAGTGGTTGTACGTTTGCTAAACAGTGTTCGACGTTGTTTAGTTGTTCCTCTGGTGACGAGGTAGCAGTAAAACCGCCTGATAAAAATGGTTTGCGGATGGTGCAAGCAAGGATAAACAGCGGTTTGGAGCGTGAGTGCGAAAAAATACCCTGCCAACAATAATAGACATTGAAGCAAGTGGATTTGGCGCAGCGAGTTACCCTATTGAAATAGGTATCGTGCGCTATGATGGTGCAAAGTGGTGTAAGCTACTTCGGCCCTTTGACTCGTGGGTTCACTGGGATCGAAAAGCGGAGTCACTGCACGGCATAACGCAGCAGATGCTGCAAACTCGAGGAGAAGAGCCTCGAAAAGTCTGTGTTGAGTTAAATAACTTCCTTGGCAATACGGTTGTTTACAGTGACGGTTGGGTAGTTGATAACCCGTGGCTAATTAAGCTCTACGCCGCAGCGCAGATAGAAATGTCTTTTACGTGTAGAGCATTGGAATATATTTTGTCTGAAGCTCAAATGAATCAATGGCATGAGGTGAAAAGCCGCCTTGCGGGCCAACTTGATCTTAAGCGTCATAGAGCGAGCTCCGATGCGATGGTAATTCAACAAACTTACGCAAAAACCTTATCATTGGCGTAACGGCAACTACGTTTCGTCTTTATGACGGGGCCTTTAATACTAAAAGCGCACTGTGAATGCAATGTAGCGGTGACCTAAAACAAGGATGACTTAAAACAAGTAATTGACACCCAATGAGAGAGCCATATTCTCTTCTTCCCCAACTTGCCTATGTTCAAGTTCTACCGCCATGTTTAACCCCTCGCTTTTGCCAAGCAGCCAGCCCAACCGAGTAAAAGTACCTACATCATGAGGTAAATAAAGCCACTCTGCGTAATGCTGAAAGGCGGTATTGTTAGTTTTGTACGTTGCATAGACCTTTTGCGGAACCCAAGTGTTAAACCGCCTGCTGGCGCTAAACATACCTTGTGACCCCGCTGGGTAGGTATAACTGTTGTCGTATAGATAAGTTTCGGTTGTAGATTGAATGCGGTACATACTATTTAGCTGCCACCGGGCTATTTTTTTGCTTTTGAATTGGATAGGGCTGTAGTGGGGAGCATTCATTTCCGCGAGCACGGGCGAAGCCGCCATACACGCAGCCAAAGTAAGTGCCAGAAGAATACCAGTAACCACGTTCATGGAAGTGCCCAAGTTGTTGTTATCATGGCTTGTAAACAACCAGAAACTACAAGCGATAGTGTGTTCATTATTTAAGCATAGCTGTAAAAAATAAATGATGAAAATATTCTTTGCTGTTTTTTAATTTGTTTCGTTGATTTTGCTAGCCAAATAAAAAACGCCGCTAGTTTATACAAACACTTTTGTGTAAAGCGTTACAAAAACTGAGCGGCGCATTTAAAAGCGTTATTTGGTTATCGAATTAAATCGATGCTTTTAACGCTTCTGCTTTATCTGTTGCTTCCCATGGGAATTCGTCACGACCAAAGTGACCGTACGCAGCCGTTGGGCGGTAAATAGGGCGTTCAAGGTCTAGCATTTGAATAAGTCCATACGGGCGTAGGTCGAAATGTTCACGGACCAGTGCCACTAACGTTTTCTCATCTACCACACCTGTACCGAAGGTATCGATGCTGATAGACGTTGGCTCTGCTACACCAATGGCGTAAGACACTTGAATTTCACAGCGCTTAGCAAGACCTGCTGCAACAATATTCTTAGCAACGTAACGACCCGCGTATGCTGCACTGCGGTCTACTTTTGATGGATCTTTACCAGAGAACGCGCCACCACCGTGACGGGCCATACCACCGTAAGTATCAACAATGATTTTACGACCTGTTAAGCCACAGTCGCCCATTGGACCACCGATAACAAACCGTCCCGTTGGGTTAATGTGAAAGCGTGTATTTCCATCAATCCATTCACTAGGCAGCACTGGCTTAATAATTTCTTCCATTACCGCTTCGCGAACTGTTTCAGTGCTTACTGAATCACAGTGCTGGGTTGAAAGCACAACCGCGTCGATGCCAACAGGCTTGTCGTTTTCATATTTGAAAGTAATTTGGCTTTTAGCATCTGGGCGTAACCAGTCTAACTTACCAGATTTACGCGCTTCAGCTTGTTTTTGAACAAGGCGGTGAGAGTATGTAATTGGCGCAGGCATTAGTACGTCAGTTTCGTCGCTAGCGTAGCCAAACATTAGACCTTGGTCACCCGCACCTTGTTCTTCAAGGCTTGCGCGGTCAACACCTTGATTGATGTCAGGAGACTGTTTACCAATTGCGTTTAATACCGCACATGAATCAGCGTCGAAGCCCATATCTGAGTGCGTGTAGCCAATTTCTTTAACTGTTTTTCGGGTAAGCTCTTCAATATCTACCCATGCAGAGGTAGTTACTTCACCACCCACTAAAACCATACCGGTTTTTACATACGTTTCGCAGGCCACCCGAGCGCGAGGATCTTGTTCTAAAATAGCGTCAAGAACCGCATCTGAGATTTGATCAGCAATTTTGTCCGGATGTCCTTCAGACACTGACTCGGATGTGAATAAATGCGTGGCCATAAATGCTCCGTAAGCGTTAAATTATCAAAATAGTCGTATATTGTACTAAAACAAGTTATAAATACCAGTCTTTACTTCTAGACGTCTAAAAGTCTCTTCGTTACGAATAGTTGACACAACCCGATCACTTATAGGGTTATTAAGGCCCTAGGCGTCAGATATAACTGTTTTTGCTGTAATGGGAATACGTGATGGTCAGTGTATAGACCATTTTTTACAATGACTTTCACTATTGGCAATCAAAACTCATTGAACTGTAAGGTGGCATAGGTAAGAATAATGCCACATTCATTCGTATAAAGAAGTAGAGCGAACGCCTTACCTCTACGCTCGTCTAGCTTGCCTAGCCCGTTAAGATACGAAACAAAAGATACAAAATAAATCAGGAGACAACATGCCCTCTCGTCGTGAACTCGCCAATGCAATCCGTGCATTAAGCATGGATGCCGTTCAACAAGCTAAATCTGGTCACCCAGGTGCCCCAATGGGGATGGCTGATATCGCACAGGTACTATGGGGTGATTTCTTATCACACAACCCTGCAAACCCATCTTGGGCTAACCGCGATCGCTTTGTGCTTTCAAATGGTCACGGCTCGATGCTG
>Ga0031675_1339740_pt1 | contig 8770 bp, 8 predicted proteins | sample DeeseametaMP2618_FD_75018 | JGI IMG/M metagenome (GOLD analysis project Ga0031675, IMG submission 75018) | Metatranscriptome of deep ocean microbial communities from Atlantic Ocean - MP2618 (Metagenome Metatranscriptome) | ecosystem: Environmental > Aquatic > Marine > Oceanic ... | reverse complement strand
TAGCACCAGCGATAGCACCAACGTTAAGCACTAATAAGAATTGTAAACTAGACCCCAACGAGAACCCTGCATTATTCATCAGTTTAGGTAACCAAGACGTTAATGCGTATACCATCAGTAAGCAGCAAAAGAACGCACACCACAACAAAATAGAAGGCAACGCATTTTGACCGTTAAAGAGTTGCTTAACGCCAAAATGGCTTGGTGCTACTACAGTATCGTCTTCGTCACCCTTAAGAGGCACATCTGTATTTGAAGGAGCAATTCGCGAGATGATTTTCTTGGCGGTGTCTCTTTTTCCCTGACGAATGAGAAACGCCAGTGATTCAGGTAAAAAGGCAAGAATTAAAGGAAGTAACACGAGGGGTAAAATAGCCACATAGAAAACCGATTGCCACCCCCACTGTGGAATCATTTGCATGCCTAACCAAGCTGCCATCATACCACCGACAGAATAGCCACTGAACATAATGGCCACCAGTGTTCCGCGCATTTTTTTAGGCGAATACTCGTTCATAAGCGCAACTACATTAGGCATAACTCCACCAATGCCAAGCCCGGCAATAAAGCGGCATATACCAAACTCGGTTACATTGGACGCAAAACCATTGATGAAGGTAAAACCACTAAACAGTGCAATACAGATAGCAATAGACAAGCTACGCCCGATGCGATCTGCCAATTGTCCAAAAACAATTGCCCCAATCATCATTCCAAATAACGCATAGCTACCCAACGCGCCTGCCTGTACAGGTGTTAACGACCACTGTTCCATTAATACAGGTAGCACTACGCCGTACACAACTAAGTCGTAGCCGTCGAATATAATGATCAGTGCGCACAGCAGTAACGTGCGCAAATGAAAGCGGTTAAATTTTGCATTGTCAATTAATGCGGTTAGTGCATTACTCATAACTCTTTTCTCATAAAGAAAGCCGCTTAAAAGCGGCTTTTTATTCTTGTTTTTTACCCACAATCTCCACCAGCAACAGGCAAAATAGTTCCTGTAATATAGCTGGCTTCATCTGAAGCTAAATACAAAATGGCAGATGCTTGTTCATCTAGCGTGCCGTAACGAGACATAAAACTGGTATCAATGGTCTGATCGACAATTTGCTGATACCAAATTTTTTCCTGCTCACTTTGTGTAGACTCGTTGCGCGGAATAATGCGCTGAGGCGCGTCGGTTCCGCCTGGTGCCGTGGCATTCACACGAATATTGTGCTGCGCATACTCAAAGGCAAGTGACACTGTCAGTGCATTCACGCCCCCTTTTGCCGCGGCATAAGGCGCGCGGTTTACACCACGAGTAGCAACCGAAGACACGTTCACTATGGCGCCTTTTCCGTTATCTAACATGGCAGGCAATACTGCGCGACAACACCACAACGTGGGGAACAACGAGCGACGAACTTCTTTTTCAATTTCGTCAGCTTGATAATGCTCGTAGGGTTTGGCCCAAATGGTCCCCCCCACATTATTGATAAGCTTATCGATTCGCCCAAAATGCGCAGATGCCGTATTCATAGCATTAAGCGCACCTTCATAGGTTTCTAAATCAGCCTCTACAGCAATAGCATCCGCACCGTTTTCATTGAGTGACTCGGCAATCTGTTGAACATGTGCTGAGCGGTCAACCAATACCAACTTAGCTCCCTCAGCAGCAGCTCGTTGTGCAACGCGAAGGCCAATGCCTTGCGCTGCGCCAGTAACTACAATGACCTGCCCATCGAAGCGCAAACTCATGCGGCTTCCTCTTTAGGCTGGCTGGGGTTGAATTTTTCGTAATGGAACGAAAATGGGTTTGTACCCGCATCTTTAAAGTATTGACGCACGGCATCAACCATCGGCGGAGGTCCACATAAATATGCATCTGCATCAGCTAGTGCAAATGGAACACTTTCCATATGATCAGTAACAAAACCCAACTTCTCATGTGCGCTATCTGGGTTAACAACGACAGTGGCGTAGCTAAAGTTGTCCAATGCATCGGCATATTCTTGTAAGGCTTCAAGCTTCACCAAGTCATCCACATTGGTCACACCATAGAGTAAATACACAGGTTGACTGGTTGGGTTCTGCGCAAGCGACGCCAGCATAGAAAGAATAGGTGCAAGCCCTGTTCCGCCTGCTAGCATAAGTACTGGGCGTTCTACTGAACGCAAGTAAAAACTACCGAGTGGACCGGTTACCGAAAGCACGTCGCCAGCATTGGCGTTTTTGCTTAAGTAAGTACTCATCAAGCCATTAGGCACATTGCGAATAAGGAAGCTTGCATCTTTGCTTCCCGGGCAAGAGCTAAATGAATACGCACGGGTCTCATCAGAGTTTGGCAGCCCCAAATTAATGTACTGACCGGGCAAGAAATCAAGTGGCTCAGACAAAGCGACATTTAATTCAATGGTGGTGTCCGACAACGCATTTACACTGGTAATAGTGCTTGTAATGCTTTGCGGGCCTGATGCACACAGCGAAGAGGCCGCTGGAATAGAAACCACCACGTCTGATTGAGGCAACATCTGACAGGTAAGAATTAACCCATCAGCAGCTTCATCGTCAGTTAACGCTTCATCGATATATTCATCACCTAAGTCGTAAGTACCTTGCTTGCAGCTACCTTTGCAGGTTCCACAAACACCATCAGAGCAGTCCATTGGCAGTTTCACTTGATGGCGATAGGCAGCGTCAAGCACTGTCTCGCCATCATTACATTCGATAACACGCGTTACGCCGTCTTCGAAATTAAGAGCTACTTTGAAAGACATAATAATTCTCCGTCTTTACAGGTGATATACATCAATAACCTGATTGATGTAATCATTATTCAAAATCACTTTTTTACGCGTAATAACTGGCGTTTCGCCACTGATATCCAACGAACAAAACACAGTTCCAAAAAAGTTTGTTGTCTCGCGATAGCGGTGGCTTAGCGTATTGAAGTTGTAGCGGATTTCCGCTGTTGTCTCGTCTTGGTTCAGTACTTCTAAATTACTACACTGATGCGTGGTTCTCGGCTCTGGCATACTCGCGCCAGAACGCTCAGTCTTTATGCGGTATACTCTGTCTTCCAAACCATTGCGATTGGGATAATAAATGAGTGAAATTTCTTTATGAGGATCGTTGGTTAATTGATCATCATCATCCCATGCTGGCATCCAATATTCGCATTTTGGGTGATAACACATTAGCCAGTCATCCCATTGACGGTCGTCAAGTAACCGCGCCTCGCGAAATACAAACGTCTGAATTTCCTGATAAGTCATCTCGGCCACCTCTTAATCTTTTTGCACAACAGGAATATGACTGGCTCTTTCTAGCTCAATCGCATTTAGCATTTCTTCTACCCAATGCTTGTGGTGATGAACGTATAGGCCTTCATCTTCTGGTTTGATACCTGACGCAACTGTGTCCATACCTACACCTTTGGCATAATCGTCTGGGCCTTCCATCCAGTGCGCTGCACCTCGGCTCATATCGTTCCAACGCATATCACGCGCTTCGTAGCCTTGCTGACAACCTCTGAATTCTTCTAGGTCGTCCGGTGTTCCCATGCCAGATACGTTAAAGAAATCTTCGTACTGACGAAGGCGCTTTTGACGATTTTCAGCAGACTCGCTCTTAGGTGCAAAGCAGTAAATAGACACTTCCGTCTTATTCACAGAAATAGGGCGAAGTACGCGAATTTGCGTTGAGAATTGGTCCATCACGTAAACGTTAGGGTACAAACACAAGTTACGCGTTTGATTTACAATGGTGTCGGCTCGCGCTTCACCCACTTCCTGCTGAAGACGTTCTAGTTGGCTGTAAATAGGCCGTGCAGCTGGGTTTGTTAAACGTGTCCACAACATCATGTGACCGTTTTCAAATGAATAGAAACCACCCTCGCCCGACCAGCTTTTCGCATCAACCGCTTCTGTACCGCCTTCTTCGTAGTTGCGGTGACTCATCGTTGATAAGTAGTTCCAGTGAACAGTTCCAACGTGATAGCCATCAGCACCGTTTTCAGCAGTAAGCTTCCAGTTACCTTCGTAGGTGTACGTTGAAGTACCACGAATAACTTCGATACCTTCTGGATCTTGATCCACAATATTGTCGATAACCTTCGTGGTTTCACCTAGATATTGCTCTAGCGGTAATACATCGGCATTCAAACTACCGAACAAAAAGCCGCGATACGATTCAAAACGTGCAATATGCTTAAGGTCATGAGAGCCATCAACATTGAACGACTCAGGGTAACCACCTTTCTTCTGATCACGCGCTTTTAAAAGTTTGCCTGAGTTGTTAAATGTCCAACCGTGGAAGGGGCAAGTAAAAGACGTTTTGTTACCGCGTTTACGACGACATAATGTTGCACCGCGGTGCGAACACGTATTTAAAATGGCATTTAGGTCGCCGTCTTTGTTACGCGTAATAACAACCGGCTGGCGACCAATTGTAGTAGTGTAATAGTCACCGATTTCGGGAATTTGGCTTTCATGTGCCAAAAATACCCAGTTGCCTTCAAAGATGTGTTTAATTTCTAAATCAAATAAGTCTTTGTCGGTAAAGATCCCACGGTCACAGCGATAATGCCCCGTCTCTTCGTCGGCCTCAACGGCACCACGGATCTTCTGTTCTAGTTGATTCAATGTTGCTGACATAATTTATCTCCCGAAGGTAGCAGGCTTACGCCTGCTCCACAGTTGCACGGGCACGAGCATGCTTGTCTTGCTTCTCGTCGTTCTTCGTTGCCATTAATGTGATGTTGAATTCCACATCAAGGTAATTGTCTTTAAAGCCCATGGCTTTAATTTGCTCTGGCTCAGATACACTTTTTGCTTCAACAACCAATTCGTCACGCGTTGCGAAAGCGAAATCGTCATAGGTGTATTCATCACCGGCTAGGTTAATTTGCGTAGTAAGGTGCTTAAAGCCGTCTTTCGCTACAAAGTAGTGAATGTGCGCAGGGCGATTACCATGACGGCCAAGGCTTTCTAACACTTTCATCGTTGAACCACCTGGAGGGCAACCGTAGCCGCTAGGTACAATACTGCGTGCGCGATAGCAGCCTTGCTCATCAGCAATGATGCGGCGACGTAAATTAAACGGAGTTTGAGAAGGGTCAAAATGCGAGTAAGCACCTTTCACGTCGGCATGCCAGATATCAACAACTGCGCCTGCAATTGGGTTGCCTTCTTCATCAACAACCTGACCATGTAGCCACATTTCTTGGCCAGGTGACTGACCATCATCCATTCTTGCTTCGCCTTCACTTGTCGGCGCGCCTTCAACATACAACGGACCTTCAATAGTACGTGGTGTACCGCCTAGCTCACCAATGGCAGCGTCTTTAGCGTCTTCACGAACATCAAGAAAATGATCAAAACCTAAACCTGGAGCAAGCAGCACGGCTTCGCCATTCGCACCTAATTCATTTAGGTAGTTAACGCCTTGCCAAAACTCTTCTTGTGTAATGTCGAGGTCTTCAATCATCTTGAACACGTCAGTTAGCAAGCGGTGCATAATTTCTTTAGTGCGAGGATTGCCTTTGTCGTTGTCTAGGCCAGCGGCACGCTTAAGTAACGTTTGAACATGTTCAGTTTGTAAAGTATTGATAGTAGTCATAGTCTTAGTCTCCGCGCTGCAATGCAGCGAGTTTTTGCCTGTTAGTTTTTTATTTGATTGATGAAGGGTGCTGACACAAAGGCGTCACACTCATCGTCATAAAGGGGTACAGCGGTAAGCCCATTAGTACGTCGTGTAAATGCTGGTTATCCTTCACCTCGAATATGCTCACATTGGCGTATTGACCAGCCACTCGCCAAAGGTGCACCCAAATTCCCTCTTCCTGCAGTCCTTCGGCATAGTTTTTTTTCTTTCAACTTAATTGCATTAAATTCTTCTTCGCTCAGATGTGCTGGCGGTATCACAGTCATTTCAACTTTGAATAACATATTTGCTCCTTACTTCGCCTTGCGGGTGTATTGACGTAATTTGTCCTCATCGATTTCGAGCCCTAGCCCAGCTGTCGTAGGAACTTCAACGCCAAAGTTGTGATAATTTAGAGGGGATTTAACGATGTCATCGCACTGCAGCAGTGGGCGAACATCTCTGTGCCAAATTCAATAACAGGTAGGGTCGACCATGCGTGTAACGCGGCTGTGGTACCCACAGTGCCTTCAAGTAGTGTGCCGCCATATAGTCCAATACCTGCCGCGTTGCACACAGCAGCCACATCAAGTGCACCGAACAGTCCACCTGCTTTGCCTATCTTAAGGGCCACTGAACCGGTGAAACCTTGCTGAGCCAACAAAAGGGTAGCTGTACTATCAGCAATAGATTCATCAGCCAAAATGCCGATGTTAAATTTCTTAGAAAGACGCACTAGGCTGGCAAAATCTTTTGCAGGGGTCGGTTGCTCGACTAAATCAATACCGGCTTCTTGTAGTGCAGCCATACCATAAGTAGATTGAGACTCGCTCCACGCTTGATTAACATCAACGCGAATACTTACGTCATCGCCTAACGCTGCTTTGATCTTGCCCACATGCGCTACATCGTCACGTACCGAACGAGAGCCAATTTTTAGTTTGAAAATGTTATGGCGCTTTTCGGCTACTAGGCCTTTCGCTTCTTCAATGTCTTTGTCGGTATTGCCTGAAGCCAATACCCAAAGACAAGACAAATGATTATTGCAAGCACCACCGAGTAAGGTTGAAACTGGCACACCAAGTTGTTTACCAAGTAAATCAAGCAGGGCCGTTTGCACCGCAGACTTGGCAATAGGGTTGCCTTTAAAAGCAAGGTGTAACTTGTTAATTAATGCTTTGGGGCTGGCAACTGACTGTCCAATCAAATAAGGTGCTAAATAAGTATCAATGTTGGTTTTGATACTTTCTGGGCTCTCAGCGCCGTACGCGAGACCACCAATTGTTGTACCTTCGCCAATACCTTCAAGGCCGTTGTCGTCGGTAATTCTTACGATAACCATCGACTGAACCGCCATATATGTCATGGACAATTTGTGTGGTCGTATCGTAGGAATATCGACAATGTAAGTTTGAATTTGTGATATCATGTAAATGTTAATTTTGTGTTGCCAGTAAATGTCTGCGTGTAACCTACAAATATTTTTTGTTAACAACCAATATTGATTTAGTTAGTATCGATACCTAGGAGGTATGGTGGAGTTAAGGCATTTACGCTACTTTTGTGCGGTAGCGGAAGAAAAGAACATGACCAGAGCGGCCGAAAAGATATTCATGGCACAGCCACCTTTAACAAGACAAATCAAACAGTTAGAGGAAGAAGTTGGCGTTCAACTCATTCAGCGAGAAGCCCGTGGCATTACCCTAACTCCCGCTGGCGAATACTTTTGGAAACAGGCTCAACTCATACTTGAAAAGTTAGCTTCATGTGTTGAAGAAAGTCGGCGAATTGATGCAGGAAAAAAGCGAATTTTCAGAATTGGCTTTGTTCCATCCATTTTTTACGGGCAACTTCCTCAGCTTGTTAGGCGCTTAAGACAGCAGCACAAAGTGGATGTTGAACTGCACGAAATGAAAACTGGTGAACAAATAGAAGCCCTCAAGTCAGGTAAAATTGATATGGGTTTTGGTCGGGTTGTGATGCCATCACTAGAAGCCGATGTGACTCAGAAGTTGTTGTTCAGCGAGCCTATCCTTGCCGCTCTACCTATCCATCATCCACTTGCTAATGACGATGTTGATATGGCAGAGCTCGCAACACTGCCATTAATTACTTACCCAGGTGGTAAGCCTCCAACGTTCGCTAACATCTGTTTGGATCTGTTTGCCAGTCGCGGGTTGAGAGTCAGAGTTGCCCAGCAAGTTAATGACATAGGCACTGCACTGGGTCTCGTTGCCTCAGATATGGGCTTCACCCTTGTGCCTGAACAAGTGATGCGCATGAACAGAGATGGTGTGGCGTTTGTTCGGCTTAAAGACGACGGCATAAACAGCCCGGTATTTCTCAGTAAACGTGAGGAACCCGAAGATGACATTATGGCTGCGGCCATGTTGATATTAGATGAGTTGGTGCAAAACCGAATAGAAGGTCGCTACCCCTAAAAGGGGTTAGCGCAGATCTTGTTTTATTTGTTCAGCAGCATGCTTAAGTACTGGAATACAATGCTCGGTGATGGTCTCTAAGCTCACCCTTAATGCATTGGTACTTAAGTTCATCGCCCCCAGCAATTCACCTTTGCCATTAAATACAGGTACAGCAACCGAGCGCAACCCCGCTTCAAGCTCTTGGTCAACAATACTAAAACCTTGTTGCTTAACCCTAATCAGTTCCTGTTCTAACGCCTGTGCAGTGGTAATACTCTTCTCAGTGTGTGGGTGTAACTGTGCTTCATTCGCCCATGCTGTTAATTCTGAAGCGTCAAGATGTGCTGCAAGTACTCTTCCCATTGACGTATACGGTGCAGGCAGTCGAGTGCCCGTTGTTATGTTAATCGACATAAGACGATGTGATGCCGGAGAACGCGCCACGTACACCACTGACTGTCCATCTAACTTCCCAAGAGACGCCGACTCCCCTAATTCTGCGGTAATCGATTTAAGATAATGCTCAACCACTGCTATATAACCATTGCTGCTGGTATAAGCTTGCCCTAACGACAGCACTTTAGGTGCCAAGGCGAAGAGTCGCCCCTCGCGACGGATATAGCCAAGAGAATGCAATGTAAGTAAAAACCGACGGGCTTTAGCCCTATCAATTCCCATTTTTTCAGCTACTTGCGGTAAGGTCATCTCTTTGTTTT
>Ga0031675_1039867_pt1 | contig 8770 bp, 19 predicted proteins | sample DeeseametaMP2618_FD_75018 | JGI IMG/M metagenome (GOLD analysis project Ga0031675, IMG submission 75018) | Metatranscriptome of deep ocean microbial communities from Atlantic Ocean - MP2618 (Metagenome Metatranscriptome) | ecosystem: Environmental > Aquatic > Marine > Oceanic ... | reverse complement strand
ACATTGCTGATGTGCCTTCAATCGACCTGCAGTACTCTTTACTTGAGTGACTTTGATCGTGTTCTTAGACATGGCTAGATACTCGTATCCTAAAGGGCGCCACGAAGGCGCTCTATTAATTCAAAATCTCTTCTACTGACTTGCCACGCTTGGCAGCTACAGCTTCAGGAGACGCCATTGCACGCAACGCTTCGAAAGTTGCACGTACAACGTTCACAGGGTTAGTAGAACCGTAGCACTTGGCCAATACGTTCTGAACACCCGCAATTTCCAATACAGCACGCATTGCACCACCAGCAATTACACCGGTACCTGCAGAAGCAGGCTGCATGTAAACGTTAGAAGAACTGTGAACACCTTTAGTTGGGTATTGAATGGTATCGCCATTCAATTCAACAGTGATCATGTTACGGCGTGCAGCTTCCATCGCTTTTTGAATAGCGATAGGCACTTCACGTGCTTTACCACGACCATAACCTACGCGACCATTACCATCACCCACAACAGTTAGTGCAGTGAACTGGAAAATACGTCCGCCTTTTACGGTCTTTGAAACACGGTTCACTTGAACCAATTTTTCTTGCAAGCCTTCGGCGCTGCTATCTTTCTTATCGGTAGTCGACATAGTAATACCCTTAGAATTCTAAACCAGCTTCGCGAGCTGCATCCGCCAACGCTTTTACACGACCGTGGTAGCGGAAACCGCTACGATCAAAAGCAACAGATGTAATACCTGCCGCTTTTGCACGCTCTGCAACAAGCTGACCTACAACTTTGGCAGCTTCTGCATTACCGGTTTTCTCGAGAGAGAAATCTTTTTCGACAGTCGACGCAGACACCAAAACTTTGCCACCTTCAGCAGCAATAATTTGGGCATAAATATGACGCGGAGTGCGATGAACACTCAAGCGCGTGGCGCCTAACTGACTAATTTTGCTACGAGCACGGCGAGCGCGACGTAGACGTGCTTCTTTTTTATCGCTCATAACCTATGCCTTACTTTTTCTTAGCTTCTTTACGACGAACTTGCTCGTCAGCGAAACGAACACCTTTACCTTTGTAAGGCTCTGGTGGACGGAAAGCACGAATTTCCGCAGCGACTTGACCCAACAAGTGCTTGTTAGCACTGGTTAAGATAATGTCAGTTTGCGAAGGAGTATCGGCTTTAACGCCTTCTGGCAATTCGTAATCAATCGGGTGAGAAAAACCAAGGGTTAAGTTAAGAACGCTACCAGTTGCCTTCGCACGGTAACCAACACCAACCAATTGTAATTTTTTCTCAAATCCCGCGGTTACACCTGTAACCATGTTATTCACTAGCGCGCGAGTGGTACCCGCTTGAGCATTGGCTTCTTTACCGCCGCTACGAGGAGTGAAAGTTAAAACATTTTCTTCCTGCTTAACTTCAACGCTGCTGTGAACATTTAGTTCTAATTCGCCCTTGGCGCCTTTTACAGTGATGCTTTGACCATTTAAGGTCACTTTCACACCGCTCGGCAGGCTTACTGGGCTTTTTGCAACACGTGACATAACTGTATTCCCGTTAAATCTCGGCCTTTAGAAAACGGTGCAAAGAACTTCACCGCCAATACCTGCAGCGCGGGCTGCGCGATCGGTCATTACACCTTTACTGGTGCTAACAATCGCTACGCCTAGGCCACCACGAACGGAAGGGAGTTCGCCCTTGCCCGCGTATGAGCGTAAGCCTGGACGGCTAACACGATCAATCTCGGCAATAACAGGCTTACCTTCAAAATATTTAAGCTCAATGCTTAACTCAGCTTTCGCTTCTTCAGAAACGCTGAAGTCAACGATATAACCTTCGTCTTTTAAAACTTGGGCAACGTTTTTCTTCAACTTTGATGCAGGCATAGATACGTTGGCTTTGCCAACCATCTGTGCGTTGCGAATGCGCGTTAGCATATCTGCTAATGGATCTTGCATGCTCATGATTAATTGCTCCTCAGAACCAACCTTACCAACTGGACTTAACTAAGCCAGGGACATCACCGCGCATTGCTGCTTCGCGGAGCTTATTTCGACTAAGGCCGAACTTGCGGTAAACCGCATGTGGACGACCGGTGATTCGGCAGCGACGCTGAATGCGAGCAGCGCTACCATCGCGTGGTAATTTCTGCAATTTAATCATCGCTTCCCACACTTGCTCTTCAGAAGAGTCTGGGCTTGCAATGATTTCTTTTAATGCAGCACGCTTGGCTGAATCACGCTTTACAAGGTTGGCACGCTTAACTTCGCGCGCAATCATAGATTTCTTTGCCATTTCTACACCAACTCCTATTAACCTTTGAACGGAAAGTTGAACGCTTTCAAAAGCGCACGACCTTCGTCATCAGTGCGGGCTGTGGTGGAAATACAAATATCCAAACCGCGCAATTTATCAATTTTATCGTAATCAATCTCAGGGAAGATGATCTGCTCAGAAACACCCATAGAGAAGTTTCCCCGACCATCGAACTGCTTAGGACTGATACCACGGAAGTCTCGAATACGAGGAATCGCAATAGAAATCAAGCGATCCAAAAATTCGTACATCTTGTCTGAACGCAAGGTAACCTTACAACCAATTGGCCAGCCTTCACGAATTTTGAAGCCTGCAATTGATCTGCGAGCAAGAGTAACAACAGGCTTTTGACCGGCGATTTTTTGCATATCGCTAACGGCGTTTTCCAAAACCTTTTTGTCACCCACTGCTTCACCAACACCCATGTTAATGGTGATCTTGGTAATCTTAGGTATTTCCATTACGTTGTTAAGACCTAGCTCTTCTTTAAGCTTAGGTGCAATTTCGTTTTTATAACGTTCTTGTAACCTGGCCATAATCTCTCAGTGCGCTTACGCGTCTACCGCCTCGCCATTGGATTTGAACACACGAATCTTGCGTCCATCTTCCAACACCTTAAAACCAACACGATCAGCTTTATTGGTCGCAGGATTTAAAATCGCTACGTTAGAAGCATCGATAGGTGCTTCTTTCTCAATAATGCCACCAGGAATACCTGCTTGTGGGTTTGGCTTCTGGTGTTTTTTCACCATCTGAATACCGGCAACTAATAGGCGACCATCAGAAAATACACGAGTCACTTTGCCTCGTTTCCCTTTGTCGCGACCGGTGATTACAACAACTTCGTCATCACGTTTAATTTTACGCATTAACCCGTCCTCAAATAACCGGCGTGCTTAAAGCACTTCGGGCGCCAAAGAAATAATTTTCATGAATTTTTCGCTACGCAACTCACGAGTTACGGGGCCAAAAATACGAGTGCCGACTGGCGCATCGTTATTGTTCAACAATACCGCTGCATTGTCGTCGAAGCGGATGATTGAACCGTCGTTACGGCGAACACCTTTTTTGGTGCGCACAACAACAGCGCTCATCACTTGACCTTTCTTTACTTTACCGCGTGGAATTGCTTCCTTAACGGTAACTTTAATAATGTCACCTACAGATGCGTAGCGACGGTGCGAACCGCCTAACACCTTAATACACATCACACGACGTGCACCGCTGTTATCCGCCACATCTAGGTATGTTTGCGTCTGAATCATTTTCTATCTCCAAATGCTCGATCGCGGCGTTAAATAGCAGCAGCACGCTCTTCCACTTTCACCAAAGTCCAAGACTTGGTTTTTGAAAGCGGGCGAGATTCTGCGATGGTTACCAAGTCACCAGTGTTGCACTCGTTATTTTCGTCGTGCACTTTGATCTTGGTTGATTTGCTAACGTACTTGCCGTAAACAGGATGCTTTACGCGACGCTCGATAAGTACAACAATTGACTTATCCATTTTGTCGCTGACCACTTTACCCATAAGGGTACGAACTAGTTTTTTCTCAGACATCGTTATTTACCTGCCTTTTCTGCTAGCAAAGTTTTAATACGAGCGATATCGCGACGCACTTGTTTAACCAAGTGAGTTTGCTGCAGTTGGCCCGTCGATGCTTGCATGCGAAGCTTGAATTGCTCCTGAAGTTGAGCAAGCAATTCGCTGTTCAACTCTTCAACTGATTTTTCGCGGAGTTCTTGTGCTTTCATTACATCACCGTTCGTTTAACAAACGTTGTTTCCACCGGAAGCTTGGCTGCCGCTAGGGCAAATGCTTCACGAGCCAATTCTTCAGAAACGCCTTCCATTTCATAAAGAACTTTACCGGGCTGAATTTGGCAAACCCAATATTCAACGTTACCCTTACCTTTACCTTGACGAACTTCCAAAGGCTTTTCGGTAATTGGCTTGTCTGGAAACACACGAATCCAAATTTTACCGCCACGTTTAATGTGACGAGTCATCGCACGACGTGCTGCTTCAATTTGGCGTGCAGTGATGCGGCCACGGCCAGTTGCTTTAAGAGCAAATTCACCGAAGCTCACTTTTGAGCCGCGAATTGCTAAACCGCGGTTGCGACCTTTCTGCTGCTTACGAAATTTCGTACGCTTAGGCTGTAACATGTTGCGTACCCCTTATCTTGAGCTCTTTTTCTTTTGATTGGCTTCGACTTCTTCGATGCCACCAATAACTTCGCCTTTGAAGATCCACACTTTGACACCGATGATGCCGTAAGTGGTTGATGCTTCTGCTGTGGCGTAGTCAATATCTGCACGCAAGGTATGAAGAGGTACACGACCTTCGCGATACCACTCAGAACGTGCGATTTCCGCACCGCCTAAGCGACCGCCGACTTGAATTTTTACACCCTCGGCACCTTGGCGCATTGCATTTTGTACCGCGCGCTTCATAGCACGACGGAACATCACACGACGCTCAAGTTGTTGCGCAACACTTTGCGCTGCCAAAGTTGCATCCAAGTCAGGCTTGCGAATCTCTTCGATATTAATGTGCACAGGCACACCCATACGCTTAGAAATTTCTGCGCGAAGTTTTTCAACATCTTCACCTTTCTTACCGATAACAATACCGGGGCGAGCAGTGTGGATGGTGATGCGAGCGGTATTTGCTGGACGCTCGATATCAACGCGACTAACAGATGCGTGAGCTAAAGTTTTCTGAATGTATTCACGTACAGTGATATCAGTGTAAAGCTTGTCCGCATACTGATCTTTGCCGGCATACCACGTAGAGGTATGCTTTTTTACTATTCCGAGACGAATGCCTGTCGGATGTACTTTTTGACCCATAACGTTCGCTCTCTTATTGATCAGCTACTTTAACGGTAATGTGGCAAGTGCGCTTAAGGATGCGATCTGCACGACCTTTGGCACGCGGCATTATCCGCTTCATGGTTATACCTTCATCTACAAAAATCGTAGACACTTTAAGTTCGTCAACATCAGCACCTTCGTTATGCTCTGCATTCGCGATAGCTGACTCTAGAACTTTCTTAATTAAGGCTGCACCTTTCTTGTTGCTGAACGTTAGAAGTTCTAGCGCTTCTTCAACGCCTTTACCCCTAATTTGATCAGCCACCAATCGCGCTTTCTGCGCAGAGATGCGAGCACCTTTATGTTTTGCTGCTACTTCCATCGTGAAACACCTCGTAGGTTCTCGCGCGATTAGCGCTTAGCTTTCTTATCTGCAATGTGACCTTTATAGGTACGCGTTGCAGCAAATTCGCCTAGTTTGTGCCCAACCATTTCTTCGTTAACAGAAACAGGGACGTGCTGACGACCATTGTGTACTGCGATGGTCAAGCCAACCATTTCAGGCAAAATCATTGAGCGACGTGACCAAGTTTTAATTGGACGACGATCATTTTTTTCAGCCGCTACTTCCACTTTCTTTAAAAGATGGTGGTCAATAAACGGGCCTTTCTTTAGTGAACGTGGCACTCTATGTTCCTCTCTATGTCCGGTTAATCGTCGTTATTTCTTATTACGACGACGAACAATCATGTTGTCAGTACGCTTATTGCTGCGAGTCTTATAACCCTTAGTCGGCGTACCCCATGGTGATACAGGATGACGACCGCCCGAAGTACGACCTTCACCACCACCGTGTGGGTGATCAACTGGGTTCATGGCAACACCGCGAACGGTAGGACGAACACCGCGCCAGCGCTTAGCACCCGCTTTACCCAAGGAACGTAGGTTGTGCTCACTGTTAGAAACTTCACCTAAAGTGGCGCGACAATCTGAAGGTACTTTACGCATTTCGCCAGAGCGCAAACGAAGAGTTGCATAAGCACCCTCACGCGCAACTAACTGAACGCTAGTACCAGCAGAACGTGCGATTTGAGCACCTTTGCCTGGCTTCAACTCAACACCATGTACAACACTACCGAGTGGAATGTTGCGAAGTGGCAGAGTGTTACCTACTTTAATTGGCGCATCGTCACCTGATTGAACAACATCGCCCGCTTTTAAAGCTTTAGGAGCAATGATGTATCGACGCTCACCGTCGGCATAGCACACAAGTGCGATATAAGCCGTGCGGTTTGGATCGTATTCCAAGCGCTCTACTTTCGCTGGGATACCATCTTTGTTGCGACGAAAATCGATAACACGATAACGCTGCTTGTGACCGCCACCAACGTGTCGAACAGTAATTCGACCATTGTTGTTACGACCACCTTTCTTGGATTTTTTCTCAAGCAAAGGAGCGTGTGGCGCACCTTTGTGCAACTCTTGGTTCACCACGCTTACTACGAAGCGGCGACCTGGAGATGTCGGTTTACGTTTTAAAATAGCCATCTCAATTATGCTCCTGCTTCAGCTGAAAGAAGATCAAGATCTTGGCCTTCTTCTAAGCGAACGTAAGCTTTTTTCCAGTCGCTGCGCTTGCCTAAACCGTGACGAGTACGCTTGGTTTTACCCTTCACTACAGAGGTGCGAACCTCTAGCACTTTAACTTCAAAAAGCTGCTCAACAGCGGCCTTGATTTCAGGCTTAGCAGCATCTTTCGACACTTTAAATACAACCTGATTTGACGCTTCGGTAAGGATCGCTGCTTTTTCAGAGATCACAGGACCTAGCAATACCTTGTATAAACGTTCTTGGTTCATACTAACGCCTCCTCAAGTTGCTTAAGGGCCGCAACAGTAACCACTACTTTCTCAGCGCGGATCAAAGCAACAGGATCAACACCCTGTGCGTCACGCACGTCGATTTTGTGAAGATTGCGTGAAGCCAAGTAAAGGTTTTCGCTGATTTCTTGGCTAACAATCAATGCGTCGCTTAAGTTAAATTCTTTCAACTTAGCTACCAACGCTTTAGTTTTTGGCGCATCAACATCAAAGCTTTCAACAACGATTAAACGCTCTTGACGATTAAGCTCAGAAAGGATGCAGCGCAAAGCAGCGCGGTACATTTTCTTGTTTAGTTTTTGTTCGTAGTTACGTGGCTTAGCAGCGAAGTTAACACCACCAGTACGCCAGATTGGGCTACGAATAGTACCGGCACGAGCACGGCCAGTACCTTTTTGACGGAAAGGCTTCTTACCACCGCCAGAAACTTCAGAGCGCGTTTTTTGCGCCTTGGTGCCTTGACGACCACCAGCCATGTAAGCAACAACAGCTTGGTGAACAAGGTCTTGATTAAACTCTTTACCAAAAGCAACGTCAGAAACTGAAACAGTCCCGCTGTTACCGCTTGGCGTAGCGATATTTAATTCCATGGTGACCCCCTAAGAATTAAGCGTTATTACGCAATTTAACGGCAGGACGAACGATCACGCTGCCACCTGGAGCACCAGGTACCGCACCTTTAATAAGGAGCAGATTGCGTTCAACGTCGACTTTAACTACCTCTAGGTTTTGCGTAGTAACACGCTCTGCACCCATGTGGCCCGCCATCTTCTTGCCTTTAAATACACGGCCTGGAGTTTGACATTGACCAATAGAACCGGGAGCACGGTGCGACAAAGAGTTACCATGAGTCGCGTCTTGCATATGGAAGTTGTGGCGCTTAACGCCGCCAGCAAAACCTTTACCTTTTGACTGACCAGTCACATCTACGATTTGACCAGCTTCAAAAGCTTCAACTGTAATTTGGCCACCCACTTCGAACGCTTCTTGAGCATCGTTACGCAATTCAACAACTAAAGCAGCTGCTTCAGATTGCGCTTTTTCGAAGTGACCTTTTTGTGGCTTAGTTACACGGGAGGCTCGACGAGACCCTACAGCTACTTGAATTGCGTTGTAGCCGTCGGTTTCTACATTCTTAACCTGAGTGATGCGGTTAGGTTCTACCTCAACCACAGTGACAGGAATGGAGGAACCATCTTCTGTGAAAATACGCGTCATACCGCTTTTGCGGCCGACAATACCAATCGTCATTGTTTTAACCTCAAGTGTACGGGGCTCTTACCCGCTATGGCCGCCCATCTCAGAGCGTTACACACCCCTATTTGGCAAGCCGTAAGGGGCTGGTTGTGGAGCTAATTAACCGAGACTAATTTGAACTTCAACGCCAGCTGCTAAATCAAGCTTCATCAGGGCGTCAACAGTCTTCTCAGTTGGTTCAACAATATCGAGCAAACGCTTATGAGTGCGTATCTCGTATTGGTCACGCGCGTCTTTATTGACGTGCGGTGAAATCAAAACAGTAAACTTCTCTTTGCGGGTCGGTAGCGGGATAGGGCCACGGACTTGCGCACCGGTACGCTTAGCTGTTTCAACAATTTCTTGTGTTGAAGCGTCAATCAATTTGTGATCAAACGCTTTCAAGCGAATTCGTATGCGTTGATTCTGCATGTGAACCAAGACTCCAATCATTTTTAAAGAACAATGCAAAGGCGCAAAGACCCCTGCAAAATGGAGGCGGCATTCTATTGGCGGGACAAACCAAAGTCAACAGC
>Ga0031675_1029455_pt1 | contig 8873 bp, 10 predicted proteins | sample DeeseametaMP2618_FD_75018 | JGI IMG/M metagenome (GOLD analysis project Ga0031675, IMG submission 75018) | Metatranscriptome of deep ocean microbial communities from Atlantic Ocean - MP2618 (Metagenome Metatranscriptome) | ecosystem: Environmental > Aquatic > Marine > Oceanic ... | reverse complement strand
AGATAATTGCGCTCTTTTATCACAAATTACTATGGTAAAATCCATAAAAATTTTGGCAAAGACGTACTATCTTGAATTCTGTTATGTCACTTCGTTTAGACGAGTTATCTCGTGCTGAACGTCCATTCCACGCTCGTGGGAGTAAAGTAGTTCGCTGCGACGCGTGTCTGCTTCCAACGCAAAACTGTATTTGTGAATTTAAGCCTGAGGCTGGCACTGATGTGGCGGTTTTGTTCTTGATGTACAAAGGCGAATATTATAAGCCTACTAATACCGGTCGTTTAATTGCGGACGTGGTTAAAGATAACCACGCATTTTTGTGGAAGCGCACCGAGCCAGAAGAGGCGCTATTGGCGTTACTTCGTAACGAAAAATATTTTCCTATCGTGGTATTTCCACACGAATATGCTGCAGCTGAACGTTGTATTGATACGCCACCATTGAATACTGGGAAAACGTTACTATTTATTTTCTTGGATGGAACGTGGCGTGAAGCAAAAAAAATGTTCGTGAAGAGCCCTTACTTGCATGACTTTCCTGTGTTGGGCGTGAGTATGGACGTAGCGTCAGATTATTTACTACGCGAATCTACCCATGATTTCCAACACTGTACTGCTGAAGTTGGTATTAGCGTTTTAGACCTTGCAGAACAGAAGCAAGGGGCACAAACCCTAGCGCATTATTTCAGTGTGTTTAGACGGGAATATTTAAAAGGTAAGCCGCATTTGCAGCCTAAGCTTGCGTTTGCAGAGTCGCAGGTTAAAAGTAACATTTAAAAAGCGTCACTTTTATTTGCGAAAGTATTGTTTTACATCCACTATTTCATATTAACTAAACACGGAGAAAGCGAATGGCATCAGTTACTTTTCAAGGCAATACAGTTACGACAAAGGGTCAGCTTCCTGAAGTAGGTACATCTGCACCAGACTTTACATTAGTGAAAGCAGATTTGGGGGAAGTAACACTGTCTGAGCTTGCAGGAAAAAATGTGGTATTAAATATTTTCCCTTCTATCGACACGGGAACATGCGCAATGTCTGTACGTAAATTCAACGAAGAAGCGGCAAAATTAGATAATACAACTGTTATCTGTGTGTCTGCAGACTTACCGTTTGCAGCGGGTCGCTTCTGTGGTGCTGAAGGTATTGAAAATGTACTTACAGGTTCGACTTTCCGCTCAAGCTTTGGTGATGACTATGGTGTTACGTTTGAATCAGCGCCGCTTACTGGGCTGCTGTCTCGTTCGGTAGTGGTTATCGATGCCGAAGGCAAAGTGGTCTACACAGAGCAAGTTGCAGAAACAACAGAAGAGCCGAATTACGACGCGGCTATCGCAGCTCTTTGCTAAGTATATCCGCAACATAGGTTAGTTGGTTAGCTAACTATGTAATGTGTTTGAATACGTACCGATTTGTTTTATCGGGGTAATACAGGGCACTCACTGATGTGGGTGCCTTTTAGGAGAATATAATGGCATCGATATTGCTCTCAGTTGGTGAATTAGCCAATGTAATGCAACAAAAGCCGGTAACGCTTGTACGAGCGTTAATGGACGACCCCGTTTCAAAAACACCAGATACGCGAACGGCAATGGTTTTACCTGCGTCAGTCGACTTTGACTTAGATAGTGAAGGTAGCGATCACACTACAGGTCTCCCTCACAGTATGCCTTCCGCAAATGACCTTGCTATTTATCTTGGTAATCAGGGCATAACAGCGAATACACCTATTACGGTATACGATACCCGTGGAATATATTCTGCGCCAAGAGTGTGGTGGATGTTGAAAGCGTTGGGCCACCAAGATGTTTATATATTAAATGGCGGGCAGCCTGCATGGGAAAAAGCAGCGCTGCCGGTTTCAGAACAACAGCAATACGGAAAATTAACCTATCAAGCTACGCCCAGGTCTGGTTGGTTCGCAAATTCCGGTGCAGTACTTCAGGCAATAAATACTGAAGCACAACTTGTTGATGCGCGCAGCGCGCCGCGATTCAAAGGTGAAGTGTCAGAGCCTCGTGAAGGAGTACGTTCAGGTCATATGCCTGGTGCGTTTAATATTCCTTTTGACACCTTACTCAAAAGCGGGCATTTTTTGCCAGTTGATCATCTTAAGGCTATTTTTGACCGCGCTAATATCGATTTACGCAAACCTATTATTTGTACGTGTGGTTCTGGGGTTACCGCCTGCATAATTGGTGTGGCGGCATTATTGTGCGGCGCTACTCAAGTTTCAGTATACGATGGCTCTTGGTCAGAGTGGGGCGCTGATACTCAATATCCTGTGGTCAAAGATATTTAAAAAGTCGCGGCTTTTAACTAAGTAAATACACAACATGCTAATCGTATAATTAGCTCTATAACTACAGAGTAAGAACAACCTGATGCCATCTGATCAATCTCTACCCAATATTGTTATTCTTACCGGTGCGGGTATTTCCGCTGAATCTGGATTAAAGACATTTCGGGATAATGACGGCCTTTGGGAAAATCATCGCGTAGAAGAGGTGGCCACCCCAGAGGCTTTTGAACAAAATCCTAGCTTAGTTTATCGCTTTTACAACGCTCGACGTGCGCAGTTACAGCAAGACGACGTGAATCCTAATGCAGCGCATGAGGCGCTGGCAAAACTTGAGAAAGCGTTCGGTAGCAACCTGATGTTGGTTACTCAAAATGTGGATGACTTGCATGAGCGCGGTGGAAGCCAGTCTGTTTACCATATGCATGGCAAGCTGCTATCTGCGCGCTGCGCTATAAGCCAGCAGACTTTTGACTGGAGTGATAGTTTTGATCACACCACTAAATGCCCGTGTTGCAACAGAGTAACCTTACGACCGGATATCGTGTGGTTTGGTGAAATGCCCATGTACATGGAAGAGATTTACGATGCGCTTTCAAAGGCTGATGTGTTTATTGCCATTGGCACATCAGGTAATGTCTATCCTGCCGCGGGTTTTGTTCAGATCGCTAAAGAAAGTGGCGCACACACCATAGAGGCAAATTTGGAGCCGGGCGTAACTAATGCATTGTTCGATGAATCGCTAACAGGCCCTGCTTCTCACATCGTCCCACAATGGGTTGATCAATTAATGTCAAAGTACGCGCTGTAGGAGGCGCATAACATGCAGTATATGAATGAGTTTCTTACCATTGCGTTGGTACACCTTGTGGCTGTTGCTAGCCCAGGGCCGGATTTTGCGGTGGTTGTTCGAAACAGCGTGGCCTATGGCAGACGTATCGCCATGTACACCAGTATAGGGATTGGCTTAGCTATATTACTGCATGTGGCTTACTCGTTAGTGGGGCTTAGTGTGGTTATTGCAACTACTCCATGGTTATTCACCACATTTAGCTATGCCGCCGCAGCTTATTTACTGTACCTTGCGTTTGGTGCGCTTAGAAGCGGGCCTGTAAAGCAGGACCAGGCAGTTAATGCTGAAAAGAAAACATCCCACATATCTGCAAAGCGCGCAGTTTGGATGGGCTTTCTCACAAATGGACTAAACCCAAAAGCGACACTGTTTTTCCTCTCGTTGTTTACTGCAATTATTAGTATTGATACCCCATTTACAGTGAAACTTGGCTACGGTATCTATTTAGCTATAGCTACTGGACTGTGGTTCTGTTTTCTTTCATACCTTTTGAGCACCAGTAAAGTAGCTGAGCTTATTGGTAAAAAAGGGTATTGGTTAGACCGTGCGATGGGGGTGCTACTCGTCGGTTTAGCTGCGAAATTAGTGCTAGGTTAACGTTTGTTTACCTTACAAACAGGCATTTGTTTTTGTGAATTGGTATAATCCCGCCGATTTTTCAAAAAGATAAGAGAGTTGTGTGAAAGACGTAAACCAAGACCGCCTGAACAATACGTTGTCTAAACAGTATCAATTTGATACCAAAGGTCTATTGCGCCGCGCTGCCGGTTTAACAAAGGCAAACTTTTCATCATTGCTGCAGGGAAGTGTTGTTCTATTTTTGACGTTTGTCGTGTTAGGTGTATTTGCTCAGCAGTACATCACAATAAATGCCGATGGGACCTACGTATTCGAGCATCAGTCTATCATAGAAATTGTTGCAATCTGCATCGTTGCCCCGCTGTTGACGGGGTTGTATATGATGGGCGTTTTTGTTGCCCGCGGCACTAAAACTTCAGTATTTACCGTATTCCAGTTTTTCCCCTTGATATTTTTGCTGGCGCTAACTCAGCTAGTGAACAGTATTCTTGTTCAACTTGGTATGATGTTGCTTATTATACCCGGCGTTTATTTTTATTTAGCCTCGTCCTTTTCACTTATGTTGGTTGCTGACAGAAAGTTAACGCCAATTAGCGCGATCATCCTGTCGTGTCGCGTATTTAATGCATATTGGGCTCAAATTGCCAGCATATTTGGTGTGTTCTTTTTACTGTTTGTGTCGGTGCCGTTAACGCTGGGCTTTTCACTTATTTGGGTATTACCGTTTTATTTTAGTATGATGGGCTTGCTCTATCAGGAATTGATTGGCGAGCAAGGAGTGAGCACGGAAGTATCTGAAAACGATGTGAATGAGTCTAGCTTCGATGCATAAGCGTGAAACCTTTAAAATTGTTCTTATAACGCTGGGCGTATTGGCTGTAATCGTCATTAACGCCATAATTTTTACAAAGGACGAGCCGGATATTTTAGATATACCGCAAACGGTTGAAGCTAAAAAGCCGGTGCCTAACTTCTCTGCCTATACAGATGTAAAAGAGAAGAAAGAAGCATTTTTTAACTATTTACGTCCTGAAGTAGAGAAGCAGAATGCGTATCTACTTACGTTAAGGCATTACGTGCAAACCTTGTACAGAAAGGCGTTAGCTAACGAGACGCTCTCTGAAGAAGATATGGCAAGGCTTGAATGGTTAGAAGAGGAATATCGGGTTAAGCCAACACAGCCGCTTAAAACGAAATTGCTGGCGCTGCTACAAAAAATTGATGTTTTACCAGTCGAACTGGTACTTGTTCAGGCTGCAAACGAGTCGGCTTGGGGAACCAGTCGCTTTGCGAGAAAAGGCTATAACTTTTTTGGGTTGTGGTGCTTTTCTAAAGGGTGTGGCTTTGTTCCAAATCGTCGAAACGATGGGGCGTCTCACGAAGTAGCCAAGTTTGATAGCCTGTCCCGGGCGACGTACACCTATATGCGAAATTTAAACCGCCATGATGCGTACGCGGATTTACGTGAGATTCGCAGTAGACTGCGCGCTAATCAAATACCGATTACTGGTGTGGCACTCGCTGAAGGGCTTATGAATTATTCTGAACGTGGAGCCGCTTATGTTGAAGAGCTTCAAACTATGATCCAATTTAACGAGGAGTTTTTATCCGAATGATACGCGCGGCCTTATTTTTTGCTTCATCACTATTTGTGGGTGTAGCTAGTACAAACGTTGCTGCTGAAACGATAGATGTAGAGTACAGCCGTTTTTATAGCCATGTTAAAAAGCTAGATAACGAGGATACTCAAGCACTGCAGTTTGCTTTTGGATTTGTCCGTGTAGGTGAGGGGCGTTTGTGCGAAGTGAACGGGGCGTCTATCGTTACTGACAAGAAAACCATGCCGCTTACGGTAAGTGAAGAAGGGCGTTTTACTGTGCCAACTGAAAAAGCCCTGAAGCTTGCCAATGCACTGGTTCGCATTGATTTGAACGAACGCGCAAATGTGTGTGATATGTCGGTTCAATTAGAAACGAAACCAGAGTATTTAAAGCAGCACTACACCAAAGAAGACCTAACATTTCTGTATGCTCAGTATGAGGCGTTTTTTAATGAAATGGGAAGCTTCTTGTCTTTCATGATGCCTTCAGTAAAGGGCTTGATGATTCAGTTTGATGACAAGAATCTAGATTTCATCACACCACAAGGTGTGCAAATCAATAATGGTGTGTTGCATTTAGAACAAGATTGGATCAACGACGCAAAAGGCCTAACGCTGCCTCATGCGCCGTTACGTGTTACTGCTATGGCTTCAAGCTAAGCGCTTGTTATATTCGCGATTAGGTAAGAAGCTGATACCTAATTTGCTCTGCTAAACGCGCGATGGTCTCTTCGCCCTTCGCGCATAGCTCTTCGGCTCTATGGAATTCCATAATACCCACGTCGGTAAGCTGAGGCTCAATAAGAATGTCAGGCGGATCGCCAGCCAAGCGTGAACGTGTGACGCGAGCTTGAAGTATCTCAAGTGAACTGCTCATCACGCTCATAATTCCTGGCGGGTTTCGCTTGTTCACTTTAGCGGGGACTTCGGTCAACTCTTCTTCCACTTTTTCAATCACATCAGAAGCAATGCCTTCTTCAGTCTTTACATTGCCAGCCGAGACGTTGTCTTTTTCGTCTTTTTTCTCTAGGGCTTTTTCTTCTTTGTTGTCAGGGGAGAACCATTGGCGTAGTACGTTTTGACTCTTTGTAAAAAAGTCCTCAGTTTTGCGCTGGTTTTCTTCATGATCTTGTCTCAACTTTTCAAGACGAAGTGGTCGGAAATCGGCGTTAAGGTTAACCGCGATTACAAAATCGGCCCCTAATTGGCGACATAAGTTCACCGGTACAGGGTTTACAACGGCACCGTCTACCAACCAACGATCACCGTGTGCTACGGGCGCAAAAAGTGCGGGAATAGCACAGGATGCTTGAATGGTGTCTCCAATAGGACCAGAGTTAAACACCACTTCACGGCCTGTATAAAGGTCGGTAGCCACAGCCGCAAACGGCTTAAGCATGTCTTCATAAGTCGATTCACAAAACTCGCTTGCTAGTTTGTCGAAAACCTTCTGTCCGCTTGCAATGCCGCCGCGTCTAAGTCCTACGCCCATAAGAGCAAGTACCTGCCAGTCGCTGAGGGAACAGGCCCACTCTTTCAAGCCTTCAAGCTTGCCACTTGCGTAGGCAGCACCAACATACGCACCAATAGAGCATCCCGCTACAACGTCAATTTTTACGCCGAGTTTTTCTAATGCTTCTATTATGCCAATGTGAGTCCAGCCCCTTGCGGCACCGGCACCTAGCGCAAGTCCAATTTTCATTTACTTAGGTTCCATAATGTTTATTACTTCAATAGTATTATCTTCATCACTGAAGTCCGTACTATTTTCTGTAGTGAAAGCAGGTTCATCAAACCCGATATCACCGTCTTCTACCGGGCCTTCTTGTGTAGCTATAGCTTTAAAATCATAAAGGTTGCTGTCGATTAAGTGTGAAGGCGCTACGTTTTGAAGCGCGCGGAACATCGACTCTATACGACCTGGGAAGCGGCGGTTCCAGTCTTGAAGCATAGCCTTTATGTTTTGGCGCTGTAGGTTTTCTTGTGAGCCACAAAGGTTACAAGGAATAATCGGAAATTCAGCGGCCTGAGAATATTTCTCGATGTCTTTTTCTGTGCAGTACGCCAATGGACGAATAACAATGTGTTCACCGTTGTCGCTGACTAGCTTTGGCGGCATGGACTTAAGCTTTCCACCATGAAACATATTGAGGAAAAAAGTTTCTAGCATGTCGTCGCGGTGATGACCTAATGCAATTTTAGTCGCACCTAACTCTTTTGCCGTGCGGTACAGAATACCACGGCGCAAGCGAGAACAGAGAGAGCAAGTCGTCTTTCCCTCTGGAATTTTGTCTTTAACAATAGAGTAGGTGTCTTCTTCTACAATTTTGTAGTCAACGCCAATGCTTTCTAGATATTCAGGCAAGATATGCTCGGGGAAACCAGGCTGCTTTTGGTCAAGATTAACCGCAACGATATCAAAGTGAATAGGCGCAATCTTCTTTAAAAACAATAAAATATCTAGCATGGTGTAGCTGTCTTTACCGCCAGATAAACACACCATAACTTTGTCGTTGTTTTCAATCATGCCGAAATCACCTATGGCTTTACCCACATTACGGCGAAGACGTTTCTGAAGTTTATTGAAGTTGTACTTTTGCTTACTTTGCGCAGCGTTTAAAGGCGACGCGTCAGCACTGCTTGTGCCTAAACTCATAATTAACTAGCTTGGTTTGTGATAAAGCCATCATTATACATTAAAGCGGCTTTTCTAGACCATGCTTGTGAAGTTAAATTTGTTGGTGACATACCGTGTTCGCCGCTAAGTAACGGCAAATAAGGGCTATGTAGCACTGATGAAAAGACTACACCGACAACGGCGACACAAATCCATCTGGCTTAATAGCAAGCACATCGCAATTGAGTTCGTCGATCACGTGTTCTGCAGTGTTACCAATAAGGGCCGCTGAAATGCCCACACGGCCAACAGTACCAATAACAACCAGCTCTGCATCCAGTGTTTTTGCCACTTGCGGGATGACTTTTTCCGGAAGGCCTTCTCTTACTACACATTTGTTCTCAGGAATACCGTACTTTAACGCGTGACTACGCATTTCCTTTAAATGATGATTTTTTACCGCGTCGTGATAGGTATCGGGGTCGAACTCAGGTACTTCTATGGCGATATTAAGTGGTGTAGAAGGGTAACTGTTGACCAAATTCACGCTACCTTTCAATAAAGAGGCGTAGTCGTTAGCAATGACAGTCAGTTTGTCGTTAAGTGCAGCGTGCTCGTCATCTTCACTTCCGACGTTTACTGCAGCAATAATCTCTCCACCTTCTGGCCAGTCGTGCTCTTTAACGAGTAATACTGGGCGAGGGCATTTACGCATTAAATGCCAGTCGGTGGGGGTGAAAATAACAGAAGCAAGATCGTCGTGCTTTTTGGTTGCCTTTACCACTAAATCTATCTGATTGTTTAGGGTGTAGTAAATAATCGACTCATATGCGCGATTATTCCATTCTACAACGATATCAGTTTCAGTGAATCCTTGTTCTCTTAAGTGGGTGGCAAGCCATTTTGCATGCTCCTTTGTAACTGCA
>Ga0031675_1022928_pt1 | contig 8970 bp, 9 predicted proteins | sample DeeseametaMP2618_FD_75018 | JGI IMG/M metagenome (GOLD analysis project Ga0031675, IMG submission 75018) | Metatranscriptome of deep ocean microbial communities from Atlantic Ocean - MP2618 (Metagenome Metatranscriptome) | ecosystem: Environmental > Aquatic > Marine > Oceanic ... | reverse complement strand
GCTTGGCCAATGGCTGTGTTGCCACATTGGCAATCCAATATAGAGATTTCCTTGTGATATGGCTGATTTGTGCATATTTGTCATTGGGCTTTATCAAGCATTTGTTTATACTATGCGGCCTTTAAATCATTACATTATGCATGTTGTGGGCGGGCCAGCTAATTGGCCAGCAAGTTTACGCGATTTTTGGCAAAGTCTTAAGCCCAAAAGTAAGCGGTTTTGAACGCCAATTCACTGCATGCGAAGCAAGAAAAAACATCAGGGGTCAAGGACCATGCGCACAGATTACTGTGGGAATATCGATTCATCATACATTGGACAAGAAGTTACCCTTTGCGGGTGGGTTAATAAGCGTCGCGATTTGGGCGGTGTAATTTTCATCGACTTACGCGACCGCGAAGGTATCGTACAAGTGGTGTTCGACCCAGATTTACCAGACGTGCTATCTGTAGCTAACACGTTGCGTAGTGAATTCTGCGTAAAGCTAACGGGTAAAGTACGCGCGCGCCCTGAAGGTCAAGTAAACAAAGACATGCGCACTGGCGAGATTGAGATCCTAGGCACAGGCCTTGAAGTGATCAACAAATCTGACGTGCTTCCACTAGACTGGAACCAAGAAAACTCAGAAGAACAGCGCCTTCGTTACCGTTACCTAGACCTTCGCCGTCCTGTAATGAGCCAGCGCTTACAATTCCGCGCAAAAGTAACCGGTGCTGTACGTCGCTTCCTAGAAGAAGAAGGTTTCCTTGATATTGAAACACCTATTCTTACTAAGGCAACGCCAGAAGGTGCTCGTGACTACTTAGTGCCAAGCCGCACGCACAAAGGTGAGTTCTTTGCACTTCCGCAATCGCCACAGCTTTTCAAACAGCTTCTGATGATGTCGGGTATGGACCGTTACTACCAAATTGTTAAGTGCTTCCGCGACGAAGACTTACGTGCCGACCGTCAGCCAGAATTTACCCAAATCGATATTGAGACCACGTTCTTAGATGCCGATGGCGTAATGTCTATCACCGAGCGTATGATCCGCGACTTGTTCAACAAAATGCTAAACGTTGACCTTGGCGACTTCCCGCGCATGACGTACAAAGAAGCCATGACGCGCTTTGGTAGCGACAAGCCAGACCTACGTAACCCGTTAGAGTTAACAGACGTTGCCGACTTGCTTGCTAACGTTGACTTTAAAGTATTCAGCGGCCCGGCAAACGACCCTAAAGGTCGCGTTGCGGCAATTCGCGTACCGGGCGGTGCTTCACTTTCGCGTAAGCAAATTGACGACTACACCAAATTTGTAGGTATTTACGGCGCGAAAGGTCTAGCTTGGATTAAAGTTAACGATGCTGGTACAGGTCTTGAAGGTCTACAGTCGCCAATCCTTAAATTCCTAACGGAAGATATCACTAACGCCATGCTAGAGCGCACTGGCGCACAAAGTGGCGATATTCTATTGTTCGGTGCAGACAGCTACACTGTGGTTACCGAAGCAATGGGCGCACTTCGTCTTAAGCTTGGCGAAGATTTTGAGCTTCTTGAAGGCGAGTGGAAACCACTTTGGGTTGTTGACTTCCCAATGTTTGAAGAGTTTGACGGTCAGCTACATGCTATTCACCACCCGTTTACCGCGCCACGTGGTTTAACGCCAGAAGAACTTAAAGCTAACCCAGCAGAAGCCTTATCTGACGCTTACGATATGGTATTGAACGGTGTTGAATTAGGCGGTGGTTCTGTACGTATTCACAATGAAGACATGCAGTCTACGGTATTCAACATTCTTGGCATTGACGATGAAGAAGCGAAGAATAAGTTTGGCTTCTTGCTTGACGCGCTGCGCTTTGGTGCGCCGCCGCATGCAGGTCTTGCGTTTGGTCTAGACCGTCTTGTCATGCTTATGACTGGCGCGACGTCTATTCGTGATGTGATGGCATTCCCTAAAACGACCACAGCGGCATGTCCGTTAACATCGGCGCCTAGCCCTGCGAACCCACAACAGCTTGAAGAGCTCGCTATTGCAACGGTGAAAAAGCAATCGTAATTTATGGCGTACAAGAAGCCTGAATCTGCACTGGTAGTGTTGTATGACCAACACTACCGAGTGCTGCTTTTGCAACGACAAGACGACCCCACCTTTTGGCAGTCGGTAACCGGCGCGCTAGAAGAGGGGGAGCTACCTTTAGAAACGGCATATCGTGAAGTGTGTGAAGAAATTGGCATCGATGCCAAAGCACACGGCTTTGTGGTTAACGACCACTATAAGCAAAACCAATATGAAATTCGTAGCCGCTGGCTACATCGTTATCCTCCTGGTACTGTGCACAACACAGAACACGTATTTTCCCTTCAAATAAACAGCGATTTACCCATTGTCTTAACAGAGCACTTGCAGTACGAATGGGTGTCGAAAGACGAAGCACTGGCGCGTTTATGGTCTCCCTCTAATAAAGAAGCGGTATCTTTGTTTGTACCGAGTGCGCCTTAATGGTTATACTGGGTATAGATCCAGGTTCTCGGATCACAGGCTACGGTTTAATTGCACGCAAGCAAGGTAAACTGGTGTATGTAGCAAGCGGATGCATTCGCGTTGGAATGGCGGATTTGCCCTCTCGTCTTGCTAATATTTTTACCGGGGTTGGCGATATTATTCGTCAATATAAACCCGACCAGTTTGCTATTGAGCAAGTATTTATGGCGAAAAACCCTGATTCAGCGCTGAAGCTTGGTCAGGCCAGAGGTGCCGCCATTGTGGCAGCCACCCAAGCGCAACTTCCTATTGCTGAATACAGCGCAAGGCAAATTAAGCAGTCGGTAGTTGGAAAAGGTGGCGCAGATAAAACGCAAGTTCAGCACATGGTAAAACACCTGCTTAGCTTAAGCGGCACCCCCCAGGCTGATGCTGCCGACGCATTAGCCGTTGCCTTGTGTCATGCACACACCGAACAGAGCCTGATAAACATGGCAGGGCAAGCCCGAAAAACCGTTCGTGGTCGTTTGCGCTAATACTGCTCGAAGCTCACGCTTTTATAGAGATAATTCATGATTGGACGAATTCGCGGTACGTTGGCTGAGAAACAGCCTCCAGAAATTCTTGTAGATGTAGCCGGCGTTGGCTACGAAATTCACATGCCTATGACCAGTTTCTACCAGCTTCCCGCGGTGGGTGAAGAAGTGGTGGTGTACACACACTTTGTGGTTCGTGAAGACGCCCAGTTGCTGTTTGGTTTTGCTGATAAGATGGAAAGAGGGCTTTTTAGAGAATTGATCAAAGCCAATGGTGTAGGCCCGAAGTTAGGCCTTGCTATTTTATCTGGTATGTCGGCAAGCCAGTTCTTGGCAAGTGTACAAAATGAGGACGTTTCTGCGCTCGTCAGCTTGCCAGGTATAGGTAAGAAAACCGCAGAGCGTTTAGTGGTAGAGCTTAAAGACCGCTTAGCAAAATTTGGCAAGGCGCAGAGTATTGCTGTACCGCCCCCAAGTGGCGACTTGTTATCCACCAATACTATTGTTGAAGTGAACGACGCCCGGGAAGAAGCGCAAAGTGCGCTTATTGCCCTAGGCTATAAACCTGCTCAAGCGAGCAAGTTAGTCGACAGCGTATATAAAGAGGGCATGGAAAGTGAAGCCCTTATTCGCGAATCATTAAAAGCGGCCATATAATGGCGCTCAACGAAGACAGCGGTTCTTGGTCTGCCTGTCTTCACGTCACCGTTTAAAGTAGAACTATCATGATTGAAGCCGACAGACTGATTACGCCTGAAGCCAGCACCGAAGATGAGGTCATCGACCGCGCCATTCGCCCTAAAATGCTGGAAGACTATACGGGGCAGCCTCACGTATGTGAGCAAATGGAAATTTTTATTCAAGCTGCGCGTAATCGTGACGATGCGCTAGACCATCTACTTATTTTCGGTCCGCCAGGACTGGGTAAAACCACGCTTGCGAATATTGTGGCAAATGAAATGGGCGTGAATATTAAAACCACGTCAGGCCCTGTGCTTGAGAAAGCTGGCGACTTGGCTGCACTGCTTACCAACCTTGAGCGCAACGATGTATTGTTCATCGATGAAATACATCGCCTAAGCCCAGTGGTAGAAGAAATTCTCTATCCTGCAATGGAAGATTATCAGCTTGATATTATGATAGGCGAGGGGCCTTCCGCCCGTTCAATTAAGCTAGACCTGCCTCCTTTTACGTTGGTAGGCGCTACCACCCGCGCAGGCTCGCTAACGTCGCCATTACGTGACCGTTTCGGCATTGTTCAGCGCCTTGAGTTTTACAACGTAAAAGACCTCACCAGTATTGTGGCAAGAAGCGCCAGCTATCTTAATTTAGACATGAGCGAGGAAGGCGCGCAAGAAGTGGCACGTCGCTCGCGGGGCACGCCGCGTATTGCCAATCGTTTGTTACGCCGTGTTCGGGACTATGCCGAAATCAAATCTGACGGTACTGTGGGCGCTGACGTTGCTGCTAAAGCTTTAGATATGCTTGACGTAGATAAAGAAGGTTTCGATTACATGGACCGCAAATTGCTTACCGCTATTATCGAAAAGTTTGATGGTGGGCCAGTAGGCTTAGACAATTTGGCAGCAGCCATTGGTGAAGAGAAAGAAACCATAGAAGACGTGATTGAACCCTTCCTTATTCAACAAGGCTTTTTACAGCGCACGCCTCGAGGCCGTATTGTGTCTCAGCGAGCCTATCTTCACTTTGGCTTCGCTCCGTCTGAATAATTTACCGTCCCTTTGTAAGAAGGTTCAGATTCGTTTTAAAGGCCTAGCAGGATTGCTGGGCTTTTTTTGGCAACACAGAAAATACAGAAGCCGTTTCAAACGCTACAAGAAAATGCTCGTATGGGGGAGCTGTCAGTTCAGAGCATTGAAAGGGGATAGCGAATTATTGCGTAGCGCAGGTTAAGCATGGGCCGCCAATATTTTGTGTTGTACCGATGCTAAATTACAGGCAAAAAAAAGCCCGCTCATTGAGCGGGCTAAAACAACAAGTGTTGAAGGAAATAAATCCAGGGAACTCATGTCTAACAGGAGAATAACTCTTGCATGACCGTGCTAAGCACCATCACGCTCTGTACGACTGATGCTGTGCATTATAGAGAGAGCAGAAAAAACCACAATTGAGTAAAATTGTGGTTTTGAATTAGAAAAACTAATGTGTTAACTGGGTGTTTAATATTGGTTTGATTTTGATTAAATGTTAGATTTTATGGGGCTTGTGAAGTGTTTTTGTTCTGTATTTTGTCGCGATAATTAGTTATTTTAACTCTGCTTTGGATTATTAAATTTTTGGGTAAGGGAATAGTTATGCATTTTCATCAGGTAAGAGTGTATTACGAAGATACCGACGCAGGCGGTATCGTCTATTATGCGAATTACCTAAAGTTTATGGAGCGAGCCCGTACAGAGTGGCTTCGCGAGTTAGGTTTTGAACAAGACACACTGATGGAACAATCCATCGCTTTCGTCGTCAAACACGTTGAAATGCATAACTATGCGCCTGCACGGTTTAATCAACTGTTGAGTATTGAAACTCGCGTTGTAGAATTAAAAGGCGCTAGTATGACGTTTCAACAAATTATTAAAAATGAACAAGGCGTTACGTTGGTATCGGGAGATATCAAGGTTGCCTGCGTCGATTTGGCCGTTATGAAGCCAAAAAGATTACCACGTACTTTGTTAGGGGAAATTTCGCGTGTCATCTGATCTCACTTTTATTGGCTTGTTTTTACAAGCGAGTTTTATTGTTCAACTAGTTATGCTTTTGTTGCTAAGCGTGTCGATAGCGTCGTGGACGTTTATCTTCCAACGCAGCAAAGCGTTGTCGGCGGCACGCAACGAAATGCGTCAGTTTGAAGATAAGTTCTGGTCAGGCGCTGACCTGAATCGTCTTTATCAGGAGCTTTCCGCCAGAACTAACCTAACAGGCATGGGCAGCATCTTTTGCTCAGGCTTTAAAGAGTTTGTTCGCCTGCGCAAATCTAACACCGCCACCAACGGCATTGTTGACGGTACATATCGTGCCATGCGTGTTTCTATGTCTCGCCAAGTCGAAGAATTAGAAAGTCGTTTACCCTTTTTAGCCACGGCGGGCTCAATCAGTCCTTACATCGGTCTATTCGGTACTGTGTGGGGGATCATGAATGCCTTCATCGCACTAGGTGAAGTGCAGCAAGCTACCCTTGCTATGGTAGCGCCGGGTATTGCAGAAGCACTTATTGCAACTGCTATCGGCCTGTTTGCTGCTATCCCTGCGGTTATTGCCTACAACCGTTTCAGCCATCAGGTTGAGAAGCTTGAAAATAGCTACGGCAACTTCATGGAAGAGTTCTCTGCAATCCTTCATCGCCAAGCCGTTGCTGCGCAAGCACAACAACAAGCCTAAGCGTTTACATTCCAAACGGAGGACTTGTTATGTACGTAAGAAAACGCCGCAGGCCGGTATCAGAGATAAACGTAGTGCCCTACATCGACGTGATGTTGGTGTTGCTTATTATCTTTATGGTAACGGCGCCGCTTATTTCTCAAGGGGTAAAGGTAGATTTGCCTAAAGCAAGTGCCAACCCGATAGAGCAAGAAGATACACCACCTATTATTGCGTCAGTGGATGTTAAAGGTCGCTACTTCCTAAATGTAGGCGAAGACCAGGAATCGCCAATTAGCGAAGATGAGCTTGGCGCTATTGTAAAAGCACAATTGACCAAAGAGCCCAATACGCCCGTAGTGGTAAAAGGCGATGGACAAGTAGCGTATAACGAAGTGATACAGCTAATGGTGTTATTACAGCAGGCAGGTGTGCCTTCAGTAGGGTTAATGACGGATCCGGTTGAGTAATATAGATATGTCGAAACCTGAAGTGTCGAAAAGCACGTCAACCGCTAGTCACTCAAACAACGCGAGTAACGGTGTAAGTGGTGATAAAAAGAACGGCAAACGTGCCAAGCAAGCCAACAGTATAAGCCCAGAACAAGTAGGCTTGTACAAGTCCATTGGTTTGCATCTTTTTATTGCTGCGCTGTTGCTAATTAGCGTCAGTTTCTCTCCTGACCCTTTGCCGAGTATGCCGTCGAATGCGCCTGTGATAGAAGCGACGTTTATTGATGCGCAAGCGATTGCGGATAAAAAAAGGGAGCAGGCACGAGCTGAAGCTCAAGCAAGAGCCGAAGAGCAAGAAAGGCAAAGAAAAGCAGAAGCCGCGGCAGAGAAAAAACGCCAGCAGCAGCTAGCAGCCAAGCGTGCGAAAGAGAAGCGTGAAGCAGAAGCGGCTGAAGCGAAACGTCAGAAAGACTTGGAGCGCTTAGCGGCGCAGAAGGAACAAGAGCGTAAGGAGCGCGAAGCAAAAGCGAAAGCTGAGGCTGAGCGAAAGAAAAAAGAAGCCGCTGAACGCGCTGAAATGGAAAGGATCATGCAAGAGCAGCTTGCGAAAGAACAAGCTGCTCAGCAAGAACGTAGGCGAAAACAGGTACTTACTGAAGTAGAGCGTTATACCGCGCTTATTCAGCAAACCATAAAGCGCAATTTGTATTCAGACGACAGCTATCAAGGTAAAACCTGTCGATTGAATATTCGGTTAGCAACGACAGGGTTTGTTACGAGTATTCGTGTACTCGGCGGCAATGATGCGCTGTGTAGAGCGGCTGAAAGCGCGGTTCGCAGGGCTGAAAAGTTACCGGTATCTGATGCGCCAGACGTTTACGAGCAGTTAAAAGACATTACTTTAAAAGTGGAATTATAGTGGTATGAAAAAACTAGGTTTATGGATAGCGCTTATTACGATGGCAATCAGTGCCAAAGTGTTTGCATCCTTAGAAATTGTGATAACCGAGGGCGTAGATAGTGCACGTCCAATCGGGGTTGTGCCATTTAAATGGAAAGGTCAGGGCAGTATGCCTGGCGATATTTCTAAAGTGGTGATGGCCGACTTAATGCGTAGTGGTAAGTTTAATCCGGTATCTGTCGACAAGATGCCACAGTACCCGGAAACAGCGGAGCAAGTGTCTTTCACTGCATGGGCAACCTTAGGTGTAGACACGGTTTTAGTAGGAAGTATTGAGCCACAAGGAGGCGACCGTTACCTTGTATCCTATGAGTTGATTGATGTACTTAAAGGGCAAGTTGACAATGGGCAGGCTAAAGTACTCAAAGACGGCAATTTGGTATCGAGTAATGATCACGTACTAGCTGCCCGTCAGGCAGTCATTAACGGCCGAGATTTTCGCCAGTATGCGCATCGAATTAGCGACATTGTCTATGAAAAATTGACCGGTGTTCGCGGTGCATTTTTAACGAAAATTGCTTACGTCATTGTTCGCGACCGTGACACGGTTGAAAAGCCTTACCAATTAGTCATTGCAGACTACGATGGCGAGAACGAAACGCGCTTGTTGTCTTCGCCAGAGCCGCTTATGTCGCCAGTGTGGTCGCCTGATGCCGAGAAGCTTGCCTACGTTAGTTTTGAAAATCGTAGACCGCAAATATTCATTCAGAATATCTACACCAGCGAGCGTACGCGCATTACTGACTTCCCTGGAATAAATAGTAGCCCGGTGTTTTCACCAGATGGCAAGCAACTTGCAATGGTTTTATCGAAAGATGGAAACCCTGAACTCTATGTAATGGACTTAGCAACAAAAAATCTTCGCCGAGTAACACGAAATAGAGCGATTGATACGGAGCCCGCGTGGCTACCTGACGGCAGTGGGTTAATATTTAGCTCGGAACGGGGTGGTAAACCCCAGATATATAGCGTAAATTTAAATTCTGGGAAAGTAAGGCGAGTTACCTTTGTAGGTGAACAGAACCTTGGCGGTACGATTTCCCCAGACGGCAAGCAAATGATTATGGTAAACCAAACTAATGGGAACTATCACATTGCGAAGCAGTCTTTGGATGGTGGATCACCTCAAGTACTGACACGGACGTACTTAGATGAATCACCAAGCGTAGCGCCGAATGGAAGCATGAT
>Ga0031675_1033396_pt1 | contig 9006 bp, 4 predicted proteins | sample DeeseametaMP2618_FD_75018 | JGI IMG/M metagenome (GOLD analysis project Ga0031675, IMG submission 75018) | Metatranscriptome of deep ocean microbial communities from Atlantic Ocean - MP2618 (Metagenome Metatranscriptome) | ecosystem: Environmental > Aquatic > Marine > Oceanic ... | reverse complement strand
CTCGCCTGCTCAACCGTTAACGTCGCATTTAACAACAGCACACCCTGATCAGCCCACGGTGTTAAATCACCCGAACCGCTCATGGTTAATCCGAGATCCTGCTGAATTTCTTTAAAAATATTCACCAGCGACGGAGGCACTTTCACACTCTGAGGCACAGAGAAACTCAACCCCATTGCCTGACCCGGACCGTGGTAAGGGTCCTGCCCGATAATCACCACCCGCACCTGATCGAAAGGCGTATGATTAAAGGCATTAAAAATCAGAGGGCCTGGAGGGTATATCGTTTTACCGGCGGATTTTTCGGCCTGCAGAAATTCTTTTAAATTCTGCATGTAAGGTTGGTCGAATTCAGAACCAATCATGGCCTGCCAGGAGGGATGGAGTTCACCGGGTTTGGTCATGAGCTGTCCTTGAAAATGTTGTTCAGCGCCTGGATCCCCGCCTTCGCGGGGATGACAGATAAGTAGCGCGATACAGGTAACTACTTACGCCCTGAGGCGTCAGCGAGCGTCGCCTGAAAACCTACCTGGGAGCGTCACCGAAGAAGGCAGAACAAGGCGCAGCTAGCTTCGGTAGCGGAGCGTACTTTAGTACGTGAGCATTCCGGAGCTAGCTGCAACACAGTTCTGGCGATGCAGGTAGCTACTTACGCCAATGGTTTCATATGCGGGAAAAGAATCACATCTTTGATGGTATGCGAATCGGTAAACAACATCACCAGACGGTCGATACCAATCCCCTCACCCGCTGTCGGTGGCAGGCCGTATTCCAGCGCACGAACGTAGTCTGCATCGTAGTGCATCGCTTCGTCATCACCGGCGTCTTTCTCTTCAACCTGTTTACGGAAACGTGCCGCCTGATCTTCAGCGTCGTTAAGTTCCGAGAAGCCGTTTGCCAGTTCACGGCCACCGACGAAGAATTCGAAACGGTCGGTCACGAATGGGTTGTCATCGTTACGACGCGCCAGTGGTGATACTTCCCATGGATATTCGGTAATAAAGGTTGGCTGATCCAGTTTCTCTTCGGCAGTCGCTTCAAAGATTTCACAAATCAGCTTACCTGGCCCCCAACCGGCTTCTTTCGGGCCAAGGTGAATGCCTACCTGTTGGGCGTATTTTTTCAGCGTTTCAATATTATTTTCTGCGTCGTTCAGTACCGCCAGATCCATATCCGGGTTGTACTGCTTAATCGCATCAACCATAGTGATACGCTGGAATGGCTGAGCAAAATCGTATTCCGACTCGCCGTATTTAATCGTCGTGTTACCGATGACGGTCTCAGCGATAAAACGCAGCATGCCTTCTGTGAGATCCATCATGTCACGGTAATCAGCATACGCCTGATAGAACTCAATCATAGTGAATTCAGGGTTGTGACGCGTACTCAGACCTTCGTTACGGAAGTTACGGTTAATCTCGAACACACGTTCGAAGCCACCGACCACCAGACGCTTCAGATACAGCTCAGGCGCAATACGCAGGAACATATCGATATCCAGCGCGTTGTGGTGAGTCTCAAACGGCTTCGCACTTGCACCACCCGGGATGGTCTGAAGCATGGGCGTTTCTACTTCCATAAAGCCGCGCTGCGACAGGTAGAAACGGATGCCTTCGATAATTTTTGAACGCAGCAGAAAGGTTTTGCGCGTTTCTTCGTTGATGATCAGATCTACGTAACGCTGACGGTATTTCAGCTCCTGATCGGCCAGACCGTGGAATTTGTCTGGCAGCGGACGCAGAGACTTTGTCAGAATCTGGAAATCGCTCAGTTCCGCAACATCAACGTACAGTTCGCCTTTGCCTGAAAGGTGCAGAACACCCGTCGCACAGACGATGTCACCGACATCCAGCGCCTGCCAGGCTTCGCTTTCTTTCTGCAGTGGCTTAGCCATATATACCTGCAGCGAACCGGTCGCATCCTGAAGGCCGATAAACGGACCACCACGACGCATCACGCGACCCGCTACGGCAACGCGATTGCCTTCTTCGACCAGAGTCTCTTTGCTCTTCTCACCGTGCTGCTTTTTCAGGTCACCGGCCAGATTTTCGCGGCGGAAATCATTCGGGTGGCCATTGGATTTACTGCCTTCACGGAGTTTGTCGAGTTTTGCACGACGCTCAGCGATGAGTTTGTTTTCTTCCTGAGCGGTTTGGTTCTGGTCGGTCATTCTGCACCCATTCGTGTCTGGGAAAATTAAATTCTGTGTAGTCCGGTGAGCCTCGCCCACCACTTTGTGCGCTGAGGGCGAATTCTGCGAAGGCAGAGCAAGGCGGTGGTCGGTTGAGGGAGCGGAGTGTACAAGTAGTACATGAGCATCCCGAAACCGGCCACCAACACAGCTCTACCGAGCAGAAACGGCCTCAGAGGCCTTTTTTCAGGCTCGCTTCGATGAATTGATCCAAATCCCCATCGAGAACGGCCTGCGTATTACGCGTTTCAACGCCGGTACGAAGGTCTTTAATACGCGCATCGTCAAGCACGTAAGAGCGGATCTGGCTGCCCCAGCCGATATCGGCTTTGCTGTCTTCCAGCGCCTGAGACTCGGCATTACGCTTCTGCAGTTCCAGCTCATAGAGCTTGGCCTTCATCTGCTTCATCGCCTGGTCTTTGTTCTTGTGCTGGGAACGGTCGTTCTGGCACTGAGTCACGGTGTTCGTCGGCAAGTGGGTAATACGTACCGCAGATTCGGTCCGGTTTACGTGCTGACCACCAGCACCTGAGGCGCGGTAGACGTCGATACGCAGGTCAGCCGGGTTGATCTCGATTTCGATATTGTCATCGACTTCAGGAGATACGAACACAGACGAGAACGAGGTGTGACGACGGTTGCCGGAGTCGAACGGGCTCTTACGCACCAGACGGTGTACGCCGGTTTCAGTCCGCAGCCAGCCATAGGCATATTCGCCCTGAACGTGAATCGTGGCACCTTTGATGCCGGCGACTTCACCTTCGGAGACTTCCATCAGCTCGCCTTTGAATCCATGGGCTTCGATCCAGCGCAGATACATACGCAGAAGCATGTTGGCCCAGTCCTGTGCTTCGGTACCACCGGAGCCCGCCTGAATTTCAACGTAGCAGTTGTTTTCATCCATTTCGCCAGAGAACATGCGACGGAACTCAAGGACTTCAAGCTCACTCTGAAGGTTGTTCAGTTCGCTTTTCACGTCTTCTACGGCGTCTTCGTCGTTTTCTTCAACGGCCATATCCAGCAGGTCACGGGCATCTCCCAGACCGCCGTCAAGGTTGTTGATGGTCTTGACCACAATCTCAAGCGCTGAACGTTCGCGGCCCAGTTCCTGAGCGCGATCCGGGTTATCCCAGACATCGCCCTGTGCAAGTTCGTGCTCTACTTCTTCGAGACGCTCAACTTTGTTGGCGTAGTCAAAGATACCCCCTAAGCACGTCGGTGCGCGCCTGAAGGTCTTTAATCTGTTCGACGATTGGATTGATTTCCAAGGTGGGTACCCCTGTCGCTGTCTTACGGATGAAAATGACGCGGCATTTTACAGTAAAGACGCAGGGGTTTCATCCGTGACAACCCAGAGAGGAGGAGTCACACGCGGTGATCAGTCTTTATTCGTGCCATTCAGGGCTTCAAACTGCGCTTTCACATAGTCCAGCGTCGTGTTGAGCGTCTGGATAAGCGCGTCGTTATACAGAAACTGAGATTTCAGGCGGGCTTCCTGGGCAGAGATACGGGCCTCAAGCTTGTCCCGGTCTTCGCCGACGGTATCCAGGTCGTCATCCAGCGCGGACAACTTGTTGGCGATGGTGCCCCCCGAGTTACTGAGGTAGTTGTCCAGCAGGGATTTCAGCTGGTCACCAAAGCCCGAAATATAGGTGACGCTTCCACGGTTACCAATCGTGCCGCCTGTGACTTTCAGTCGTAGACCAGAAGCGTCGTCAATCTCACCACTCTGGTCTTTACCGGTCTCACCGTCACCGGCGCCGGTGACAAAACCAAACAGCGTCGCGGCACCCGCCGACACATCTTTAATCTGCACAGAGGACTCTGCGCCGGTCGTGTTCGAAATAATACCGAACTTGTTATAGGCAAAAGAGCTGGTGTCTGAGGTGTATTCAACCTTCACCGTTTTGCCTTCCGCTTTAAGCTCTGCCGTATTGTTGATCGCTACCTGGAGTGCACTCGCAAGAGCACTGCCGCTGATGTAGGTTGCAGGAAAGTTCAGCGCAACCTCTGCTTCAATGCCATCGACGGCAATTCTGAAAGTGCTGTTGCTCGCATCCAGAACGACCGGGCTGTCAAAGCCTGCCGATTCGGCTCCGATATAGTAGCCAGGGGTTGCTTTGACATTACCATCCACTGCTCGCAGGAACTGGCCGGAACCCGTGGCTTCAACGCCGTTGATCTTACCCGCAACGTCTTTACCCGTTGGGATTTCCTGTGAGTAATTACTCACATCCTGAAGCCCCAGGAAGGCAATAGCATCGGCATCCAGCTCGGTGAATCCGATCGACGTGCCTTCGCCACCAATCTGCACACTGAAAGATCCCAGGTTCTTCTCTGCGTCGTACTCGTATGCCACCAGCGGATCCAGGTCATAACCAAAGGTACGCGCTGATGACATCCCAAAGCCATCGTATCCGTTAGTGACGGTTTCAGCCGACAGGCCCAGAGCAGAAGCTGCGGTACCGCCAAGATTACTGACCTGAACGGACGCGGATGAACCATAAGTGGCCGCGGTTTTAACACCGTTTTTCGCTACGGTCTCAAAGTAAAGCTGGCCGCTTCCATCCACTGCCGCTTTAACATCGCCCGCTGAGTATTCACCACTGTCGACCAGCGCGGTATCCAGCGCGCGCTGAATCACAGTCAGGTTTGACTGCTCATCATTACTGCCGGTAGTACCATCGCCGTTCACATCAACATTAATATTGATACCGTCGACGGTAAGCGTGAAGGTTGCATTCTGGGAAGCGGCAGAAAAATCATACCCCGTCGTGATATCAGCAAAACTGCTGGTGTAAGCACCACGTCCATCCTGTACGACTTCAATAAATTCGTTGTGCCCGGTGGCAACTGACGAGAGCTTCAGGCCAGTGCCATCCAGACTTGCCGTAACAACACCAGCACCATATGCGGTATCCAGAGCGGCCTGAATATCGACGATGTTATCGCCCGAATCGGAATTGACGATAATTTCCTGCTCGTTGCCCGAGACATTCAGCGTGAAGCCACCATTGGTGGTCGTAAAATCGATATTTGTGCTGATATCCCGGCTGCCCGCACTGGTTTCAGCACCCCGGACCACACCGGTGAAATTAGGATCTGTGCTCAGTGTCGCAGCCAGCTGCGTCTGAATTTCCGTCGCCAGATCGGCGCCAGTCAGATACGTGCCCGCAGAGACGGAAACAAACCCGTCGGTCTCTACACCATCGACCTGAACTTTAAAATTAACCGCCGACGGGAATGTCAGCCCCGGATCTTTGCCGTTCGTCTTCGCGCCCTGAGTCGCATCCAGCCCCAGCAGGGTATCCGTCACAGAAGCTCCGGTTGAAGCAATCTCGATAGAGCGGGCTGCGCCGACGGCGGAGGTCTCAAACTGCAGATAACCATTATCGTTGAAACTGGCAATGACAGAACCAGAGAGCGAGGTCGCGTCAATCGCGCTCTGGATGGCCTGCAGGGTATCGAGCCTGTCGCCAAAGGTACCATCGCCGTTCAGGTCCTGGCCCTGGGCATTCTGGGAAACAGTGACCAGTACAGGGCCCGCACCGTCAACGTCCAGCTCAAATGTCGCATTGTTTGCCTGAAAATTGATGCCTGTTTCTGCATCCACAGGGCGACTGCCTACGTCCGTTTTTGCCCCCTTGCCACTGAACGCATCCGCGTTCAGTGTCGTCAGTGACACGCCTTCGTACGTGCCTGCCCCAAGAGGACTGAAACCAAGCGTGTTGGCCGTATTGCCGGCAACAGACTTGATATAAACCTGAGATTCCGCCCCATATTTATTGGAAGTAATACTGAAGTTACGGTCGGCTGAACTGTAATCAACGGATACCGAGTGGCCGAACTGAACCAACGTATCATCACTGTTGATCTGCAGCGCCAGCTCTTTAGCCAGCGCGTCGCCCGTCGCGTAATCACCGTGAGTCAGACTCACGGTAGCGTCCTTGCCATTCACATTGATGGTAAAACTGTCGTTACTGGCATCAATCTGTACCGGCGAGGCGAAATCTAACAGGGCCAGCGAGGCGGACGTATATTTCGCCTGTGTGGCCATCTGGGTAATTTCAATGTCGTAGGTGCCCGCCTTCGTATTAATGGAATCATTCACATAGGTAATCTGGCTATCAGTCGTCACACCTGACTTAGCCAGAATACCGACGATAGACGAACGTTCCTGCGCGACAGCCGAGGTAAAAACAGACGAATCAAACTCCAACAGGAAATCGTTGTTACGGTCAGTGTTGACGCCCAGCTCAGTCAAAGAACGGAATTTTCCGCTCAGCCCCGCAATAGGCTGAGAAATCAGTGAACGGATCTGTCCCTGAATTGTGCGCATGGTTGAATCACCCAGCAGTAACCCCGCCTGCTGCTGATCTGCATCGTAACCGGACAGATCATCGACGAACTGCTTGAGTTCATTGTAGGAATCAACAAACTTCTGAATGTTCTCAACCAGGGTGTCGGTGTCTGCACTGACATTCACAGTCACCTGAGTACCAACGTCCGCACTCTGAAGATTAATCGTGACCCCCTTAATCACCTCTGCCACTGCATTGGAGGTACGGGTAATCGTGAGACCATTGACCTGCAGCTGTGCATCTTCACCTTTACTGGTCTGCTCAAGGTTGCCGGTACCGTTCTGGGATTCGTTGTAAGCCAGTGCAGAAAGACCTGTCGTCAACAGGTTGCCGCTATCATCTGTCGCCTCGATCCGCATGGCATTCTTAGCACCGGTATCACTGGAGGTCATCAGAAGACGGTAGCCGCTGCCATCATTAATAATGGTTGCAGTCACACCCATATCGGCGGTATTGATCGCATCGCGGATGCCGCTGAGGGTACGGTTGGAGTCGTCGATAGTAATCGTTTTGGTCTGACGTTCGGTATTAACATCCTGCCCTGAAATATTTCCGGACCCGTCGTACGTGTTAGTCCCGAAGCTGAAGGTGAGCTTGCCTGTTCCAATGATCTCGTCAAAGCTCGCGAAGGTCCCTGTCGCCAGTGAGTGCGATTTCGCTGTATTCAGCACTTCAACGTTGTAGCTGCCCGGATCGGCTGTAGACGATGTCGTGACTGTCAGAATGTCTTCGTTCGAAGAGGTGGCCTTCGTTGCTCCTGCGGCGCTCGGGCTGGCCAGCGTGTTGACTGCCGACTGCATCGTCGACATCAGAGATTTGATTTCACCATAAGCGGTGATTTTGGCTTCAATCAGTTCCTGGCGGTTATCCAGACGTAGCTCACTCACCTCTTTCTCAGCGGTGATGATCTTATCGACCAGATCTGTAGTCAGAACCCCCGAACCCAGTCCGAGTGACTCAATCGACGCCATAACAACCTCTTGCTGTAACCTACAGCCATAAAAAAACCCACATAGCCTTTATCGGCCAATGCGGGTTTCTTTAAAGGTTAGTTTACTTAACCGTTACACTTGCGCACTGAACAACAAAGATGGCTCTTCATCATTCAATTTCTGCGCCAGCTCCAGTGCCAGTTCACTAGGAATCTGACGGATAAGTTCCGCGGATGCCTTGTCGTACACACTGATCACCGTCTTTCCGCTGGCTTCATCCAGTTGAAAATCAAGAGTACGCTCGGTCTGCTGAACATATTCGTTGATTCTGGATACCGCTTCGCGGACTTTTTCCGGATTAACTTCTGCCTGGGTTTCGGTCAACTGCGGCAATTCCTTGCCGCTGAAAGTACTGACATTGACCTGGGCAGACTGACCCCGGGTGACGCTGACAGACGAAGGCGCCGCTGTGGCTTTCTCCATCACGTTAGTTCTCAGCTCGTTCATAATTCACCTCTATGGTATCTGAGTCAGCAATGGTGGGCCGTTAAGGCCCACCTTACCCTTTATCTTATCCCAGCAGAGACAGTACCTGCTGACCTGCAGCGTTGGCCTGGGCCAGTACCGAGATACCTGCCTGCTGCAGTACCTGAGTACGTGACAGCTCTGCCGTTTCAGCCGCGAAGTCCGCATCCTGAATCCGTGAGTTCGCAGCATTCAGGTTCTCAGAGGTCACCTGCAGGTTGCTCACTGTAGATTCCAGACGGTTCTGAATCGCACCAAGGTCAGCTCGCTGGCTCGCCACCTGACCGATCGCGTTATCGATCGCAGTGATAGCAGCCTGTGCACCTTCGAAGGTTGAGATGTCGATATCAGCCAGGAACTGACCATCTTCACCGCCACCGTAGGTACCTGTCGCCAGACCGATAGCATCCAGTTCAGAGTTACCGTTCGCACCACCTTCCAGAGTGAACTCTTTCGCAGAAGACAGTGAGATTGAACCGTAAGTAGTCTCGTAAGCCGCAGCTTCCGCTGACGTACCGCCACCAGCAACAGAACCTTCACCGAAGGTTGCTTCACCGATACCTTCGACTTCCGCATCCAGACCCAGGACAGCACCGATAGAAGCGCTGGAGCCAGACTTGTCGTCGATTGCGATAGAGACGTTACGACCATCTGCTGCAGTCAGCGTCAGAGACACACCGTTATCTTCCGCAACGACACCAGTCTTACCTGAGTTCTGATTGATCAGATTCAGAGCATCAGCGCGTGCACGGTCAGCATCCAGGTTGCCGCCACCGTCGCTCTGCAGAGTGACTGTACCAACCTCTACACCGTTGATGTAGATACCAGCCTGATCACCCTCTTCAAACTGAGTCAGGTCAACGTTAGTACCGTCGCCACCGACAACCTCAGTTGCGTTAACAGAGGCAGACACACCAGTTTCATCAGCCACTTTGTTGATTGCCGCAGCAATCGCGATAGCAGACTGCGATTTCTCAGAAGACAGGATCTTAGAGCC
>Ga0031675_1341622_pt1 | contig 9305 bp, 7 predicted proteins | sample DeeseametaMP2618_FD_75018 | JGI IMG/M metagenome (GOLD analysis project Ga0031675, IMG submission 75018) | Metatranscriptome of deep ocean microbial communities from Atlantic Ocean - MP2618 (Metagenome Metatranscriptome) | ecosystem: Environmental > Aquatic > Marine > Oceanic ... | reverse complement strand
GTTTTTCGGCATAGCCTTGCGATAAAGAGTCGCAATTACTATAATTCGCCGCGTTCGAATCTCAGTTCTTTGTGTCGGTGGCTCATAGGTCAGCACAAAGACGTTTTTAGAGGCCCCATTATTGGGGTTTTTTATTATCTAAGCGTCACAGCTGTGGGGCTAGAAAGGTTGGATGGGCTTTGTGCCCATTTTTTATTTGTATCGCGTGCGCTCGTACTGCCAAATTCTAGAGTAATTACCGTTATATGGCGTCAATTCAGCAACGTTTGGAAGATCTGTTAGCTCCGGTTGTGGCTTCGCTTGGCTGCGAGCTGTGGGGTCTTGAGTATCTCCCGCAAGGTAAACACCAGTCGCTGCTTCGCATTTTTATCGACAAGGCCGATGGCATCGGTGTTGAAGATTGTGAGCGCGTATCGCGCCAAGCCAGCAGTGTGCTTGATGTTGAAGATCCGATCACCAGTGAATACACACTTGAAGTGTCGTCTCCCGGTATGGATCGTCCTCTTTTCAAAATTGAACAATATTCAAAGTGCGCAGGCGAGCAGGCCAGCGTGCGTTTGCGCATTGCCTACGAAGGGCGCAGAAATTTTAAAGGCCTCCTCAAAGGGGTAGAGGGTGATGAGGTCGTTCTGGAAATAGATGGCGAGGAGTACTTGCTCCCGTTTGAACTTATAGACAAAGCAAATATTATCCCCCGCTTTTAGGGACTGATGCAGAGGCTTTCGATGAAAAATAAAGAGATTTTATTGGTTGCAGATGCGGTATCCAACGAAAAGGGTGTCGATCGCGAAGTCATTTTTCAGGCTATTGAGTTAGCCCTCGCATCAGCCGCGAAAAAGCGCTTTGATGAAGAATCTGACGTGATTGTCACCATCGACCGCAAAACTGGCGACTACGTGACGACCCGCCGCTGGGAGGTTATGCCAGATGACGTTGTTGCCGAGCTCGGCACTCAGCTCACAACAGAAGAGGCCGCTGAAAAAGACCCTTCATTAAAAGTGGGCGACATTTGCTCTGAAGTGATCGAAAACGCAGAGTTTGGCCGTATTGCCGCGCAAACTGCTAAGCAAGTGATTGTGCAAAAAGTACGTGAAGCTGAGCGTGCGCAAATTGTTGAGCAGTATCGCGATCGGGTCGGTGAGCTAATCTCCGGTACTGTTAAGAAAGTTACTCGCGACAACATTATTGTCGACCTCGGTGGCAATGCCGAAGGTTTGTTGCCGCGCGATCAATTAGTCGGCCGCGAGATTTTCCGCATGAACGATCGCGTACGTGCGATTTTGCTGGATATCCGCACTGAAAATCGTGGCCCTCAGCTCTTTTTGAGCCGCTCATGCCCAGAAATGCTGGTTGAGCTTTTCAAAATTGAAGTGCCTGAAATCGCGGAAGAAGTTATCGAGCTTCGCGGCGCAGCTCGTGATCCTGGTTCGCGCGCAAAAATCGCTGTGTACACCAACGATGGCCGTATTGATCCGGTCGGCGCTTGTGTGGGTATGCGCGGTTCGCGAGTGCAGGCGGTATCGAATGAGCTAGCCAGTGAGCGTATCGACATTATTTTGTGGGACGATAACCCAGCGCAATTTGTGATTAACGCTATGGCGCCTGCTGAGATCGAATCGATTGTGATCGACGAAGATACTAACAGCATGGACGTAGCAGTGGCCGAAGACGGCTTGGCGCAAGCCATTGGCCGTGGTGGCCAAAACGTGCGTTTAGCGTCTGAGTTAACCGGTTGGGAAATCAACGTCATGAGCGTTGATCAATGGAATGAAAAGCAGCAGTCAGAAGCAGGCAACATTATTGAAGTCTTTATGGAAGCGCTCGACGTTGACGAAGACACCGCAGAAGTGCTTGCCGAAGAAGGCTTCACCACATTAGAAGAAGTGGCTTATGTACCACTCGAAGAGTTTCTTGCCATCGACGGCTTTGATGAAGATGTCGCAGAAGAACTTCGTAGCCGCGCGAAAGATGCATTATTGACGCGCGCCCTTGCCGCAGAAGAAGAGCTTGATAAAGCCGAGCCGGCAGAAGACCTTCTGAATATGGAAGGTGTAGATCGTGCTTTGGCCTTCACTCTCGCCCAGCGTGGCGTGGTGTGCATGGAAGACCTTGCCGAGCAGTCCGTCGATGAATTGATGGAGATTGATGGTATGGATGAAGAGCGCGCAGCGGCGCTCATTATGAAGGCTCGTGAACCCTGGTTTGCCCAGGAAGACGAAGCTTAAGAGACGACTGAGGAATTAAAATGGCAGAAGTAATCGTAAGCGAACTCGCCAAGTCCGTCGGCACCTCCGTCGAGCGTTTATTAACGCAAATGGGGCAGGCTGGTTTATCGCACGCGTCGGCTGATGACGTGGTATCTGATGAAGAAAAGAAAAAGCTGCTCGCGTTTTTGAAAACGGCTCACGGGGCTGAAAAGTCTGCCGCGCCTAAGAAAATTACGCTCAAGCGTAAAACACAAACTACGTTGAAAACCGGTAGTGGCTCTAGTCGCAAGACGGTCAACGTCGAAGTGCGTAAAAAGCGTACTTACATCAAGCGCGATGAGCTTGATGGCGAAGAGCCAAAATTGGAAACACAAGCGGTCGTTGAAGAACTAGCCGCGCAGCAGCCTGCTGAACCAGAAATGGTTCCAGAGCCAGAAGCGCCAGCACCTGCTGAAGAAGTGGTTGCCGCCGAGCCTGAGCCAGCGCCTGAAGAGCCAGAAGTAGTGCCAGAGCCTGAGGTTGTGGCAGAAGAAACTGCGCCAGAGCCAGAAGATGCCGAGCCTGAGGTTGAAGAGCCTGCTGAAGCCGCAAAAGCGCCAGAGCCTGAACCGACTCGCTTCACTTTCCAAGACGATGCTGAAATGCTGCGCCAAAGAGCGCTTGCGCGCCGCAAAGCGCAAGAAGAGGAAGAGCGCATTGAAGCAGAGCGTAAACGCGCCGAGCTCGATGCCGAGAAGCGTAAAATCGCTGAAAAGAAAAAGCCTAAGGTTAAAAAGCCTGAAGAGGCGACCGTTTCTTCACCGGAGGAGTTGGCGGCCAAGGTTGAAGCTGAAAAGCACAAGCACGGCAAGAAAAAGCCAAAAGATGTGCCTGTGGATGAGCTTCCTGATGAAGAGACCAATAAAAAGCACGTTAAGAAAGCGGGTAAAGCCGTTAAGAAAGCGGCTGTGCCAGAGCCTAAAAAGGGCTCAGCAGTACTGAGCTATCTCGACGAAGTCGAAAGTATTAATGACGACACCGAAGTGAAAACGCCGACCCGCTCGAAAAAGCGTGCCGAGCGTAAGACGCTGAAAATTGCTAATAAACACGGCTTCAAAAGGCCGGCAGGAAAAGTAGTGCACGACGTTAAGATCCCTGAAACGATTACAGTTTCAGACCTCGCTCAGCGCATGAGTGTGAAAGGTGGCGAAGTAGTCAAGCAGCTTATGAAAATGGGCGTTATGGCGACTGTCAATCAATCTATTGAGCAAGAAGTCGCGCAATTAGTGGTTGAAGAGCTCGGTCACAACCCCGTCCTCGTAAGCTCAGACGCAGTGGAAGAGGCCTTCCAATCGCAAATCATGCAGGCCACGACTGGCGAGACGGTGTCTCGCTCAGCGATCGTGACAGTAATGGGTCACGTTGACCACGGTAAAACTTCGTTGCTTGATTACATTCGTAAGGCAAAAGTAGCCGCAGGCGAAGCCGGTGGTATTACCCAGCACATTGGTGCTTACCGCGTTTCGACGAGTCACGGCGAGCTTGCCTTCCTAGATACCCCCGGCCACGCCGCGTTTACCGCAATGCGTGCCCGCGGTGCCCAGTGCACTGACGTGGTGATCTTGGTGGTGGCTGCTGATGACGGTGTGATGCCGCAAACTGAAGAGGCAATCCAGCACGCGAAAGCTGCTGGGGTACCGATGGTTGTGGCGATCAACAAGTGTGATAAAGAAGCCGCTGACCCAGATCGTGTTAAGAACGAGCTAGTCGCTAAAGACGTTATCCCTGATGATTGGGGTGGTGATACGCAGTTTATTCAAGTGTCTGCACACACCGGTGACGGCATTGACCAGCTACTTGAAGCAGTAGCGCTGCAAGCTGAAATGCTTGAGTTAAAAGCTGAAGTTGGCGTACCTGCGCGCGGTGTTGTGATCGAATCGCGTATGGAAAAAGGCCGCGGTGTAGTTGCGACCTTGTTGGTGCAAGACGGTACGTTGAACAGCGGCGATATCTTGCTTGCTGGCCAAAGCTTCGGTCGCGTGCGTGCAATGAGTAACGAGCGTGGTCAAACCGTAAAAGATGCTGGCCCTTCAACTCCGGTTGAAATTCTCGGTTTAGCGTCGGCTCCGCAAGCGGGTGATGAGTTCGGCGTAGTACCTGATGAGCGTAAAGCGCGTGAGGTTGCAGAATTCCGTGCTGAGAAAGAGCGTCAAGAGCGCTTGGCGCGTCAGCAAGCGGCGAAACTTGAAAATATGTTCGCCAATATGGGCGATTCGGGTGAGAAGAAAATTCTGCCTGTGGTGCTGAAAACCGATGTTCGCGGTTCGCTTGAAGCTATTTCTGCTGCCCTTAACGATATGGGCAACAACGAAGTAGAAGTGAATATTGTGGGTGACGGCGTTGGTGGTATTACCGAAAACGACATCAACCTTGCGTTAACTTCTGGCGCGATTGTTATTGGCTTTAACGTTCGTGCTGATGCCAGTGCCCGTAAACTTGCTGAGCGTGAGTCTATCGAGCTTCGCTATTACAGCATCATTTACCAATTGATCGACGAAGTGAAAGCGGCCCTTAGCGGTATGCTCGCACCAGAGCGCGTTGAAGAGATTGTGGGTATTGCCGATGTGCGTGAAGTCTTCCGTTCGCCGAAGTTTGGCCAAGTTGCTGGTTGTATGGTGACTGAAGGCACCGTATACCGTAACAAGCCTATCCGCGTACTGCGCGACAATGTGGTGATCTTCGAAGGTGAGCTCGAATCACTGCGTCGCTTTAAAGATGATGTTGCTGAAGTACGTAACGGTATGGAGTGTGGTATCGGTGTTAAGAACTACGATGTGAAGGTCGGTGACCAGATCGAAGTGTTCGACGTGAAGGAGGTGGCGCGCGAGCTATAAGCGCGCCGATCTATGGCACGAGAATTTACCCGTTCCGATCGCGTGGCAGATGCTGTTCAGCGTCTGCTTGCGCAGATCATCCCTTCAGAGCTGCGCGACCCTCGCGTGGGCATGGTCAATATCAATGATGTTGATGTCGCTAGAGATTTATCTATCGCGAAAGTCTATGTCACGGTTGTCGGTGGTGATGAAGAAACCTGCAAACAAGCTGCTGAAGTGTTGAATAAAGCGGCTGGTTTCTTACGCAGCCAAATCAGCCGTGAGCTGACTATGCGTTCTACGCCTAAGTTACAGTTCTTCTATGATGTCACTGCTCATCAAGGTGGCGTATTAAGCGGCTTGATTGATCAAGCGATTGCTGCCGATAAAGCTAAGCATCAAGACGACACCAACGAGGATTAACTGTTGGGGCGTCGTCGTAAAAGCGGCCGTGATGTTCACGGCGTTATGGTCATTCATAAGCCACAAGGCTTAACCTCAAACCAAGCACTGCAAAAAGTCCGCTACGCGCTAAATGCCAATCGCGCGGGGCACACTGGTGCACTAGACCCGCTGGCAACCGGCGTTTTGCCGCTGTGCTTTGGTGAGGCCACCAAGTTCTCCCAATATTTGCTCGATGCCGATAAGGCCTATCGCAGTACCTTTCGTTTAGGTATTAACACCTCAACGCTGGATGCTGAGGGTGAAGTGCTGACTCGGCAAGATGCCAGTCATATTACTGAGCAAGCCATTACGGATGCGATTACCCAGTTTGTAGGCCCTATCGAGCAGGTGCCGCCAATGGTGTCGGCGCTCAAGCATCAAGGGCAGCCGCTCTATAAACTTGCCCGTGAAGGTAAAGAGGTTGAGCGTAAACCTCGCCCAATTACCATTTATGCAATCGATGTATTGGCTATTCGCTTAGGTGAGGTAGCTGAGGTCGATGTGCACGTGAAGTGCAGTAAAGGCACTTATATTCGAAGCCTTGCGCAAGATGTCGGCGATGCTTTGGGTGTGGGTGGTCATGTGGCCGTATTGCACCGCACTGCAGCTGGTGCCTTTGATGAGTCGCACATGCACACGCTAGAAGATTTATTTGCTAAGCGTGAGTTGGGCGGCGAAGCTACGCTTGATGGTCTATTGTTACCCGTTGATGCGTGCCTTGGTGATATGCCGCGAGTGGTGATTAGCACACAGTTAAGCGAGCGCTTTTTGCAAGGGCAAAGCGTGAAGCCTACAGAGGTCTATTCACACATCGAGCAAGGTGATAAAGTGCGTGTTTGTTCAGAAGATGGCCAATTCTTTGGGGTTGGCGAGCTTCAAGATGGCACGCTTGCGCCAAAGCGTTTGGTGGTTTTACCGCCTAGCCAGTAACCCTTTATAGCAGCTTGCTGCTGTAACCGACCTAACTGTCGATACGCACGGTTGGGCCGCGTACATCCTGTGACTGAATGGTTTAGTGACGGGTGCGTATCACCATTAAACAAGAGGAAATTCCTATGGCACTCAGTGCACAAGAAAAAGCCGCTATCGTTCAAGACAACGCTCGTGCAGAAGGCGACACTGGTTCACCTGAAGTACAAGTCGCTTTGTTGACCGCCAACATCAACAAGTTGCAAGGTCACTTCGAGCATAACAAGCAAGACCACCACTCTCGTCGTGGTTTGATCCGCATGGTTAACCAGCGTCGTAAATTGCTTGACTACTTGAAGTCAAAAGACGCCAGCCGTTACGCTGCGCTTATCCAAAAATTGGGTCTGCGTCGCTAAGATAGCCTTTCAAAGTGCCCGCATCCGCGGGCACTTTTTTTGTAGCACTAACCTGTTGTACGAGCCTCCTGTGAAGGCGAATTAAGTAACCACGGTTTTTTCGCGGTTGCGACTGAATGATCAGTATTTTTGTATATTTGAATGAAAAACGATAAAGGATAAAAAAGTGAATCCTGTAATTAAACAATTCCAATACGGTGGCAGCACCGTAACCCTCGAAACCGGTCGTATTGCTCGTCAAGCTACTGGTGCTGTTTTGGCCAGCATGGGAGAAACCCGCGTACTATGTACTGTTACCGCGGCGAAAGAGGCCTCTCCCGGTCAAGACTTCTTCCCGCTATCTGTGCATTACCAAGAAAAAGCGTACGCAGCGGGCAAAATCCCTGGTGGCTTCTTCAAGCGTGAAGCGCGCCCAAGCGAGAAAGAAACCTTAACCTCACGTCTTATCGACCGCCCAATCCGCCCATTATTCCCAAACGGCTTCCTTAACGAAGTACAGGTGATCTGTACTGTGGTATCGGCTGAGAAAGACGTTGATCCAGATATCTGCGCAATGATCGGTACTTCTGCGGCATTGGCCATTTCTGGCGTTCCATTTAACGGCCCAATTGGTGCTGCGCGCGTGGGTTACACCCAAGCCGACGGTTACCTTTTGAACCCAACTTACTCTGCGCTCAAAACTTCTGAGCTCGACATGGTCGTCGCCGGTACTCAAGACGCGGTATTAATGGTTGAATCTGAAGCCGCTGAGTTACCAGAAGACATCATGCTTGGCGCTGTTTTATTCGCGCACCAAGAGTTGCAAGCGGTAATCACTGCAGTTAATGAATTAGCAAAAGACGCTGGCAAGGCACGTTGGGAGTGGACTGCTCCTGCGGTTAATGCTGAGCTTTACGGCAAAATCGAAGCGGCCTTTGGCGGCGAAGTGAAAGCGGCTTACCAAATCACTGATAAAGCCCAACGCTACGGCCGTTTAAGTGAGCTGCGCTCACAAGTAGTTGCTGAGCTTGCGCCAGAAGGCGGCGAAACGAGCGCTGAAGAAGTCTCAAAACTCTTCGGTAAGCTTGAGAAAAACACTGTACGTTCAGCGGTTGTTGCTGGCGAGCCTCGTATCGATGGTCGCGACAACAAAACTGTACGTGGCTTACAGGTTGAAGTGGGCGTATTACCAAAAGCTCACGGTTCTGCGCTCTTCACTCGTGGTGAAACTCAGGCGTTGGTCGTTGCAACTTTGGGTTCTGCCCGTGATGCGCAAATCATCGATGCCCTTGAAGGCGAGCGTAAAGACAACTTTATGTTGCACTACAACTTCCCTCCCTATTCAGTAGGTGAGTGTGGTCGTATGGGTGCGACTGGTCGCCGCGAAATCGGTCACGGCCGTTTGGCGCGCCGCGGTATCGCTGCGATGTTGCCATCTGAGGCTGACTTCCCTTACACCATGCGTGTAGTAAGTGAAATTACTGAATCTAACGGTTCAAGCTCGATGGCTTCTGTATGTGGTGCGAGCCTTGCGTTAATGGATGCTGGTGTGCCTGTTAAAGCGCCTGTTGCCGGTATCGCGATGGGTCTTGTGAAAGAAGGTGATGATTTCGCTGTATTGACCGACATCTTGGGTGATGAAGATCACTTGGGCGATATGGACTTTAAAGTGGCTGGTACTGCAAATGGTATCACTGCATTGCAAATGGATATCAAGATCGAAGGTATTACCGAGCAGATCATGGATATCGCCCTTGAGCAAGCATTAGCGGCTCGTTTGCATATTCTTGCTGAAATGAACAAGGTCATCGCTGTACCTCGCAAAGATCTTTCAGACTCTGCACCTCAGTACCACACCTTGAAAGTCGACCCAGACAAGATCCGCGACATCATCGGTAAAGGCGGCGCAACCATCCGTGCGTTAACCGAAGAAACTGGCGCAAGCATCGATATCGACGACGACGGCACTGTGAAAATCTACGCCGCTGATGGCGCAGGCTTAAACGCTGCAATTGAGCGAATCGGCGCAATTACCGCAGAAGCGGAAATTGGCGAAATCTACGAAGGTAAAGTCGTTCGCATCGTAGACTTCGGTGCATTCGTTAACTTCTTGCCAGGCAAAGACGGCCTCGTTCACATTTCACAAATTGCTCACGAGCGTGTAAATGCGGTGTCTGATTACCTTGAAGAAGGTCAAATGGTTAAGGTTAAGTGCTTAGATGTTGATAATCGTGGCCGTATTAAGCTATCGATTAAAGAAACTCTGCCAGCACCAGAGCCTAAAGAAGAAGTGCCTGCAGAGGGTGGCGGCGAGTAATCGTTGGTGCTTTTTTAGGTTTTCAAAAATCCCGCTTTTTTGGCGGGATTTTTTTTGGTTGAATAATTTGGGTTTTGCTCGTTATCGAGCGGAATGGAAGACCGGTTTCGCCCTGTCCGGCGAGTTCATTTTCTTTTGATTCGTCAAAAGAATACAGAACCAAAAGAAAAGACGACCCAAT
>Ga0031675_1337312_pt1 | contig 9633 bp, 9 predicted proteins | sample DeeseametaMP2618_FD_75018 | JGI IMG/M metagenome (GOLD analysis project Ga0031675, IMG submission 75018) | Metatranscriptome of deep ocean microbial communities from Atlantic Ocean - MP2618 (Metagenome Metatranscriptome) | ecosystem: Environmental > Aquatic > Marine > Oceanic ... | reverse complement strand
CAGACCGGAGCAGGACATGGGCTCAATCAACTTCAACAACGCACTCGGCATTCACGACAACGCAATGATGTTGCGTGCACGTCGTGCAGAAGTCCTGGCCAACAACCTCGCCAACTCTGACACCCCGGGATACAAGGCCCGCGATTTCGACTTTCAGGCCATTCTTGCGAACGAAACCCGCAAAGACGAAGCTCTTGGAATGTCGCGCACTCACAGCGGTCACATTGCAGGAACAGCTGAATCCGGCGGCGGTGCTGACGGTGATCTTCTGTATCGCAATCCACTGCAGCCTTCTATTGACGGCAACACGGTAGATTCTCAGACCGAACAGGCCCTGTTTGCTCGTAACAGTCTTGATTACAACGCCAGCTTTGAATTTCTGAATGGTAAGTTCAAAGGCATGAAAGGCGCGATCCGCGGAGAATAATTATGTCACTGACCAGCGTACTTAATATTGCCGGAACCGGGATGACTGCACAGTCCATCCGTCTGAACACGACCGCCAGTAACATTGCCAACGCCGAAAGTGCTTCCAGCTCGGTTGATGAAACCTACCGTGCACGCAAGCCCTGGTTTTCGGTTCTGGAAAAAGAAATCAGCGCGAAAGCGACCGACGTTAACGGTTTTATGGAAACGGATGCTGCGATGGGCGCGGGTGTTCAGGTGCGCGGTATCGTTGAAAAAGACGCACCGCTGCAGGCGCGTTTTCAGCCAGATCATCCCATGGCAAACGACGACGGCTATGTCTATTACCCGAACGTGAATGTGGTGGAAGAAATGACAGACATGATGTCGTCTTCGCGCAGTTACCAGATGAACGTTGAAGTACTCAAGACCGCCAAGCAGATGCTGCAGCGCACGCTGACTCTGGGTCAATAAGGAGGAGTCTGATGTCAATTAATGAAGTCAGCAGTAACAGTGTTCTCGACCAGTACCGGACGAACACATCGACTCCTGAGAAAGAGAACGAACTGGGCCGTAATGCCTTCCTCGAGTTAATGGTTGCGCAGCTGAACAACCAGAACCCGCTGGAGCCAACCGATAACCAGGCGTTTGTCGCACAGCTCGCACAGTTCTCCACGGTCGAAGGCATCGACAACCTGAATGACTCTGCCGATTCGATGATGTCGCAGTTCACCTCAAATGCCGCATTGCAGGCATCCAGTCTGGTTGGCCAGTCTGTGATTGTTGAGGGGAATGATACCGGTCTGCTTACCAGTGGTGGTGTAGTCAGTGGCTATGTCGACGTGCCAGCCAGCGCAAGCAACATGATGCTCAACATTAAGAGCGCAAACGGTCAGCTGCTTGAGCAGATCCCGGTTGGTAACCACGCTCAGGGTGCGATGTCTGTGCGCTGGGATGGATACAACCTGATGGTCGACGGCGAAATTATTGAGCTGGACCGTAGCCAGCTGAATCTTGAGCAGTACGTCTACGACGACAACGGCGACATCATGCTGGATGACGACGGCAACCCGATTGAACGTGTTTACCCACCGGGCCAGTACGAATTCGAGCTGACCGGCAGCATCGGTGGTGATACCGAACAACTTGATATGCAGATGAGCTCTCGGGTCGATAGCGTGACCATGAGCGCCACCGGCACCGTGACACTGAATCTGACTGGTGGCCAGCGCGCCACGATGGATCAGATCAAACAAATTCTTGATGCCTGACCCGGCAGTGGAGAGACGATATGGCTTTTAATATTGGTTTAAGTGGTATCCGCGCAGCCTCAACCGACCTGGAAGTAACGGGTAATAACGTGGCAAACGCCAGCACAATCGGCTTTAAGGAGTCGCGTGCAGAGTTTGCTGACGTATATACCACGACGTTGCTGGGCACAGGTCTGAAGCCGGTCGGTAGTGGTGTCATGGTGGATAACGTCCGTCAGGAGTTCTCGCAGGGGAACATCAGCGGAACCGAAAATGCGCTCGATATGGCAATCGACGGTAACGGGTTCTTCGTTCTCAACGATCGTGGCAGTGTGACCTATACCCGCTCGGGCATATTCTCACTGGATAAAGATGGCTACGTCGTGGCAAACAACGGTTCGCGCCTGCAGGGCTATGCCGCCAATGCCAATGGGGTGGTGAATGGTGTTCTGGGTGACATCAATATTCAGGTAGCAAACCAGCCACCACGGTTGACCACACTGACTTCGGCCATCCTCAACCTGGATGCCGGTGAAGGAGTCCTGCAGGAGCAGGGTCTGCAGCTGGTCTCTAATGGTCTGTCCATCGGTGCCGCGGATGCGGGTATCGTAGAATCAACCAAAACCATACTGGCGTCAGCAGGGCAACCGACGACAGCAGGCGTTGCAGCTCAGGTGCTCTTTAATGAGACCGTCGCATCAGCAGCAGCTACTGGTTACGGTGCGATCTCTATGGACTTCGATATCGGTGATGGTAACGGCCTTCAGACCATTACGCTCACTGGTGTTGCCGCTGGTGCAACCAACCAGGAAGTGATTAACGATGTTCAGGCGGCACTGGATGCTGTCTTCGGATCACAGCAACTGCGTGCTTCAGAAGACCCTGCGACAGGCCAGTTACTGGTTCAGAGAGCAGGATATAACGCAACGAACGGTACCTCCTTCTCAATTGCGACAACACCGGGCTGGGACGCAATTTTTGATACTCCCGGAACCGCAACAGTAGCCGCTGGAACGGCCGGTACGACTCTGTTTGTTGGTGCGAGCCCGGTGACTGCAGACTTCCAGTCGATTCCTGGTACACAGACCACCACCCGGACCACCGCGTCACCACCGCTCAATATCGTGGCAAGTGACCCAGGTGAGTTTGCTGTACTCACTGCAAACAACACCTACAGCGCGCTCGACGTCAGCACGGCAAACGGTAACGTTCTGGCCTTCCGTATTGCCACCGAGGCGGGCGATCTGTACCCGATTAACCTGAGTGAAGCCGCCTGGGTTGGCGCGGCTCCGGGCAACTACGCCAGTGTCAGTACCGCTGAAGTCGTTGCAGAGATCAATGCTCAGATAACCGCGACAGCAGGTGCCGGTAACGAGCAGGTACTGGCCATCAACAATGCTGGCCGTATCGAATTCCAGGTGCAGGCGCCGGCATCCCGTGGTGACTTCGTTCAGATCGCGGACAACTCAGTAAGCTCCATCGGTTACGACCTGATTAATCTGGGCTTCCTGAGCAATAACCGTCTGGATACCGGGGTCGAGCCGGTACTTGCTAACAACGAGTTTGATCTGGAAGTGACAAGTACCACCGGCAATGGGGGTGGTCCGTTCACCATCACCATACCACCGGCAAACTACGCAAACCTCGAAGCTGTCGCCGTGGCGATCCAGCAGCAGATTGATATTTACATCGGTGCTGGTGGTCTGGCCGGTAAAGTCGAAGTGGATGCCGTCGGCGGACAACTGGTATTCACCAACAGCCTGGTAGGCGCAGGCGAGGGCATTTCGATCACGCCAACAGCGACGGAACCTCAGGCTGTTAACGAACTGGGCTTTGACAGTATGTTCGTGGTTACGGGTCAGGATGAAGTGGACCGTACCAACAGCTTCCGTATTAACCTGACGGTACCTGCCCCTGACGCTGACGGACGCAGCGGTTCAGTTGTTGTCACCCTTGATGAAGAGTACCGGTCTGTACAGCAGCTGGCGGCAAGTATTAACCGGCAGCTGAACAGTCAGGACGCTGACAGCTACATCGGTGTGCAGGCATCTGCAGTAGAAATTGAGCCACGCGTTGTGCCTCCTCAGTACAAGCTCCAGCTCTCTGCGGTAGAAGCGGGTGAGGCCTCAATCATCTCTATTACAAACATCTCCGCAAGTGGTCAGGATGTCAGCGAGGCAGAGCTGTTCGGGATTCTGCAGGTGAATCCGGACGACGGCTCCTTACTGACCACAGGTATTGAAGGCGTAACCAACGAATACCCAGAGCAACGGGTTACTCTGATTGACCCGGATGGTGAAGAGACTGAAATTGTTATCCCTGAACATGCTGAGGCGAATGAAATTGTTTCGATATTCAACCAGCAGCCCGGTGTAACGGCCTCTGCCGAAACCGTAATGACGTTGCCTGCATCCGGGTATAACAGCCCGGGTAATGACATGACGTTGACCATTAACGGACAGGTGCTGGAATCCACCAGTCTCGAAGAAATGGTGGATGAAATTAACGCCTTCCGGGCGACCACTCTGCCAGGCTTCCGCGCGTCCCTGACCAGTGATGGTGACCTGTTGATCACCAATGAAATCGGCCGCGACATCAAAGTGTCTATCAACAGCCCTGTGGTGACAGACTCTCTGGTCGTTCAGGGTGTTGAAGGGACCGGCCCCGTCGTCCTTGGTGGTACAACGGCTGCCGATGTTGCCGCGGCTGTGGGGGGAACCGTGAACTTCATTTTCAATGAAGGCTACGTGCTGCGCGATCCACAGCCTGTTGTCTCCGGTATTTTCGGGGCGCTGACGGACGATGAGTATACGGACTACGTCCTCAATTCCTTCGACCCGGACAACCAGGAGACCTACAACCACGCGACCTCAACCACCATTTACGACAGCCTGGGTAACGCTCACGTTATGACCCAGTACTTCGTCAAAGAGCCACTGGATCCGACCCGCCCGAACGAGCAGAACGTCTGGGCCATGTATGTGCTTATCGACGGCAATAACGTCGGTGATCCGGATCCGGCTCTGCCATTCCCGGAAAACCTGGAGCCAACAGCAGCGCGCTATGAACTCTTCTTTAACCAGGACGGTACGCTGGACGACATCGCCACCGGAGACATCTTTATCACCAACTGGGATCCGGTGGATGAGAATGGCGATGCCACCGGTGCTCAGACATCAGTGAACGTGCTGGAAGGTGGTCTGCCTCTGACTGATCCACCAACTAACTCAAACTTCCAGATCAGTCTGGCGGGCTCCACCCAGTTTGGCAGTGAGTTCTCGGTCAACGAGCTCAATCAGAACGGGTATGCCACAGGTCGTCTGACAGGTCTGGAAGTGGATGAGGAGGGGATTATCTTCGCCCGATTCACCAACGGACAGGCGCAGACACTGGGACAGGTCGCTCTGGCGAACTTCCGTAACCCTGAAGGACTGACCCCGGTGGGTGATACGGCCTGGGCAGAATCGTTCGAGTCTGGCATCCCGACCGTTGGCTCGCCACGAACCGCGTCGTTCGGGCAGATCAGGTCATCAGCACTGGAAGACTCTAACGTCGACCTGTCTGAAGAGCTGGTGGGGCTGATCATCGCGCAGCGGAACTTCCAGGCGAGTGCGAAGACGATTGAAACCGTCGATCAGGTGACACAGACGATTCTGAATATCTGATGATGGCGAATTTGTCACTCCCGCGAACGCGGGAGTCCATGATCAGAACAGCGCTGGATCTCCGCATTCGCGGAGATGACAGGTCACAGTACGGATGACAGATCCTTTTTTACCGGCAAGCCGTTGCCGCCATCCGTTGGCGGCATAGCGGCTTGCCGCCTAACTTTGGCGATATAAATCCATAAGTTATTGAAAAATATAGATTTTCAATAGTTGGCACACCCTTCGCAATGTTCTGACTAACTGAACGAATTGCAAAGGTATCCGTTATGGACCGCGCACTCTACATTGCCATGTCTGGCGCCAAACAGAACACCTGGGGGCAGGCAGCACACGCCAACAACCTCGCTAACGTTGCCACCACGGGTTTCCGCTCCGACTACACCCAGAGCCGTGCTCAGGGCGTATTTGGCGAGCATTTTCCTACTCGTGCATACGCGATGACCGAGCGCCCAGCCAGTGACATGAGCATGGGGCCGCTGGTTCAGACCGGCAACAATCTGGATCTCTCTATCGAAGGCGACGGCTGGTTTGCGGTCGTCGGCCCGGACGGTCAGGAAGCTTATACCCGCCGGGGTGACCTCAGTGTGGATGCACTGGGCCGTGTAGTTAACGGCAGTGGTCTGCAATTGATCGGAGATGGTGGTCCGGTGACGTTACCGGAATACGAGCAGATCGATATCAGCAAGGCCGGCATCATTACTATCCGCCCGAAAGGTGAAGTCCCGGCAGAAGTGGCCGAGCCTGTGCAGCTGAAACTGGTAAACCCGGACCCTGAAACACTGGAGAAAGGAGAAGACGGTCTTTTCCGCTTCCGCGAGGCTGGCACTCCGCCGGCACAGCCAGATCCAGCCATCAGCGTTATCGGCGGCTTCACAGAAGGCAGCAATGTTAATGCAGTCACCGAACTTACCAGCCTGATTCAGCTGAATCGTCAGTATGAAATGCAGGTGAAAATGATGAAGCGTGTGGATGAGCTGGCGTCCGCCACCACACAGATCATGTCGAATCAGTAACAGGAGTCTGAATTATGATGAACGCACTCTGGGTCAGTAAAACAGGACTCGAAGCACAGGACCTGGCACTGACCACCGTATCGAATAACCTGGCCAACGTGGCCACAACAGGCTTCAAAAAAGACCGTCCGGTATTTGAAGACCTGATCTACCAGATCCAGCGACAGCCGGGGGCGAACAGCTCTGCAGACAGCCGTCTGCCATCAGGTCTGCAATTGGGAACAGGCGTTCGTACCGCCGGAACCCAGAAGGTGTTCACCACCGGCTCGCTGGAAATCACAGACCAACCACTCGACATTGCAGTGAATGGTCGTGGTTTCTTTCAGATTGTTCTGCCTGACGGCAACATCGGTTACACCCGGGACGGTACGTTCCACATCAACAATGAAGGCGTGGTGGTTAACGTTAATGGCTATCCGCTGGAGCCTCAGATCACCATCCCTGAGCTGACCAATCAGCTGACCATCAGTCAGGACGGCATTGTGCAGGCTACTATGTTCGGCGATCCGAACCCGCAGCAGCTCGGCCAGATTGAAACCATCGACTTTATTAACCCGGCAGGGCTTCAGGCTGCAGGGGGAAACATCTTCCTCGAAACCGCAGCCAGTGGGGCACCTAATGCGGGTGTTCCCGGAGAAGACGGCTTCGGTCCAGTCATCCAGGGCGCACTGGAAAACTCCAATGTTGAGGTGGTGGAAGAACTGGTGAAGATGATTACCGTTCAGCGCGCCTACGAAATGAACTCTAAAGTCGTCTCTGCTGCCGATCAGATGCTGCAGTTCCTGACTCAGAACACTTGATGGAGGTGTAAGATGATACGTCTTAGCATCGCTGTGATTTTTGCATTCGTGACTGCATCCTGCGCAACAATCGACCCAGAGCGCAATGTGTTTCCTGACGACCCGGCGTTTGCCCCGGTCTCGGCTCAGAGTCTGCAGGCACCCCCGAGTAACGATGGATCTCTGTTTCAGCCACGCTACAGCTTCGGCTTATACACAGATCAACAGGCCACCCGGGTCGGAGACATTATTACGGTCATCTTCGATGAAGAATATCAATCGTCGAAATCGGCAGAAACCAGTGCGGATAAATCTTCGAACAACAGCCTGTCAGCCCCGAGCGTAATGGGCACGATCCCTGGCTGGAAAAACCTGACACTCGACAGCGAGACGGCCAACGACCGGCAATTCAGCGGCAAAGGTGAGGCCGACCGCTCCAATAGCCTGAGTGGTCAGATCAGTGTCACGGTGGCTGATATTCTTCCCAACGGGATTCTGCGCATTCGCTGCGAAAAGTGGCTCACCCTCAGTGAGGGCGACGAGTACATCCGCATCAGTGGTCTGGTTCGCCCGCAGGACATCACTCCTGACAACACAGTGGCGTCCAGCAAAGTCGCTGATGCGCGTATATCTTTTGGTGGCCGTGGCAACCTCAACAACAGCACGAAGCAGGGCTGGGCTGACCGTATCTTTATGTCCCCCTGGTGGCCGTTCTGACGTCAGTTTCTAGTGGATCCCCGCGTTCGCGAGGATGACAGCTGGGATGTCATCTTCACGAACGTGGAGACCCAGCGTCCTGCTTATATTTCAGAATGGATCCCCGCATACGCGAGGATGACAGCTGGGATGTCATCTCCACGAACGTGGAGATCCAGCGTCCTACTTGTGCTTCAGAATGGATCCCCGCATACGCGAGGATGACAGGTGGGATGTCATCTCCACGAATGTGGAGATCCAGCGTCCTGCTTGTACTTCATACCGCAGCTCTTGGCACACCCCCTGCATTACCCTCTCTATATTTCGCAGAAACTGTGTAAAACAGGCAAAAATGATGAAAATCTGGCGTCAATTACTTGTCATTGTGCTGTTCGGCGGCCTGACAACCGCCGCATATGCAGAGCGCATAAAAGACATCACCAGCATTGCGGGCGTCCGCAGTAACCAGCTGATTGGTTACGGTCTGGTCGTAGGCCTGGATGGCACCGGTGATAAAGCGCCGTTCACCACTCAGACCTTCCGTAACATGATGAACGAGTTCGGAATCACCTTGCCGGCGGGAACCGACCCTAAGCTGAAAAATGTCGCCGCGGTATCTGTCACCGCCGAGCTTCCTCCGTTTGCCAAGCCCGGGCAGCGGGTTGATGTCACGGTCTCGTCTTTGGGTAATGCCAAAAGTCTTCGTGGTGGTTCTCTGCTGTTCACCCCAATGAAAGGCGCAGATGGCAATATCTACGCCGTTGCTCAGGGTAACCTGGTCGTAGGTGGCTTCGGTGCAGAAGGCAACGATGGCTCCAGCATTACGGTCAATGTTCCCAGCGTGGGAAGAATACCTAATGGGGCGAGTGTCGAAGCCTCTGTGCCCAGCACCTTCGGTCGTGGTGACAGCCTGATATTCAACCTTGATCAGCCTGATTTCACTACCGCACGTGCGATGACAGAAAAAATAAACGACCTTCTCGGGCCAAATACGGCAGAAGCGCTGGATGCAACCAGCATTCGCGTCAGTGCGCCACGGGACACCAGTCAGCGGGTGGCCTATCTTTCTCTGATAGAAAATCTCGAGATTGAGACCGGAAAAGAGCGGGCAAAAGTCATTATTAACTCACGCACTGGCACCATTGTTATGGGGCAGAACGTGATGATCGAGCCTGTGGCCGTTACCCACGGCAGCCTCACAGTCACCATTAACGAAGATTTTCAGGTAGCGCAGCCCAATGCGCTGGCAGAAGGAGAAACCGTTGTCGTGCCACAGACGAATATTAATGTGGACGACGGCGGAGACAGCCGGATGTTTAAATTTGGTCCCGGCGTAACTCTCGACGATATCGTGAAAGCAGTAAATGAAGTCGGCGCAGCGCCTGGCGATCTGATGGCGATACTTGAAGCAATGAAACAAGCTGGAGCGCTAAAAGCGGAACTGATCGTAATATGAATAATGACCTGTTTACTGAAGTAAAAAACCTGTCAGAAGAAATCCGCTCCCTCATCCGGCAGGGTGTGCGTGAAGGGGTGGAAGAGCGCATTCAGAAACGCAACGAAGTCATGCAGGCCTGGTTTTCGCAGGTATCTGACTTGATCAGCCTGACCAATGACCAACAACAATTTCTCGAAAACCTGCTGCAGGAAGAGCAGGCATTACTCGAGCAGCTACAGAATGAGCAGAACGGTATTGCCGGTCAGCAGCGCGGTCAGCAGAACGTGAAAAAATATCTGATCTGAGTTCTGGGCTCGCGCTTAACTCAGTCGTCGGCGCTTCATATTTGTCACCTCAATCTCCTATCTGTCATCTCCACTGGAT
>Ga0031675_1328033_pt1 | contig 9676 bp, 7 predicted proteins | sample DeeseametaMP2618_FD_75018 | JGI IMG/M metagenome (GOLD analysis project Ga0031675, IMG submission 75018) | Metatranscriptome of deep ocean microbial communities from Atlantic Ocean - MP2618 (Metagenome Metatranscriptome) | ecosystem: Environmental > Aquatic > Marine > Oceanic ... | reverse complement strand
GATTAAGGGAGAAGGCGGAGAGTTTGAGGTCAACCCCGAGCGTTCGTGCATTGCCGGCCTCTGCCTCAACAACGAAGAAAGTGAGCTGACCATACCGAACCGACAAAGCCATTACAGCGACAAGCCGGACTCACCCGACACCGCTCACCTGATCGCGTTCTGGCGAGATCAGCTCACATCGGAATACGCCACAGAAGCAGTATTGAACACCGCAGCACTGGCACTGCGCACTATCCGCCCGGAACTGACATACGAAAACGCCCTGGCGGAATGCACCAGGGCGTTTTCAGCGAGAGACAAAAGCCTGCTCTGATCAGACCCGGAACTGCCCGGTAACCCGCTTAAGAACAGCGGAAACCTCTGACAGGGCGCCTGCAGCCTCATCCACCTGGCGCACACTTTCCAGTGCGCCTTCCGAATGCTCACGCATAGACCCCACATCGGTCCGAATGGTATTGGCGGACGTTTCCTGCTGATCTGTCGCCTGGGCTATCTGGGAGTTCATCGCAGTAATCGACTCAACCTTCTGAGTGATCTCGCGCAGCGACTCACCCGTTCTCGCGGCATGATCAACACTACTCTGCGCCCGGTCCTTGCTGCTGCTCATGGCACTCACCGCCTGCCCCGCCGCACTCTGAAGCTGCTAAATAACTTTCTGGATTTCCTGAGTAGAATCCTGCGTCCGCGATGCGAGAGTACGGACCTCATCGGCCACAACCGCAAACCCACGCCCCTGCTCCCCGGCACGCGCTGCCTCAATAGCGGCGTTCAGAGCAAGCAGGTTGGTCTGCTCGGCTATTCCCCGGATCACATCAAGAATAGAGCCAACGTTCTCTGTATCCTGCTCAAGCTGACGAATTACATCAGAGGCGCGCTCCACCTCTGACGCCAACAGGTTAATACTCTCAACCGTATCGTTAACGATCAGTCGTCCCTGCTTGGCAGCAGAATCCGCTTCACCTGCAGCTTTCGCCGCGCTCGCTGCATTCTCTGATACAGAGCGAACGCTGGTTACCATATCCTGAACCACATCAGAAACACGCTCTGCCGCCTGCGTCTGACGGGCAGACATATCACGACTCTCACGGGTCAGCCCACTCAGCTCATCAGAGATACGCCCGAGAGGTGTGGACGAACGGACCAGCTCACCAATACTGCCATGCAGCTTTTCAACAAAGCTGTTGAATGAATCGACCACCTGACCAATCTCGTCCTCAGTGCGGCGCTGAATCCGGAGAGTCAGATCGCCGTCGCCACTGGCGATATCCCGCATAGATTTGAGAAGACTGCCCAGGGCGTACGAGATCGAATTGGTAATACTCCAGGAAACGAACATCAGGATCGCGAGGGTGCCCAATGCGATCACAACCCCCGCGGTCAGGGCCTGATCTGTGGCGACATCGGAGGCCACGACCACCTCATTAAAAGTTTCCAGCGCATAATCGTGGAAGCTCTGCATCGCCGCCTTAGACTGAGCAAGCTGCTGATTCATTTTTTCGATTTTGTCAGGCAACTGGGCGTCTATATTGCCACTGATCATATCGCTGGATATACCCGCCGCCGTGCTGAAATAGGCTTCGAACTGCGCCCGGTCTTTATCGAGACGGGCTTTCTGCTCAGGCCAGTGAGATGTCAGATCTTCGTACCCTTTGATTAACTCAGCACGTGTTCTTTTTGCAGATTCAATAAAATCAGAGTCGTTCACCACCACCGCCGACGAAAGCGACTCCTCGATTCTGGATAACCGGACGAGATTTGACCGCGCTTCCTGGACAGCAGGAAACAACTGGCTCTGTATCAGATTCAGTCGCTCCGAATTGGCGTTATTCACAACTGAATTAGAAATAAGCGTCACTATCAGACCCAGGCCAGCAATCGCTGTCAGAACTGATATCTTGGTTTTGATGGTGAGTTTATTGAGTATGCTCATGGGATAAATCTGATCCAATGCATTATTGTCAGATTTAAGCATAGAAGATACCCGGCGCTTTGCACGCCGGGCCACTTACACGGTTAACGCCAACGCAATTTTTCGTGAAGTGATACCACACTGCCGACGATCGTCAGTGTCGGCGCCTGAATATCCCGCCCTTCAACGTAGGACGGCATCGAAGACAACGTCCCCGTATGAACACGCTGATCCGGAAGTGTCCCCTTTTCAACGAGCGCGATAGGCGTATCCGCAGGCATTCCATGCGCAATCAGCTTCTCGCATATCTGCGGCAGACCGACGAGCCCCATATAAATGACCAGCGTCTGAGAGGGATGAATCAATTCATCCCATGGGAGATCACAGGTATCGTTGCGGATATGCCCAGTAACAAAACGCACGCTCTGCGCATGATCCCTATGGGTCAGTGGGATGCCAGAGTAGGCAGAACAGCCACTGGCGGCAGTGATTCCCGGGACAACCTGAAATGGCACTCCGGCGGCCGCCAGCTCTTCGATTTCCTCACCACCACGCCCGAATATAAAGGGATCTCCCCCTTTAAGGCGCAGCACACGTTTTCCTTTCAGAGCCTCATCAACCAGTAGTTGGTTGATACCCTCCTGCGGCACCGAGTGATCGCTACGGGCTTTTCCCACATAGCGTTTTTCGGCGTCGGCGGGCAGCATTGCGAGAATTTTCGGACTGACCAGTCGGTCATAAAACACGACTTCGGCCATCTGCATCAGGCGCAACGCCCTGAACGTCAGAAGGTCAGGATCGCCCGGGCCGGCACCCACCAGAAAAACCTCTCCTGCAGATACCTCCTGACCTTGCAGTAGCTGCTCAGTGATGGACTCAGCAACCTCGGGGCGTCGTGCAAGAATCTGCTCGGGCGCCTGAGAGCGCATCCAGCGACGCCAGAAACCGGTGCGCGAAGCGGAGGTTCCGGAGTCCCTCAGACGCGACCTCAGAGTTTCCATCCACGACGCCAGGCGACGGTAATCATCAGGAATAAAGGCTTCAAGCCGTTCTTTGACGTACCGGGTCAATGCTGGTGTCGCGCCACTCGTAGACACTGCTACCAGTAATGGCGAGCGATCAACCACCGCAGGAAAGATGAAGTCATTATCATCCTGAATATCCGTCCGACAGATGCTCGCACCTGCGGTCCGTGCACGCGCGGCCTGCACAGCGTTTACGCCGCTGTTTTCCGTAGCGAGAACAACATAGGCCCCGGAAGGATAGGCTTCATCGTCCGCAACACTGCGACACTGAAGGGTGACCTGCCCCGCATCCGCAAGCGCCTGAATGTCGTCGCTTACCTCGGGGCTGATGACAGTGACGTTCGCTCCAGCCTTCACCAGAGTACGTACTTTTCGTGTGGCGACAGCGCCGCCACCAACGATGACGAAGTCACAGCGTTTCGCGTTGTGAACCAGTGGTAAGTTGATCACTTACTGATAGTCTCCAGACCACCCATGTACGGACGCAGCGCTTCAGGAATGACAACCGAACCATCCTGCTGCTGGTAGTTTTCAAGCACAGCCACCAGTGTGCGACCCACCGCAAGCCCTGAGCCATTCAGTGTGTGCAACAGTTCTGGCTTGCCGGTTTCCGGGTTGCGCCAGCGAGCCTGCATACGGCGGGCCTGATAATCCCCAAACGTTGAACAGGAGGAGATCTCACGATACTTCTGCTGACCGGGCAGCCACACTTCAAGGTCGTAGGTTTTAGCCGCAGAGAAGCCCAGATCACCACCGCACAGAATGACTTTGCGGTATGGCAGGTTAAGCTTCTGCAGAATGGCCTCTGCATGCCCTGTCAGTTCTTCGAGGGTTGCTTCAGAATCCTGCGCACGGACAAACTGAACCAGCTCAACCTTGTCAAACTGGTGCTGGCGTATCATTCCTCGCGTATCACGACCGTAGCTCCCCGCTTCACTGCGGAAGCACGGTGTATGAGCCACCTTTTTCACCGGCAGTTCAACGTCATGTACGGCGTCGCGCAGCAGGTTTGTCACAGGTACTTCTGCCGTTGGGATCAGATAGAGATCTTTATCGCCCTGCGCCTGAGGGATACGGAACAGATCTTCTTCAAATTTAGGCAGCTGTCCAGTGCCCTCCAGTGCGGTACGGTTAACCAGATACGGTACGTAGGTTTCTTCGTAACCGTGTTCGGTCGTGTGCACATCGAGCATAAACTGAGTGATGGCGCGATGCAGTCGGGCAATCGAACCACTCATAACAGCAAAGCGTGAGCCGGCAACCAGAGCACCCGCATCAAAGTTGAGTCCCAGCGGCGCGCCAACATCAACGTGATCCATCGGTTCAAAATCGAAGCTTCGCGGCGTTCCCCAGGTCAGAACTTCAACGTTGTCTTCTTCGTCAGCCCCTGCCGGTACTTCCGCCACAGGAACATTAGGAATACTCAACAGAAGATCGCGGAGATCAGATTCCGCCTGCTTGGCTTGTTGTTCCGCACGCGAGATATCTGCATCCAGACCACTCATGACCTGAGCTTTGGCCTCTTCGGGTGACATCCCCTGACCGATCAGCTGACCAATCTGCTTCGATGCTTTCTTTTTCTCAGCCTGAAGCGCCTGCGCTTCAGTCATTGCCGATTTTCTGGCCTCATCCAGGCGAGAAAAACCGGCATCATCAAAGGCAAAGCCTTTCTTTGCCAAAGCTGCTTTTACTTCTTCAATATTTTCGCGAACAAATTTGATATCGAGCATCGTACTTACTTAAACCAGAGATTTTGTTAACCAGATTCCTGCCGCCGTCGCCGTCAGACAACCAGCAAGACTCGCCAGAATATAAAATGCAAATGCCTCGTAACGGGCCTCTTGCAGCAGGGTGATACTTTCCAGAGAAAAGGTGGAAAATGTAGTGAAAGCACCCAGGAAACCAATCATGGCCAACTGCTTGTGTTGATCCCCACCAAACTGATGCTCCACTAACCAGACATAGGCCACACCGATGGCGAAGGAGCCTAACAGGTTCACCGAAAGCGTGCCATAGGGGAAAGGTCTGTCCATCCACTTAAACACCGCCGTTGCCATAGAGTAACGGGCCACGGCTCCCAGAGCGCCACCGATGGCAATCCAGAGATACATCATAAATCTTCATCCTCAGCAGAACCGGAGTAACGCTGCAGTGAACTTGCTTCATTCAGGCCCCGGTAATGCTCAAGCTTTGCACCAATCTTCTGCTCAAGTCCACGTTCGGTCGGGTGATAAAAGCGTGTTCCTTTCAGTGCTTCCGGAAGATACACCTCCCCCGCTGCAAACGCTCCGGGCTCATCATGCGCGTAGCGATATTCAGCACCATAATCCAATGAGGCCATCAGTTTAGTCGGGGCGTTGCGAAGGTGTAATGGTACCTCATAGCCGGGCGTGCTCTGCACCAGTTTTCTCGCCGCTTTGTAGGCAGTGTAAACCGCATTACTTTTAGGGGCTGAGGCAAGATAGACGACCGCCTGCGCGAGGGTTAGCTCACCCTCCGGCGACCCAAGACGTTCCTGGGTTTCCCAGGCAGAGGTGCAGAGGGTAAGCGCTCTCGGATCTGCATTACCGATATCTTCACTGGCCATTCTCACGAGGCGCCGGGCAATGTACAGAGGATCACATCCACCATCCAACATACGGCAGAACCAATACAAAGCGCCGTCGGGGTCTGACCCCCGGACGGACTTGTGGAGTGCCGATATCTGGTCGTAAAACGCATCCCCACCCTTATCGAACCGGCGGAAGCTACTGACCAGAACTGCGCGGGCATCTTCTTCAGTCAGAGGGGTTCCCGAATTAAGCTGCAACGCCTGTTCGAGAAGATTGATACAGCGACGCGCATCGCCATCACTGGCACCTGCCAGCAGATGAAGCGGGCCTTCGTCCTCCTGCCTGACGCCGAGACTGTCGAGACCACGCCGTAAAACACTGAGCAGATCGTCTTCATTCAACGATCTGAGAACATACACCTGCGCTCGGGAAAGCAGCGCATTGTTGAGTTCGAACGAGGGGTTCTCTGTTGTAGCGCCAACAAAGATAAACGTGCCGTCTTCTACGTATGGCAGGAACGCATCCTGCTGCGATTTATTGAATCTGTGCACTTCATCAATAAACAGAAGTGCTTTGCGTCCTTCCGCCCGGGCCTGACGCGCTCGCTCAACCGCTTCACGAATCTCCTTTACGCCCGCCATTACCGCACTGATAGACAGAAAGACGGCATCGACATGCCCTGCGATTAATCTGGCAAGCGTTGTTTTACCAACCCCGGGAGGGCCCCAGAGAATGAGCGAATGTATTTCGCCAGCGTCGAGTGCCTTACGCAGAGGGGCATCAACACCAACAATATGCCGCTGCCCGACGTATTCATTGAGACTGGCCGGGCGCAATCGAGAGGCGAGAGGCTCGTACGGGCTCTTTGTAGAAAACAGATCAGAGTGCATGACGCCCGTCGATGACATCCACCCCTTCAGGGAGATCAAACCAGAACGCCTGCGGATCAAGGTCTGTATTCAGTTGCAGATCCGTAAAACGGATTTCCGTAACCTGCCCGGCAGCATCGAAGATTCGCATCATAGTTAACCGACTTTTTTCATAGTCGAACTCGAGCGCTTCAAACAACTGACTGGAGTCTCTGGGGGTCAGTGTAAAGCGGGTCAGTCCCTGCTGTTCAGCCATCGCCACCGTGTAATTAGCACCGATCTCTGACGTGTTACCACTGAGAAGCAGGGCCGGGGTATCCTGCAGCTTCTGCTCAAGCTCCCGGATAGTGACCTGCTCGAGATCCATATCGTAAATCCACACCAGCTCACCATCAGAGACGACCAGTTGCTCGTATGGCGGTTGAGTTTCCCAGCGCATTTTTCCGGGGCGAGCCACCGTCAACAAGCCACTGATTGACTGCAGCACACTGCCCGACTGATCCACCGTCACCTGCTCGAAATGGGTTTCCATAGAGGAAACGCTGTCGAGCCGCTTGATAAAGGCGTTAAGCGCATCGTCCGCCAGTGCAGAAAACGATACGAACCAGAAAGAAAACACCAGAGTGAAAAACTTCATCAACTTCCCTTAATTACAAAACATCAGTTCATACCCGGGGGTGGTCCTGCGAGCACCTCACGGCTGCCATTATGTGATGGCGGTGATACCACTCCCGCCGACTCCATGGTTTCGACCAGTCGGGCGGCACGGTTATAGCCAATTCTTAACTTACGCTGCACGGACGATATCGAACACTTTCCGGATTCGGTAACAAAAGCAACGGCCTGGTCATACAGGTCATCCTGCTCACCATCCACATCACCACCGCCGCCCCCCGGAGCGGCCCCATCTTCGCCCAGCTGTGTGATCTCTTCGAGATAGTTAGGTTCACCGCGGAGTTTCCATTCAGCAACCACCCGGTGAACTTCATCGTCGTCGACAAATGCGCCATGCACCCGTTCAGGAAGCGCGAGGCCGGGCGGCATATAGAGCATGTCACCATGCCCCAACAGCTGTTCGGCCCCCCCCTGATCGAGAATGGTGCGGGAATCTATCTTGGATGACACCTGAAAAGCGATACGGGTTGGCACGTTTGCCTTAATAAGCCCCGTGATAACGTCCACCGACGGGCGCTGCGTCGCCAGCACCATATGAATACCCGCTGCCCGGGCCTTTTGAGCGATCCGGGCAATCAGTTCTTCAACTTTTTTGCCGACCATCATCATCATGTCGGCAAATTCGTCGATGACGATCACGATATACGGAAGAGGCTCAAGGATCGGAGGCGTAGTTTCAAAAGACTGGTCGATCTGCCAGGTAGGATCCACAATGGGCTGGCCCGCATCGAGTGCATCCTTCACCTTTTTGTTGAATCCCGCGATATTCCTCACACCAATGGCCGCCATCAACTGGTAACGACGTTCCATCTCTGCGACAGACCAGCGCAAGCCACTGGCAGCCTCTTTCATATCGGTGATGACCGGCGTCAGCAGGTGGGGAATCCCCTCATACACAGAGAGCTCGAGCATTTTAGGGTCAACAAGAATCAGGCGAAGCTCTTCTGGTGTGCTTTTGAACAACAGAGAAAGAAGCATGGCGTTCACGCCAACAGACTTACCCGAGCCCGTAGTACCCGCAACGAGCAGGTGCGGCATTTTCGCAAGATCGGTAATCACCGGATTGCCGGCAATATCATGCCCGAGCGCCAGAGTCAGTGGCGACTTGCTGCGATCATAATCCTCTGACGAAAGGACCTCTGAGAGGGAAACTACCGCCCGGTCTTCGTTCGGTACCTCAATACCCATCACAGACTTGCCTGGGATGACCTCAACAACACGAACGCTTACCATCGCCATGGAGCGGGCCAGATCTTTCGCCAGATTCGAAATCTTACTGGCCTTGACCCCGGGAGCTGGCTGAATTTCAAACCGCGTAATCACGGGACCTGGTGCAACCGCAGTCACTTCAATTTTGACGCCAAAATCAGCGAGCTTCTGAACCAGCAGATGGGAAAGCTCACGCAGCCTCTCAGGCGAGAAGCCGCCTTTGTTTTCTGATTTAGGTGAATCGAGCAGCGCGATTGAAGGTAACGGGGTGTCCGCCTTAAACAGAGTTCCCTGCAGATCCCGCTTGGCACGATCACTGGGCTTACTTTCACGTTTTTCCAGCGGTTCAATTCGCAGTTCTTTCTCTTCAGCCTGCGGTTGTACTTTCGCTACTGGTGTATTTACCGGTTTTGCAGGAGCCGGAGCGTCTTCCCAAGGAAGGATCTCATCATCGTCATCCGCTGAAAAACCCGAGATAGGAATAAGTTCGTCGTCATCCACAGGTGCAGACGCTACAGGCGCTGCGACACCTGCATCAGGAGCATCCGCCGTCAATTGTTGCTTACCGGCCTGCTTGCGCTCATGTTTACGATCCGGCGCAACGGAGCGGAGCCGGGACTTGAGGCCAGCCAGTAAACCCGAGGATTCTTTTTCCTCTGGTGCATCATCCTCAGGAGTCCCCTTTTTACTGGTAACGGCACGCCCAACGTCAGCAGGCGCAGGTTGGTTTGCTTTGGCGCGCGCATGAGCATGGCCTTCCACATTGCGCTCCTGACTGACAGCCCCCTCTCGCTGCCCCCCTGTTGCCTGACGACGATCAGCCAGCCAGGATGCAGCAGAGAATAGTCGTCCACCCAGTTTTTCGAAAAAGAGGAGCCATGAAAACTCAAGAAACAGGACCAGGCCTGCCGCCAACCCAATAACGTATATTGCGGATGTCCCGACAAAGCCAAACAAGGGGGTCAGAAGGTCTGAGAATACGCCACCGAGTATACCCCCAGCGCCGGCGGGCAATTGCTCTCCACTCCAGATGCTGAAGTCTGCCAATCCACACGAGGCAGTCAGTGTGAGCAGAAGCCCTGACAGCCGCTGCAGCCAGACGCGCCCGCTGACTGATGGTGCTTTTCTGAACAGCATCCACATTTTTGCGAGAATCAGCGCAGGAAGGGCAAACGCGAGATAGCCAAGACTATGCAACAGAAAATCGGCCAGATACGCGCCGACCTTCCCTGCCGAATTGCCGGCAGCACCTTGACCGATGACCGACCAGGAAACGTCGGCAGGGTCATACGTAAAGAGCGCAACAAACAACAGAAGGCACCCCAACGTCAGGAGCAGAAACAGGATATCGTGTTTCTTGTGCCACTGCGGGGTTTGGCCTGTGTGCTGAGGTGAGTCCTTTGACAAAATACCTTCCTGAATTCAATAACTTCGGCG
>Ga0031675_1012216_pt1 | contig 10252 bp, 8 predicted proteins | sample DeeseametaMP2618_FD_75018 | JGI IMG/M metagenome (GOLD analysis project Ga0031675, IMG submission 75018) | Metatranscriptome of deep ocean microbial communities from Atlantic Ocean - MP2618 (Metagenome Metatranscriptome) | ecosystem: Environmental > Aquatic > Marine > Oceanic ... | reverse complement strand
CAAGCAGTTGATCGAGGGACAACGATACCAGATAGAAGCCTACTTACGCGAGGGTTTCAGTTACCGAGAAATCGGAAGTCGTTTGAAAGTGAGCCACAGCACGATCAGTCGAGAGGTTCGGCGTAATAGAATTCGCGGTACGCATTATCTTCCTGAGGTTGCGCAATCAAAAACGGTTAAGCGACGGCGAAGTGCAGCAAAATATAGTGTACCAGCACTCACTGTTACGTTTGTCGAGTTTGGCTTGAATCAAAAGTGGAGTCCTGAACAAATAGCCGGTGTGGGTAAACTTATTGGCCAGCCAGTTAGTCATGAGTGGATTTATGGTTATGTACAGCATGATAAACTTTCAGGTGGCAAGCTCTATAAACAGCTGCGCCATGGCCGACGTAAATACCGAAAAGGCTGTCGCGCGAAGCGCGTGATTATCCGGAACCGCGTTGGTATTGAGCATAGGCCTGCTATCGTTGATAAAAAGAAACGCTTCGGCGATTGGGAAGCAGACACCGTATTAGGCAAAAACGGTACAGGTGCCATTGTGAGTTTGGTTGAGCGGAAAAGTAAGTTCTACCTAATACGTAAGGTGCCTGCGAAGAGCGCAGAAGAAGTCAGTCGTGCAATGATTGGTATGTTATGGCGCTATCGCAGGCATGTGCACACTATTACCGCAGATAATGGAACCGAATTCTGCGGGCACGAGTTGGTCGCTGAAAAGCTGAAAACAGACATCTACTTCGCCAATCCCTATTCGTCTTGGGAGCGAGGTTTGAATGAGAACTTTAACGGGTTACTGCGGCAGTACATCAGTAAAGGTACAGACCTGGGCACAGTAACACACGAGCAGATTGCGCAAGCGCAACGTGCTCTGAATTTGAGACCAAGGAAGTGCCTTGGTTACAAACAGCCAGAAGTTGTCTTTAATAAATTACGCGGAGCGGCCTAATTTAGCGAGTGGTGCACTTCGGACTTGAATTCGCGGGGCCCTGGTGAACGGTTACAGTTTAACCTCTTTGTGCCAATGCGATTTGAGATAATCGCTCGTTTCACACTTCTTCCTCAAAAGTACTTGTACTAAATTTCGTTCAACCATAAAACTACGCCTTCTCTAGCGATCGTGCTATTGTGAACATCGCTATAATTAGCAGCAAATAGAGTTTTGTTTTACTGCCAATATACATTGATAAAGCTAAATGAATAAGAAACTTTAATCGTAGCTAACATATCCTACTTTAATACTGTAAGTTTACGTTAATCCATAGTTTTTAATAGTCAGACAACAAATTATCTTGCAAATCATTTAATGGAGGAAAAATGTTAGAAAGGGATAATACCGAGCCACTATTTATAGTAGGGGTCCCAAGATCCGGTACGACACTTTTGACATCATATTTAGTGTCTCACCCGAATATTGAATCTGGTGCTGAGACTCAATTTTTCAATAAGATTAGTCAAGATGAAGATGCCCTCCAATACGCGCTTCAAGAAGAAAATTGGCCCGAAGCAGCATACGATTTGATGAAGAAAAAGCTAACATTATCAGGAGTAAGCGTACTAGATTTATATCGTAAAGATAGGGAAAGCATTATTCTATACTTATCATCTCGCAAGCCTAGTTTAGGAGCTATGCTTGAATCGATCGTGATACGAAACTCTGGTACAAGCTATCCTCAACGTTGGCTAGAAAAAACCCCGAACCATATTAACCATTTAGATGACATACGCACATATTTTCCATCCGCTAAAATTTTATTGATAATTAGAGATCCTAGGGATAGCGCAGCCTCTATAGCTAAGTTACCTTGGGCACCAAAATCAACGCTTGCAAACGCACTTCTCGTAGAAAACTGGCTGGCTAACACTTACAAAGGGTTTGAGGAAAATAGCAATTGTCTTACCGTTTCATATGAGCGGTTGATAACCAATACAGAAGAGGAGTTGAAAAAAGTATTTTCTTTTATAGGTGAAGAATATTCATCTTCTATTCTAGAAAAGAAAAGTGCTGCTGAAGTCACTACTGTGGCAGAGCCTTGGAAGCAAGATGTCCACAGAACTATTGATAAAAATCACCTGGCGTTATGGAAGAAGAGAGTACCGCAGCCAGTTTTAACCCAAATCGAGGGAATTATGTCGGCGTGCTTAGACTTTTTCTCTTATTGTGAACCAGTCACTGACCACATTCAAAGAGTTGAACTTGTACGAGTTAATAACCAGCAATTTGTGGGATTAGATAATTTCGCTGAAGTAATCAATAAAAATAATATATGCCTATCAACTAAAAGACTGGACGCGTCATTGTTATACTTAGAAAAAGGAAAATTACTAGCAGTAATTTTTAAAGCCTTGAGAATGCGATTATTACAAAAAAAGAAAGTAATTTTTGTAGGCCACAAAATATCAATTTTGAGGATTTTAGGTAGCTACTTAGAGTAGTGCGGTTTGTTTTTCATTCTAGAAATTGGACTTAGTTACAACTTTTAAAACTTACAAATATTTTAGAATGAGAGTAACTCAAGTTGTTACAAAAGGAACAGAACTTTAACTAGTTTTGTGAATCTGCCTATATCAATTTACTCTGATGAGACTAAAAGATAGGCAGATGAACAACAAAAATCTGGTGTCCATTTCCCTAACGTAAGATAGCATTTCGCTGAACTTTCGCCTGAATTCAGATAATAAGTGCACCACTCTTAGTTAAATGGTGAGAAGAGCTATGATAGAACTCAGAGAAAGATCATAGAGATAGATTGGTAAATCTATTAGCTTATGGATTTTTAATTTAAGCGAATAACCTATTTGATAGGAATATCAGTTACTCTGTTGACGAGCGTACCTTATTCATCAATTTTTTTTATGAATTTTGCTGGTACCCCTCCAACTAAGGTGCAGGGCGCGACATCTTTTGTAACAACTGAGCCCGACGCAACAACAGCCCCTTCGTGTATAGTCACTCCTTGAGTAATTATACAGCCTGCTCCTATCCAAACCTTATCCTCAATTATAATTTTTTTTGTCCAGCCCCCTCTACCCTTATTAGGCACGTATTTTAGCCCATGATTTACCGTTTCAAACATCACTCTTGGACCTATCTGTACAAAATTCCCTATTTTAACAATATCTTCGGGTACTCCAAAACGGGTTTCGGAATTTAGAAAAGAATGGTCTCCAATTGAGATATTTTTTGCGCCACCGATAGGCCGTATGGTCAACGGACCCCAAACTCTAGTGTTTGTACCTATAGCCATACCGGCAAGCCGAAGTAATTTTGGCTTTACTCTTTCAAAAAATTGCGATCGAGGTAAATGATTCGAGATAAATAAAAAGAAAGACTCTTTCATTTCAATCCTTATTTTGAATTTAGGTGATTGATTTATATTTATTAGATGTTCATGTTTGAGTACGGAGCAAGTTTAAATTACCGATAGTTGTACAAGTAACGACCAAATGAAACATTGGTAAAGCGCCAAACGAATACAGGTAACACTACACAAAAAAGTGACAATAATATTGGAACGCTTAAAGAATACAATAAATACTCATTCTCACGAACAAAATCCAGTTCTACGTACCATTGCCCACTTCCCCATTAATGAGACAGTGCTGAATTAGAGTTTTCTAGTTTTTCTCGGTAAGCTGCCGGAGGCAGGTTGCCCAGACTTTCATGTGTTCTTTCTTCGTTATAATCCAGTCGCCAGAACCAAGCCATTTCTCTTACCTGATTGAGATTTTCAAACAAGTAAGCATCAAGGAACTCTCTGCGGAATGAACCGTTAAAGCGCTCAACAAAGCCATTTTGCTGTGGCTTACCTGGCTGGATATATACCAGTTCAATATTATTGGTTTCACACCAATCTGTTAGCGTCGCCGAAATTAGCTCTGGGCCATTATCCATACGCAGCTGAGTGGGTAATCCACGCTCAGCTTTAAGTTGTTCTAACACGCGTACGACACGGCCAGCTGGCAAAGACGTATCGACTTCAATAGCAAGGCACTCCCGCGTGCCTTCATCCACCACATTCAGTGTTCTGAACCTTTTGCCGCAATATAACGTGTCATGCATAAAGTCCAACGCCCATTGATGGTTTGCCTGATCCTGCACTTCTAGTGGCTGGGCTATTCGTTTGGGAAGTACCCGTTTAGTTCTGCGCCTCAGATTCAATTCCATCTGGCAGTAAACGCGATAGACGCGCTTGTGGTTGAAGGGAAAGCCTTTGAACCGCATTCGACCAAAACACTTCCAGAAGCCTGCTCGTGGCGACTTCTCCAAGACCGCATTGATAGCATCAATGACAGCAGCATCCGCTTTACGCCAGTCTCGTTCAGGGCGGTAAAAAGTCGCACGGCCAATACCTACGAACAGGCAGGCTTTTACAACGCTTAGCCCCGCATCAACCAGTATGCTGACGCATTCTCGTTTCTCTGCTGTCACCAACCCTTTTTTGCGACAAGTTCCTTAATGGCATTATTTTCTAAGCTAACATCGGCAAACATTTTTTGAGCTTGGCATTTTCTTCTTCAAGCTCTTTTAGTCGCTTGACGTCTGAGGCTTCCATACCGCCGTACTTGGACTTCCAATTGTAATAAGTTGCGCTGCTGATCCCGTGTTGACGGCAGACTTCCTCAACCTTCATACCCGCATCAACTTCTTTTAACACCCCAATAATCTGAAATTCTGTATATCGTGATTTTTTCATAGTCGTCTCCTGCATTAATCATTGCTGAAAACTCTGATCAAGTCCTGTCTCATTTTAGAGGAAACAGACACACGCTCTTGATATGTTCTATCCACCCATAAGTAATTCTATGGAGTGTATTTTCAGATAGTATTAGACTCAAGCGACTATAAAAAATAGCTTTCCAACACGAGCGAATTAAGCTTTTTCATTTGCAAGTTCAAAAATAAATCGTCGCATAGTAGGCGCTACACTCTCAAATCTGTAGCACTGTAAAGCTTTAGCTTTGGCTTTTTTTCCCATATCGACGCGTAACTCTTTGTTTTCCCAAAACTGCTTAATTGCTTTTTCGAGATCACTAGCCGAGCCCACTTCAACAAGCAAACCATCACGACCGCTCTCTATATAATCTTTAGAACCAGAACAATTACTTACAATCATAGCTCTACCTAACATCATCCCCTCAATAAATGTAACTTGACCAGAAGGTGCATCTTTGTCCTTGATTGGAACTACATTAACCACTGCCTTTAAAGCTAACTTATGGCATTCCTTTAGCGACAACCCTGACATCAATTCGACATTCGCAGGAAGTTGAATATCTGACACAGCAGACTGCCCCGCGACGATTATGGTTTTGTAACCTGTTTTCTTTATGGCTTTAACAAGGCTTGAATAATCCCTATTAGCCGTTCCTAATGAGAGAACATACGGCTCAATGCCTTCAGCGCTTTTCCTTTGATGCTCTACCAAAACATCATCTATACTATCAGCCTGAACAGCTAAGGGGACAAACTCAAATCGACTAGCGGGGATGTTTAACCAATTAGAATATATTTCGATCTCGTCTCGGGAATGTACAATGAATTTATCAACTGCTTTAAAACCAAATTTTGCAATTTTTCCTTTAACGCCGCCATAAGTTCGTCCTAGATTAAAAGTCCATGCTAAGATAAAACGTTTAGAAAAAGTTAGTCTTTTTAGACACCCAAGAATCAAAGGCAATTGTGGAAAGCAGGTTATAAAACCATTCGCTTTGTTTTCTCCTATTCCAATTGAAAACCAAGCTCTTAAGGCATGTTTAATAAAATCAAACCATTGTTCGAAAGAAGAGCTTACTCTCGATCTATCATGGTGATACCCCGCAGGTATCACTTTAAATTCAAGTTCATTACCTTGTATATGCTTAGGGATCCATCCAATATTTGAATTATGCGTGAATGGTGTCAATACAATACATTTAATCAAAAACTCTCTCCTCATCTAAAAAGTGTAACGTTAGGGTTTAAACAATACTTTCCTAACTAGCCACCATAACTCTATGCATACCTAATGACAAAAAATCAATAACTTGGTGAGCTGGCTGATGAATTAGACTATTCCACCTAATTCACAGAAAACGATTTTCATCCGTTAATTATTAATATAATTTTAAGATTTAAAGTTAAGCGCGTGTGGCGTTTTCCAAAACTTTTATTTGACTAACGTACCAAAGATGCTTTTGATTATCTAAGCGCATAAAGTTAATCCATACTAAGTTGAGCGTAAGCTAGGCTCGTGCGCAATACTGACAAATTTTTAAAGACTAATAAACTATTGTTTTAATAAACTAATTAGTGCTTATTAAGCAAATGTGTCACGTTTTAATGTAGTTAGTTAAGTAGAATGCTTTAATTTAAATAAGGCTTTTTTAATCACTCGAGCGACAACTTTAATGTGTCCTCCTAATAACACTTTTACTAATTCAAAAGCTTTACTATCTACTTGAGGGTAGCCGCCATACATCACGGAGAGCAATTTTGACTCCTCTGAAAACGTGAGTGGTTCTAATTTGTTCATTAGCCGAGCGAAAGCAAATCTAATTTTTTTTCCTGGCTTACCAGTGATTCGGTCGCTATCATGATCCTGTATTTGGATATATGAACGACTATTTATATTGAGAATATTACCTTTATATTTAGACATACGCAGCCAAGTATCCCAATCTTGTAGCGCTGGCATTTCTTCATCGAAGCCTTCAATAGCTCGAAAGTCAGACGCACGCGCAAAAATCTGATTACCAACCAGATTGCCTTTTCGTAAACGTTCATAACTTACAATTTCGGTATCGTAACATGCGACTTTACCACTCTTTCGATACTCAACTACACTGTCGAAAAGCGCAGAGAATTGTTTTTTACTACGTGTGAATTCAAACCACTTACTAACGAAAGTGTCGATTCTCCACGGCTCAAAGTAATCATCATCATCAAGCCCCGTAATAAACTCACCTTGGGCGAGCTCGATGGCTCTGTTACGGCCATAACAGGCACCTCTAGATTTTCCACTCTTGTTTAAAACCGCTTTCAAAATGCCACCTTTATGTAGAGTGGCAAGATACTCTTGGCTTCCGTCTTTAGAACCGTCATCGGCTACAATTATTTCGATGGGCGAATAAGTCTGATTTAGAACTGAGGCTATGGCTCGCTCTAGAAATTCACGCCGATTGTAGGTGGTGATATATACTGTGACCAACAACTTAAATCCTTTCTAAGTAGTTAATAAGAATAAAGAGTGTAAGAAACGTTACAGTTAAAGTCTATTAAAATGCAGAGGAAGCCTCACACAATAACAATTGAATATAGATTCTATTAGACTTATATCATTTTATTATGAATAATTTTGATTTAAGCAAAAAGATTTAGAAGGTGAGCTTATATTAAATCTGTTCTTTGTAGTTGCTCCAATATTTAATTTTTTGCTATAAGACTCGTTTAAGAAAAATATGCTCTAAAAATGAAAATTTATGTAGAACGTAACCTTAAAATAGCTGAACTAATTAGTGAAAGCTAATGCAAAATTATTCAACACTACGGCTCAAGGCTCCTATTCAGAGCATGTTAGTTAATTCTTTTATCTGAGAAAAAGTTTGTTTCGTAAACAGAGTTAATAGAACTGTGACATAGACCAGCCCTCCAACAAAAACTAGAAGAACCAGGTGTAAAAAGCCTTCAATGTAGTAATTTGACAACAATCCGCTTGCCCACCTAACAACTGCGAACATACTTAAACTGCTCACCATGGTAGGCAAAAGCTTCCGGACTAAATCTGCAAAATTGATAACTACGTATTGATTGACAATTGAAAGCCTGACCGGGAGAAGTAAAAAACCTGAAAGAACTACGGACCACAGCATAACATCAATTCCGAACCATATAGTAACACCTGCTACAAATACGCTACTCAATATATTGAGAGAGCTGAGTTTAAAAGCGGCGCGTGTCTCAGCACAAGCAACTAATAGGCTAGGTAAAAACCAAGCAATGACACTGGGGAAAATTCCAATAGCAGATATCGTAATGTAATTTGCGCTTTCTAAAAATTTCTCACCGAACAAGATTAATACAAACGGCTCGGCTATTGCCGCTAACCCCATAAAAACAGGGAAGACAAGCAGTGCTGTTAATGCGACCATTCTAATATAAATATTACCAAGCTCATCTCTATCGGCTACCCTTGCGAAACTCGGAACAACCATAGAGTTTATGGAACTCATCGTAATCTGGTTAAGCATCGTCTCACCCTTTTTTGAAGCCGATAGTAGGGCGAAGCTCGCAGGACCCAGTACAAGGCCGGTGAACATAACATTCGCTTTGTTGTGGAAAAAGCTCATTACGCTCATGCCTAATAAAGGAAAACAAAATTGAATTAGTTCTCTATTATGAGATTTTGTGAGCGAAAGCTTGAATCGAATCTTTGTTTGATAATTGAGAAAGATACATAACGAAACTGACTGTGTTAGCTTTCCAATAATTAATGACCAAATGCCAAAACCCAAATTTGCTAACGTTAAGCTTACTGCTGCAGCAAGTAAAGTAGAGAGAAGACGCGAGAACCCTAAGCTTTTTATTCTAAACTCTCTCAAGAGTTTACCGCTAGCAACAACCTGCCCACTAGTAAAAAGAATTATCGGAAGAAGGCTCGCTAATATCCAAGCTGCTGATTCTGAGTGTAGAAAGTAAGCTATTGGAACGCCAACCAAAGCCAGTATACATATAACACCTAAAGCCATAGCTAGAACAAAAATCAAGGTGCTTGATGCATAGATATCTTCCCATTCCTTTCGTTGCACAAGATTTTGATTAACTCCTGCCACAACAAATATGTTTGCAAACTCTATGAATAGGTAACAAAAACCTGCTAATCCAAACTCTTCAAGAGTAAGAACTCTGGCTAAATATGCAAACACGAAAAAATCACATATACTAATCCCAATTTGTGTTATTGATGTCCATAAGCTGCCTTTCGCAGCATTCTTCTTTAGCGACATAGTCAAATCTCTATCAATTTCATATCATTTTTTATCGGCACAAATATTTAGAAAAGCTATATTTTTATAAGATTAAGAATTAAATTCATTATGCTGCTACCTAATATGGAAATTTATCAAAGTGCATGGGTATCAGCCGAGTAACCTGGAGAGGATTTTAAAGTTTCTTAATAAAATTTACGTCTTGATATTTATTTAGCGGTCATTTTCTATCAAATATTTTTTTCCAACTTGCAACAACGCTTTCTTGGCCGAAATGCTTTAATGCTTCAGCGTAAACATCCTGTTTAGTTACAAAGATAGAATCAAGGCGACGTTTGGAAAGCTTTTCGGGCCGATATATGTGGACAAAACCGTGTTCTGAACTTTTTTGAAGGCCGAACTTACTTTCAGTAACTAAAATATTGCACCCGTAGCTAATAGCGTGATAAAAAGTTCCAGAACTTATCATGGTTTCGTCCGCATGGGGCAATAAAACAAATCGTGACTGTTCCAAAAGTTCATTTAGTTCTTCGTCCGATAAAAATTTTTCTTCCCAAATTACGTTCAGTTTACGGTACTTAATAATTTCGAGTAATTCAGCTTTATATTCGGTATCAGCGCACCGTCCTGCAATTTTAATTTCTATGCTTGCAGGCCAGTCTTGGAGTAGGTTGTGAAGATTTTTATAGCGCTTAATCGTTCCAAAAAATATAACATCATATTTCAACTTATCATTAGAAGGTTCATCTATTTTTTTTTGTATCTCTTGGTTACTTATGTAAAGCGGATGAGTTAAAGACGGAGTTGAATAATAATCTTCTAAAGATACCTCTGTAATCCCAAGGGTTTTATATAAAAACAAAATAAAGTTATATCTTTTTCTACTACCTTTCGCATTATGAGGCTTAAAATTATGCCTCACCCAAATCACTTTTTTTGCAAATATTTTAGAAAATACTATTAAGATTATTGTTTTAAAAAAACGCACGAAATGCTCGAATATCGAACAACTATTGGGAGGATAGGCAAAATCTTCTGCCCAGTTAATAACAACGTAGGACTCTCTCTTACTTAAGAGTTCATTTCTGTAAAAGTTTTTATCTAGTGGCTCGACTTCGAATCCAATTAGCGATATCGCATTTCTAGTAAGCTCTAAATATCGATTCTTACTTTTTGGTGGGTAAACGTACGCTTTCTTCCCTTTATGCTGCATAGCTAGAGTGCCTTTATGAACTTACTTATAAACAGTGGGTGCCGACACAACAAATCGAATAGAACCGTTATATTGGTT
>Ga0031675_1000073_pt1 | contig 10303 bp, 4 predicted proteins | sample DeeseametaMP2618_FD_75018 | JGI IMG/M metagenome (GOLD analysis project Ga0031675, IMG submission 75018) | Metatranscriptome of deep ocean microbial communities from Atlantic Ocean - MP2618 (Metagenome Metatranscriptome) | ecosystem: Environmental > Aquatic > Marine > Oceanic ... | reverse complement strand
GATTAAAAGAGCAACTCAGCTCTCTTTTTTTGAGTATTAAAAAATTGTTAAAAATTCTTAAGAAAAATTATATCTTTACGCGATTAAATGGGATAAAATTCATAACCCAATGTGGTTATAACTCATATTTTAAAGAACAAATTATGCTGAAAAAAATTACGTTTGTATTAGCAGTTTTAGGGTTTCAATTGTCTTTCGCGCAAACTGGAACCGGATCAATTAAAGGGGTTATCAAAGATAAAACAACAGGAGAACCTTTACCTTTTGTAAATGTGTTGTTGGAGTTAAATGGTACACAACAAGGAGGTGCATCAACAGATTTTGATGGGAAATATAGCCTTAATTCAGTTGCTCCAGGTGAGTACACAATAAAAGTAACTTTTGTAGGTTACAAGCCTTATCAATTAAACGGAGTAGTAGTTAATAGTAACAAAATTACCTTTGTTGATGTTCTGTTAGAGAGCGGAGATGTTAAACTAGATGAGTTCGTAGTAGTAGAATATGAAGTACCACTAATCGATAAAGATGGAGGAGCATCAGGGGGTACAGTAACTAGAGATGAAATTGCAAAAATGCCAGGTCGTTCTGCTAACTCAATGGCAGCAACAGTAGGAGGTGTAGGTACAAATGCAAATGGAGGTATCCAATCTGTAAGGGGGTCTCGTTCAGAAGATACATATTACTTCATTGATGGTATCAAAGTTAGAGGGTCTACAAACCTTCCAAAGTCAGCAATTCAAGAGGTATCCGTAATTACTGGGGGGTTACCTGCTAACTATGGAGATGCAACAGGTGGTATTATTTCCATCTCTACTAGAGGGGCATCAAGCTTTTATTTTGGAGGGATTGAATATATCACTTCAGGATATAAATTTGGAGATAAAACATACGGTTTAGATAATTATGGGTACAACTTATTAGAAGGTGTTATTTCAGGACCATTATTACAAAAGAAAAACGAGGATGGTGAAAAAGAGCCGTTTTTAGGGTTTTTCCTTTCTGCAAACTTACAGCACATTGTTGATCCAAGACCTTTCGCTATTCCAATTTACCAAGTAAAGGACGATGTTTACCAATCATTATTGGCAAGCCCAACACGTCCAGCAATCTCTGGATTTGGAGTTAACTATAATGCAGAATTTTTAGGAGAAGACGATTTCGAAAGAATTAGATTTAACCAAAACGTAGCTAGCCAAGGAGCTTCATTAGCAGGTAAAATTGATGTTAACGTAGGTCAGTTCGCAAACTTAACTTTTGGTGGTAACGCAAACTACAGTGCAGGAAATAACTACAGCTTTGCTAACTCATTATTTAATAGTGATAATAACTCAAGATCATTAGGTTTCGATTGGAGAGTGTATGGAAAATTCACTCAGCGATTTAAAAACGCAAAAGAAGATGGCGAAGAAGACGGCTTAATAAAAAATGCATACTACCAAGTAATGGTGGATTACTCACAAAACATTGGTAGAACAACAAATACACGTCACGGAGATAACTTGTTTGATTATGGTCACGTAGGAACATTCGAAACAACTATCGAGGATTCGTATGAGTTTGATGCAGCTCAAAACATGTACATCAATACCGATAAAAACGATGAAAACGGGGTGAAGTTTACTGCTTCAGATAAAAACAATGATTTAGCAGCTATCACTTCACAGTTTTTTGATTTAAATGGAGGTAACGTAGAAAGTCAAGATGTTATTCTTAACGGTAGAGCATTAAGAAACGGAGATACTCCACCAAGTGTTTATGGTTTATTTACACAACTAGGTACGCAAGCAGGAACATTCGCTAAGTCTGTAGCTAATCAAATTAGGATTACAGCTTCTGGTTCTGCCGATGTAAAAGATCACTCAATTACTGTAGGTTTTGAATATGAGCAACGTGTTGATAGATTTTACTCTATCGCTCCAATCGGTTTATGGACAAGAATGCGTCAGTTAGCAAATAGCCATATTTTAGAAAGGGATTTAAGTAGCTATACTGATGAGTATAGAGGAACATTTGTTTACAGAACATACGACCGCTTAAGAACAGATAACCAATCTTGGTTTGATTATAACCTAAGAAACAAATTAGGGTTGGATCCTAACGGAACAGACTATATCGATGTAGACGCATTAGATCCATCAACATTTAGTGTAGATTTCTTTAGTGCAGATGAGTTAATCAATGGAGGATTTAATAGAAGTTTCGTTAACTATTACGGTTACGACCACACAGGAAGAAAGCTTTCTGGAAACCCAAGTTTTGATGATTTCTTTACACAAACAGATGAGTTTGGAAACTTCACTAGACCAATAGGAGCTTTTGAACCAATTTACTTTGCTGGATTCATTATGGATAAGTTTGCATTTAACGATATCATTTTTAACGTTGGTTTACGTGTGGACCGTTTCGATGCTAACCAGCCAGTATTAAAAGATCCATATTTATTAAAAGAAGCTAAAACAGCTGGAGAGGTTAGTGAGTTTGGTTCTCACCCAGGTAACATTGGAGATGATTATGTGGTTTATGTAGATAATATCGATAATCCTACAGCAATTAACGGTTACCGTGATGGAGATACTTGGTATAATGCAGATGGTATTGAGGTTAGTGGACCAACAACTATCGAAACTGCAAGTGGTATTGCACCTTACTTAGCTGATGGTGTAACCGATGCGGATCAAATTAACTCTGGTGCGTTTGAAGACTATAAGCCTTCTTTAATCTTCATGCCTAGGATTTCATTCTCATTCCCAATTTCTGATGAGGCTGTTTTCTTTGCTCACTATGATGTGTTATCGCAAAGACCAGCACAAGGATTAAGGTTAGATCCAATGCAGTACTTATATATTGATAACGTAACAGGGAGTAACATTTTAAACAACCCAAATTTAAGACCATCAAGAACGATTGATTATGAGGTTGGTTTCCAACAAGTATTAACAAGAGCGTCATCTTTAAAAATTGCAGCTTTCTATCGTGAACAAAGAGATATGATTACAACAATCGCTTACGATGGAGCTTACCCTAAAACATATTTAACATTAGGAAATAGAGACTTTGGAACAGTTAAAGGAGCAACAATTACCTATGATAAAAGACAAACAAACAATCTTTGGATGAAAGTTTCTTATACCCTTCAGTTTGCTGAAGGTACTGGTTCATCAGCTACTTCAAATGCTTCTTTATTAAGAAGTGGTCAACCAACATTAAGAACAATATTCCCATATGCTTATGATCAAAGACATGCGGTTCAAGCAGTATTAGATTACCGTTATGGAGATGGAATTGATTACAATGGTCCTGTTTGGTTTGGTAAAAAAGTGTTTAAAAACACAGGAGCTAACTTAGTAGCAAACTTTGCTTCAGGAGAGCCTTATTCAGCTTCTTCAGTTGTTTACTCAACACAAATTAATTCTGGTCAGCCAGTATTAGAAGGAACACCTTTTGGTTCTAGACGTCCAGGAAGATTCTTTATAAACATGCAGTTAGATAGAAACTTCCCATTAAAGTATGGAAAAGACAAGAAAAAAGCAGCAAACTTAAATGTTTACGTATGGTTTCAAAACCTACTTAACACAAGGAACATTACTGGTGTTTATAGAGCAACAGGAAACGCTGATGACGATGGTTACTTAAGTGCAGCACAATATCAAACAGAAATTGATGCACAATTAAATGAAGATGCATTTAGATATTATTATGCATTAGCGGTTAATAACCCGTTTAACTATGCGTTACCAAGAACAATTAGATTAGGAATAAAACTAGACTTTTAAAATTATATCAGATGAAAAGGTTAATGAATATAAAATCAGTAGCAATAGGACTGGGAGTTTTCCTTTCAGCTAGTGCTTATGGTAGAGAGTGGATAGGAGGAAATAATAACAACACGTCTGTTAATACAAGTTCATTAGGAACAAGAGCTGCAGATTGTGCTCCTGCTACAAGCTCAACAAAACTAGAGTTTAATAACGTAGAAGCATTAATTGAAAATAGTGGTCTACTATGGTTAGATCGTTCTGCGGGTGCTCCTGCTTACAAGGTTCCAAAAACTGGGGATGCCTCTCCAATATTTGCTGGTGCATTGTGGATGGGAGGAAAAGATGTAAACGATCAAATTAAGTTAGCAGCACAGCGTTTTAGAGATAATGGTGATGATTTCTGGCCAGGACCATTAGGAGGTTTAGTAAACCCAGGCGATGGTCAAGGAATTAGACCATACGGTGGGGCAACAACCGATCAAGCTACTTGTGCTAAATGGGATAATTTTTATGAGATAAGAAGAGCTGATGTTGAGCAATTTGTTGCTTGGTTTGAGTGTGGTCAAGATCCACTATGTGATCAATCAGTTCAATTCCCAAATTACCAAGTGCCTGATATTATCAAAGAATGGGGAGAAATTGCCAATGGTAACGTTACACTTCAACAAGATCAATATTTAGCACCTTTTAAGGATGTAGATAATGATGGTTTTTATGATTATACACAAGGAGATTACCCTTGGTATGATATCAAAGAAGAAGTTGACTGTAGAACTAGCCGTCAAGTAACGTTATTCGGAGATTATACAATTTGGTGGATTTTTAATGATGTTGGTAATATTCATACAGAAACGCAAGGTGATGAAATTGGTATGGAAATTAGAGCTCAGGCCTTTGCTTTTGCAACTAACGATGAGGTAAATAACATGACTTTTTACAATTACGAGCTTGTTAACAGATCCAGTAATACACTATTCGAAACATACTTTGCTCAATACGTAGATGCTGATTTAGGTTGTGCACAAGATGATTATGTTGGTTGTGATGTTTCTAGAGGGTTAGGTTATGCTTACAATGGAGATGAAATAGATGATAACTGTAGTGCAGGTTCTTTTCCTTATGGAGCGAACCCGCCAGCTATAGGAGTTGACTTCTTCGAAGGTCCTTATCAAGATAATAATAACATTGCAGATGAATTTTATGTAAACGGAGGAGATCCAGTTACGCAAGCTGTACCTGGAAATGGTATTGGTTACGGGGATAACATTGTAGACAACGAACGTTTTGGAATGAGAAAGTTTGTTTATTATAACAATGCAAACAATCAAACCTTTGGAGATCCTGATAATTTCTTAGAATATTATAATTATTTGAGTGGTCGTTGGAAAGATGGACAACCTTTCGTTTATGGAGGTACGGGTGTGCCAGGAAGCAGTGGGTCTACAACGGTAGAAACTGATTTCTGTTTCCCTTCAGATCCTGTTGCTGGGGGAACTACAGATCCTGAAGGTTGGGGTACAGGAGGTGTTTTAGGATTACCTGCATGGAGTGAAGTAAGTGAAAATAACCCAACAGGGGATAGACGTTTTGTTCAGTCAGCAGGGCCATTTACACTTTTACCAGGTGCACTAAACAATATTACTGTAGGTGTTGTATACGCTAGAGGATCTAGTGGAAATCTATCTTCAATTGATAGGTTACGTTTTGCAGATGATAAAGCTCAGCGTTTATTCGATAACTGTTTTCAAATATTAGAAGGTCCAGATGCACCACAATTAACAATTCAAGAATTGGATAAAGAGTTAATTTTAACGATTGATCCATATGCTGCTGGTAATGATATAGAGGCTTACGTAAGAAGAGATCCTAATATTGTAATTCCAGCAGATGCACCAGCAGGAGCAGATGATTTATACCGCTTTGAAGGATATCAAATTTTCCAGATGCTAAATGAAGATGCTTCTGTTTCTGATATAGGTGATATCGATAAAGCACGTTTAGTAGCTCAAGTAGATTTAGATAATGATGTTACACAGCTTATTAACTGGGAGTTGGATAATTCTATTAACGCTGAGGTTCCAAGAGAAATGGTTAATGGAAATGATGAAGGTTTAAGACACACATTTAGAGTAACTAGAGACCTATTTGCACAAGGTGATGATCGATTAATTAACCATAAAAAATACTATTATATAGCAATTGCTTATGGTTATAATAACTTTAAAACTTTTGATCCTTCAGATCCAAACCAATTAGATGGTCAAAAAATGCCTTATATACCAAGTAGAACAAGTTTTGATGGTACAGAGATTAAATCTGTTCCGGCTATACCCCATATACCAACTGTTGAAAATGGAGGTACTGTTTTAAACGCTCAATATGGAGATGGTGTTGAAATAACTAGAATCGAAGGAACTGGTAACGGAGGTAATGAGTTAGACCTAACGGAAGCTTCATTAGCTAAAATCGTTACTGATTACAGATCAGCAGAAATAACTTACAAAGCAGGAAAGGGGCCTATTGATATTAAAATAGTTGATCCTTTAAATGTGATATCTGACGAGTTTGAAATTAGATTTTTATCAGGAAATGCAACTGGTGATATAGATACTGCTTCTTGGGAATTGACAAGATTAAGTACTGGCGAAGTTTTCCAATCTAACAATGATCTATCAATTGGAGGAGAGCAATATTTCCCTGATTTCGGTTTCTCTGTATCAATTAAGCAATTTATTAACGATTCTGCTACAGTAGTAACAAATATTACTCAAAACCTACCGGGGCCAAACAGGGTATCAACCGAATTAATTAATTGGGATTTACAATATCCTAATGGGGGACCAGAGTGGCTATCTGGATTCTTTGATGGAGAAGGTTTAAATAGAAACAACTGGATTCGTAGTGGAACTCAATTAGCTAGTGAGGATGCTCCTTTTGAGACTCCATACAACGACTGGAGAGGCTTAGATAATGAGCAGCAATTTGAAGCTATATTTGGTGGTTCTATTGCTCCCTGGAGATTAATGCCATTCTCTAACGATGATGAGAATAGAAATTTTCCAGTTAGTGGACCAATGGCATCAGCACTTTCTCAAGGGTTTAATGGAATACAGTTTGTTAATAGCGTTGATTTGGTTTATACGCCAGATAAATCTAAATGGACAAGATGTGTTGTTTTAGAAGCTGGAAGTAATACAAATTTAACTGAAGGAAATGCTCAAAAACTAAGAGTGAGACAAGCAGCATCAGTAGATAAAAATGGTAATACAGGTACAGCAGAAGCTAATGTTGTTAGCTCAACGGGTATGAGCTGGTTCCCAGGGTATGCTATTGATATCGAAACAGGAGAGCGTTTAAATATTGCTTTTGCTGAGGATTCGTACTTAGCTAATGATAATGGTAGAGACATGATCTTCAACCCAACAAGTAAATTCTTTGAAGGAAATGGTTCTGTTGTAGGTGGAGGAAAGCACTGGGTTTTTGTTTTCCGTAACAATGATCCTACTGCAGGGTTATTAAACCACTGGGATATGAAAAATTATGATGGTGGGCAAAATATTTACGATGTAGCTACTGACCCAGTAACAGATAAGCTTTGGAGTAGTTGTATGTGGGTTCATTGGCCAATGGTAACTTCAGAAAGCGATTTCTTATCATCAGAAGTTAAATTAAAACTGAGGGTAACAACACCATATAGAAGATATTCTACTCAACCTCCTTTCTTTGTTAATTATAGCGGGAGTCCATTTACAGAAGCGAGTGATAATGAAGGGATAGCTAATTCTCAAAATGATTGGAGAGGCTTGTATAGATTTAGTACTGCAAAAGTTGCTACTCAAACCGCAATTACCGATACAGCTAAAAGCGAACTAGACTTGATAAATGTTGTTCCTAATCCTTACTATGCTTATTCTAATTATGAGCGAACTAGATTAGATAATGTTGTTAAGTTTACAAACCTTCCTGATCAATGTACAATCAAAATCTACACAGTTAATGGTTCTTTAATTAGAACATTCACTAAGGATGATAATACAATTACATCTATAGATTGGGATTTAAAGAACTTTAAAGGGGTACCAATTGCTGGAGGTGTTTATCTTATCCATGTTAATGTGCCTAATGTAGGAGAAAAAATATTAAAATGGTTTGGAACAATGCGTCCACCAGATTTACAAAACTTCTAATAAGAGTTTAATTAGTTAAAAGATTTAGTTATGAATATGAAACAAATATCATTAATAATACTTTCTGTACTTTCATTAAACTTGAATGCAGGAAACGAGGATCGTGTAGGTTCAGCAGGAGCATCACAGTTACTAATTAACCCTTGGGCCAGAAGCTCAGCATGGGGAGGAGCTGGAATATCTTCGGTAGGAGGATTAGAAGCAGTTCATTTAAACGTTGCTGGTTTAGCATATGTTGATAAAACAGAAGTTGGTTTTACAACAACAAACTGGCTAGTAGGTACAGGAATCAATATTAATACTATTGGAATAGCTCAAAAAGTTGGAGAATCTAATGCTTTAAGTTTAGGATTTGTATCTTTTGATTATGGCGATATTCCTATCACCACAACTGAAAACCCAGAAGGTGGTTTAGGTACATTTTCACCTTCTAACTTTATATTACACTTAGCTTATGCAAGAGAGTTTTCAGCTTCAATCTCTGGGGGTGTTAATATTAAAATTATTAATGAAGGAATATCAAACGTAAGAGCAACAGGTGTAGCTTTAGATGCAGGAGTTCGTTATACCACTGGTGAGTTCGATCATATTAAGTTTGGTTTAGCACTTAAAAATGTTGGTCCTCCAATGTCATATAGTGGAGATGGTTTAGCCTATGAAGCTATAAACCCATTTTCATCAGCTGATGAAAGATTTACTTATGAAACCAGATCTGCTGAATTTGAATTACCATCATTGTTAAATATTGGAGGTTCATATGATTTCATTTTTGGAGAAACTAGTAAGTTAACTACTGCGGTAGGATTTACATCAAATTCATTTTCTAGAGATCAATATAGAATAGGTGCAGAATATACGTATAATCATAAATTAGCTACTGTTATTTTAAGGGGAGGAGCTTCGTTAGAAAAAGGAATGTTTAGTGGTGATAGTCAAACAGATTTTGTTGGTCCAACAGCAGGTGTTTCTGTTGATTTACCAGTTACAAAATCTAAGTCTACTTTAGGTGTTGATTACAGCTACAGAATGACTAACAACTTTGGAGGAGTTCATAGTATTGGAGTTCGACTAAATTTAGTTGGAGCTAGCGAAGAATAGAATTTTTGAGATACTTTTTGTATCTTTAACAACCTAAAAACGAGAAAGAGAGTCTAATAGATTCTCTTTTTTGTGTTTATATATATTGCATTATGAGTGACATTAAATATTATACAGAAGAAGGTTTAGCAAAGCTAAAAGAAGAATTGCGTCAAAAAGAAATGATTGAAAGACCAAAAATTTCTGAGCAAATTGCAGAAGCAAGAGATAAAGGAGATTTATCTGAAAATGCAGAGTATGATGCAGCAAAAGAGGCACAAGGGCTTCTTGAAACAGAGATCGCACAACTTAAAAATATTATTGCTAATGCTAGAATTTTAGATGAATCAGATATTGATACATCTAAGGTTCTTATTCTGTCAAAAGTTAAGTTGAAAAACTTAAAAAACAGTAAAGAAGTTGAGTATACTTTGGTAGCGGAACATGAGGCAGACTTAAAGGCGAAAAAAATATCAATAGACTCCCCAATAGGTAAAGGTATTCTTGGTAAAGAGAAAGGAGATATTGCCGATGTTCAAACACCAGGGGGAGTTATGCAGTTTGAAATTGTAGATATTTCAAGATAAATGGCGAGCATTTTTACCAAAATAGTAAACGGTGAAATACCAAGCTACAAAATTGCTGAAAGTGATAAGTTTTTAGCATTTCTGGATGTTTTTCCATTGGTTAAAGGCCACACCTTGGTTATCCCAAAGAAAGAGGTTGATTATATCTTTGATGTAGATGATGAGCTGCTAGGCGAAATGATAGTTTTTGCTAAGCAAGTAGCTAGAAAAATAGAAGCGGCTATACCATGTGAACGAATAGGTGTTAGTGTTATTGGATTAGAGGTGCCTCATGCACACATACACCTCATTCCAATAAATCATGTTGGGGATATGAACTTCTCAAAAAATAAACTCCAGCTAACAGAGGGGGAGCTAAAAGAAATCCAACAAACAATTGTAGGCTAATTGATGGAATTTGCTGTTGTAGATATAGAAACTACAGGAGCAACATCCGTAGGTGGTAAAATAACAGAAATTGCCATTGTAGTTACTGATGGTTATAAAATAATTGATCGCTACGAAACATTAGTAAATCCTGAACAAAAAATCCCCTACTTTATTACGCGGTTAACAGGCATCAATGATGCTATGGTTAGAACAGCTCCTAAATTTTATGAAGTAGCAAAAGAAGTAATTAATTACACCAAAGACAGAGTTTTCGTAGCACATAACTCCAGTTTCGATTATGGTTTTTTTAGAAAAGAGTTTAAGG
>Ga0031675_1023843_pt1 | contig 10364 bp, 8 predicted proteins | sample DeeseametaMP2618_FD_75018 | JGI IMG/M metagenome (GOLD analysis project Ga0031675, IMG submission 75018) | Metatranscriptome of deep ocean microbial communities from Atlantic Ocean - MP2618 (Metagenome Metatranscriptome) | ecosystem: Environmental > Aquatic > Marine > Oceanic ... | reverse complement strand
TAACCACGTGAGCTGACGCTTGGCGAGCTGCCTTGTAGCGATAATGCCTCTTTCACGCATTTCTGCGTAACTCAATTGGCCGTCTAGGTACTGCCACATCTGTCTGTACCCTACCGAACGAACAGAAGGCAAGTCTTCATGAAGATCACTGCGTTCGTAGAGCTTTACTACTTCTTTCTCGAACCCTTGCTCCAACATCATATCAAAGCGGGTCGCTATACGTTCGTGCAACACTGTCCTGTCTGCGGGCGCTATGGCAAATTGTGTAATGTTATAAGGGCACTTTTCACCCTCTTGTTGTTGCCAATGTGTCAACGTCTTGCCGGTACTTCTATACACTTCCAGCGCACGGGTAATTCGCTGTGGGTCGTTGGGATGAATTCTCTCACCGCTTATTGGGTCTACACCACGTAATTCATCGTGTAATTTAGACCAACCCAAGCGTTGTGCCTGCTGTGTTATTTCGTCCCGTATCGTTTCATCTGACTTAGGTAGTGGCGAAATTCCATTTATCAAGGCATTAAAGTACATCATTGTACCGCCAGCCAAAATTGGCACCTTGCCACGCGCTAAAATATCGCCAATAAGCGCGTTGGTGTCGTTAACAAATTGCGACACCGAATAGCTTTGCACAGGATCGATGATATCAATAAGATGATGCGCTACACCTGCTTGCTCTTCCTGCGTAGGCTTCGCAGTGCCGATGTCCATACCTTTATACACAAGGGCTGAATCAACACTAATTACTTCGCTTTCAACCTTGGCCGCTATATCAAGCGCCAAGCCTGTCTTGCCTGATGCCGTGGGGCCCATAATTGCTATTACTGGCGATGCAGAATTTATGCCATTGGACACCTTATTCTCCCCATACATCTAGCACTGAATTTAAGGGGCGCACTTTAGCAAATTGCTCAATAATTTCCCATTGTTTCACTTCGCTCTGCTGATCCAACCAGTACCACAGCGCATTTGATGTCTCTTCATCTAAAACATGTTCAGGCAAAACCAATGATTTTACGGCATCATCAAGTGAATTTACTTCATCATTTAGTTCAACTAATAAGAAGTATTCAAACCACTTGAGCCACGGCAAGTGCCTGGTGCCGGCCGGTACCTGTTGCAGCCGATATTTGCCAGCCACTTTATTCACTTCAAAATGCGCGTTGTTTAGCAGTGTAACCAGTTGCTCATTGACGTTATTGAGCGAAACAGCAACGGGCATTAACAACGGTTGCCCATGCTGCGCTTTTAAAAATAGTTCGCTTAACCAGATATTTGCAACTTTAGTTGCATAAAGAAGGTAAATTTTTTCTGATTTTGGGTAAATTCTACTCTGGGAAGTTAGATTAACGTGCTCTGCAACGGGCATCGGGTCTGCATTGTTATTAATAATGTCGCTATTTGGCGTCATTAACGCATTGTAATTTGACTGATATGCCGCGGTTGGCCCTCGACTTTGCTTATGTGCAGCGCCACCACTTCGTCCACTACTGGCACTCCCCGAGGAGGTATTTCTTGGACTGCCTGTAAATTGTCCATAAGGCTGTGGCGCGCCTTGAGAGACTCCCCCCGTCGAGTAACGAGAAGACTCGTTGAACGCCTGTGTATTATCCGAGGTTTGATTCTGTAAAGGCCTAATGTAATCGTGTTCTACCTGAGAAGACATGAAATCTGAGCCCGAAGGACGGTTTGCATCCATTCCTGATAAAGGCTGTTCTTCGGTCATGGCGTGCAGCGCATCACTCACGGTTTTACAGATAAAGTCGTGTACCAATCTGCCTTGTTGAAACCTCACCTCATGCTTGGCGGGATGAACATTTACATCCACATCTTTAGGGTTAACCGTTAAGTACACCACAAAGCTTGGTTGCTCCACCACACCCCAAACGCTTTCGTACGCTTGGCGAATAGCGTGCATAATAAGCTTATCTCGCATGCCTCTGCCGTTAACAAAACTGAACTGGCAATCATTACTGCTGCGAAGCATGGCCTCATTACCTAGCCAAGCATCAATGTGAAGACCTTCATACTCGGTACTAATATGTACGGCGTTTTGAACAAACTTTTGTCCAACCACAGCGCCAATTCGGGTGGCTAAACTGCCTTCCTTATCGGCGATAAAGCGCTTTGCTACTTTATCGTTGTGTTTTAAAACAAATGAAACCTTGGGATAGCTCAGTGCTATGCGTTTTATGACTTCTTCAATATGCTGAAATTCGGTTTTTTCGGTGCGTAAAAACTTACGTCTTGCTGGCGTGTTGTAAAACAGATCTGCCACGTCAATTGTGGTGCCAACAGGGTGGGCCGCTGGCTGGATATTTACCGCCATTTCCCTACCCTCACAGTAGGCCTGCCACGCCTCACCTTGAGACTCAGTGCGCGATGTCAGTGTTAACCGGCTTACCGAGCTAATACTGGCTAGCGCTTCGCCACGAAAGCCAAGAGAGAGAATTTGTTCTAAGTCATCCAGAGTGGTGATTTTGCTGGTTGCATGGCGACTCAATGCCAGCTGCAGTTCACTTTTGACAATGCCAGACCCATTGTCTTTTATTCTGATGCGTTTGTGGCCACCTTTTTCGATATCGATTTCTATTTTGGTGGCACCAGCATCAAGGCTGTTTTCTAGTAATTCTTTAACCACAGACGCGGGGCGCTCAACCACTTCACCCGCGGCAATCTGGTTTGCAAGTTGGGGAGATAAAAGCTGTATAGGCAAAGGACTACCCTATGAAATTAACTATATGGATTTGTGGCGATACGACATGTAAGTGCAACAAGTGCTGAAAAAGCCTATGGAACAAAACTTTGGTTTATGTTCTCGGAATATTTAGTACCTGGCCTACTCGTACAACATCACTTGAAAGATCATTCGCTGCTTTGATACTGCTTACTTTTACATTGTAACGCTGTGCTAATAACGAGAGCGACTCGCCGCTTCTTACTTTGTGCGTTCGGTTATTCGCCCTTTCTTGTGCCCACAGTGTACCATCAGGGGGAACTTGCTTGAAGTAACGCTTAGTCGCATTAAACATGGCATTCGCTAAGCGTTCGCGATGTTTAGACCAGTTCAGATTCTTCTCTTCTTGCGGATTAGAAATGAAGCCTACTTCAACCAAAATAGAGGGGATGTCAGGCGCTGTCAAAACTGCAAAACTGGCGGCTTGTGGCCTTCTCTTATGAAGACTGGTCACCTGCTTTAATTCTTCTACCACTTTATTGCCTAAATCGTGGCTGGTCGCCATGCTGTGATCCATCGATAAACCCAGTATGGTTTCAGTTAGATATCGCTCGCTTGATTTGTCATTGATAACCTCAGCGGCTCCACCTAATAGTTCCGAGTGGCGTTCAGATTTTTCTAGCCATCGACCTAGTTCGGTATCGGCTCTTCGCATGGATAATACCCATACCGAACCGCCACGTGGTTGAGGCTGACTAAACGCATCGGCGTGAATAGAAATAAGAAGGTCGGCTTTTTTCTCGCGCGCGATTTCGGGACGTCGATTAGGAGAGACATAGTAATCATCGCCACGGGTCATGATAGCGCGCATGCCTCGCTCCCGATTTATCATGTCTTCCAGCTTTTTTGCGATACTCAGCGTGATGTGCTTTTCATAGGTACCAGCCGGACCAATTGAACCTGGGTCATGACCACCATGCCCGGCGTCGATGGCGACGATAATGTCTCGGTCTCGGGCGCTGGTAGAATCATCAATAACGACAGAGCCAGTTGATGCCGACGCTGATAACGTTGGCGGCGGCTTCGGCGCGCTATCTGGTAAATCGACAACCAGCCTGTGTCCGTAAGCACCATCGGGGGTTACTGCAAATAACGAGGGCTTTGTATTTCTATTAAGCTCAACAACCACTCTTGCAGATGACTTGTTTTTCGGCGTGGAGTAGCGCAGCTTTTTAATCAAATCACCGCTGTTTTCAATACCAGAAAGCTTAGCGGTGTCGCTGGTGTTATTAAGATCGATGACAAGCCGAAGCGGATTTTTAAGCGTAAAATAGGTGAACTCTGGCGCTGATTTCATATCGAAAACAACGCGCGTATTGTCCGGCGACGGCCATATCCTAACCCCGTCGATGTTATTTTGCGCGCCGTGTGCGAATTGTACGACGAAACACAATAATAATACCGAAACTATACTGCGCACCATAATTAGCCTTTCTGTTATTGTTATGCTGCTCTCGTCAACTCCGGAGCGGCTATTTATTCAGTTGTTCTTTCATTTCGCATTTGCGCTAAACGCGCTTGCATTGCTGAAGCAATTTCGCACCGTGGGCACTTTTTGCTTCCAAATTAAACTGCCTACCCGATGGCGTAATATTTATACTAATCACTAAGTCTGGGGATGCCAAGTATTCGCCCCCTTTTTCCGACCATTCAATAAGCGCGATAGCGCCCGAACCAAAGTAATCGCGAATTCCCATGAACTCTAACTCTTCTGGGTCGGCTAAGCGATACAGGTCGAAGTGATAGATATTGACGCCGTCCAACTCATAAGGTTCAACCAATGTATAGGTTGGACTTTTAACGCTACCTGAATGGCCTAAAGATTGAATGAAATATCGGCTAAATGTCGTTTTCCCTGCACCTAAGTCGCCGTTTAAATAAATAACAGCATCGGTAGGGATTTGACTCGAAACAGCCTGCGCTAAATCTCTGGCAAGCTGCGCAGTATCATCTACTTCATTGGCAAAAAAAGAGGTATGCGGGTAAGACATCGACAATATTCCACAGTAATACAAAGAAACACAGTAGATGCCTGCCCGTTTAAGACAAAACCAACCTATTTAGTGGTTGATAAGCGCACGTACTGCGTCGAACAAATCGCTCGCTATCATACCACGTTGACCATACAGTTGGGCAATATCATCACCGGCCTTTGCATGAAGCACCACACCATATTTTGCTGCAATGTCTGTTTCTACACCTTGCGCGAGCAACGCACCCAATATTCCGCTTAATACATCACCACTTCCTGCGGTAGCCATACCAGGATTACCGTGACGGCAAACCCAGGTTTTCTTTTCATTGTCGATAAGCGTGCCCGCCCCTTTTAGTACACAGACCGCATGGTATCGCTGTGAGCACTGCCTTGCGTAGTTAAAACGGTCGCTTTCTACATCATCGATAGAAACACCGAGTAAACGCGCAGCCTCACCTGCGTGAGGGGTTAAAATACTGTCAGACAAGGTGTACGCGGTTGACTGCTTACACAATAGATTTAGCGCGTCAGCATCAATGACCACAGGCTTATTTTGGCTTTGACAGTGTTTCATGGTGGTTTCAAATGCGCTTTCTGCCCATTCATCTTGCCCAAGACCGGGTCCAATAACCACACAGGTTGCCCAAGCTAATGCATCTTCCAAATTAAAGTCGGTGACCATGAGTTCAGGTCTGCCTGCACTGACCTGAACGACCGACGACTCATGGGTATACACGCGTACCATGCCCGCACCACTTCTCAGTGCGGCTTCACTGGCGAGTCGAATGGCACCTGCTGTTCCGCGGTTACCGCCAATGCACAACAGTCGACCATAAGTCCCTTTATGACTGTTAATCTCCCGTGGCCCCATACCTTTAAAGTGGTCGATATTTAGCATGGTCGCGCTCGCTTTAGCGAACGCTTGGAACGCTTTGCCAATACCCAAGTCCGCATACACTAACTTACCGCACGATTGTTTACCCGCACCAGTAACAAGCCCCGGCTTAATGCCCACGAAAGTAACGGTGATATCAGCCTGAACACATCGCCCCAGGCTCTGTCCTGTATTTGCATCAAGCCCTGACGGCACATCAACGCTTACTACCGGTGTTGATGACGCATTCACCGCATCAATGATGTCTGCAAACTCATTGCGAATATAGCTATTAATACCTGTACCAAGAAGCGCATCAATCACTACGTCAGACTTCTCGAGGAGCGCAGCGTCAAACCCATTGATACTGCCTCCTGAATCGAGCCAGCGCTGCTGTGCTTTGCCAGCATCACCTTCCAGCGTACGTTCAGGCTCAACCGCACATAAATGCACTTGTTTACCCGCAAGTTTTGCGTTTATTGCTGCAATGTAGCCGTCACCCGCATTGTTGCCTTGGCCCACCAGCACTAAGTAAACGTCTGAGTTTGGCATAAGCTCAAGACACTGCTTAAATACCACATCACCAGCTCGTTGCATTAACGTGAACATATCGCAGCCCGAATCCGCGGCGGCTTGTCCCTCATTTTCCCTAACCTGATCGGCCCGAAATAATTTGTATGATAAACTTGATGTTAATTGAGTATCTAGCATGAGCACATGTCCGAATTTAGTTCTATCGACCTTGTTGAATTAACCAACAATATCAAGGCTTGGGGTACAGCGCTAGGCTTTCAGCAAGTTGGCATCAGCGATATTGATCTACATCAGCACGAGGCACACCTTCAGGAATGGTTAGACAATGGGTATCACGGTGACATGGCCTTTATGGAAAGTCATGGGATGAAGCGTGCCCGGCCTGATGAGTTGGTCCCTGGGACATTGCGGGTTATCAGCGTTCGCATGAACTACTTACCTCCTGACGCCTCGTTTGCCAAGCATTTAAAAAAGCCAGAAATAGGATACATCAGCCGCTATGCATTGGGCCGTGACTACCACAAAGTGCTGCGCAAACGTCTGAAGCAATTGGGAGAGAAAATCACTGCATCCTTGGCGCATACCCAATATCGCCCGTTTGTAGACTCAGCCCCCGTGTTGGAACACGCTATTGCTGAAAAAGCGGGTATTGGCTGGACGGGGAAACACAGCCTGACACTCAATAAAGAAGCCGGCTCTTGGTTCTTCTTAGGTGAGCTATTCATCAATTTGCCATTACCCACTGACTCACCAATTGAAGAGGGGTGCGGCACCTGCACAGCGTGTCTAACCATCTGCCCGACCAATGCAATTGTTGCGCCTTATAAAGTAGATGCCCGTCGCTGTATTTCCTATCTCACCATTGAATCAGACAAAGATATTCCCGAAGATTTGCGCCCCATGATGGGCAATCGCATTTATGGCTGTGACGATTGCCAACTTGTTTGCCCTTGGAATCGCTTTGCCGACGTTACCAGTGAAGAAGATTTCCACCCGCGACAAGTGTTACACGGCCAAAGTCTCAATGCGCTTTTCGGCTGGTCTGAAGAAACCTTTTTGCGAAATACGGAAGGCTCTTCCATCAGGCGGATTGGCTTTGAGAAGTGGCAGCGTAATATTGCCGTTGCGTTAGGAAACGCTCCGTATGATGAACAAAGCATTCTGCTTTTGAAAGAAAGACGAGGGAGCGTGAGTGACTTGGTGGACAGACATATTGATTGGGCCCTTAGGCGGCAGCAAGAGAAGCAACAAGCGTCTGATGCAAAAAACAGGCAGCAAGCGCGGCTTATTCGCGTAATTGAAAAAGGTTTACCAAGAGACGCCTAACGCCAGTACACGTTTGAATAAGGCATACCGCGAATTCAATTGGCGATATACACGTTTTGGGGTTAACCCGCTGAGGCAAGCTGACTGTTTAAATCGGCCTGAGTGCTATTCCGATAACGCACACGAGCATTTGGCGAATGGGATGCGGCGAAAGAAACGTTAAGTTTGAGGCCTCGCTGTGCCACTTGCGTGGTTATGATGGGCGAGCCGAATTCCCACCACGGCTCCTGTTCCAACGCTTCAATAACTCGCGATAGCTCAGTTTCAGAACCGTCATACTCCCCCGTTATTTCGCAATGCCCGTTCTCACATTTTACCGAGTCTAAAACAAAGCGCTCGTTGTTAGGCGGCAGCGCAAAAAACGTATTGAGTGAGCCTTCGGTTTTCGTGTAGAAAACCTCTGGCGCCATGATTTGGACATTCTCAGCAACGGGGGCAACATTCATCTCGCCGTTTTTCGCAACGCTTGTATCCAAGAGCACCGCACCTGCTTCATTTGAAACCAACTTGGCGGCGGGCTTAATAACTTTCAGCTCACTCGTTTCCGTGGCACGAGAGCGCGCTAACACATTGGTTAGTCGCTCTTTTTCTGCATTGGATTCACTGAGTTGGTGTTGATAGCCAGAAAATTTATACCCTGCTATCAATGCAAACGCTATCAGCAACAACACAAGCCACGTTTTCATTTTACTTCCTTTATCGAAGTCGCTTACTTGTGATATTGCTTACTAAGTTCATGTACCGCATTAACGAACACACCTGCATTTTCAGGTGGTACGTCTAGATGGATACCGTGACCTAAATTAAATACGTGACCGCTACCTTCACCGTAACCTTCTAGAATGGACGCCACTTCTTGCTCAATTCTTGGCGGTTGAGCATACAGCATTGATGGATCCATATTACCTTGAAGTGCAACTTTATCGCCAATGCGCGCACGCGCTTCTTTAATGTCGATAGTCCAGTCTAAACCTACTGCGTCGCAGCCTGTCGCCGCAATCGATTCTAGCCACATGCCACCGTTTTTGGTGAACAAGGTAACAGGTACTTTACGGCCTTCATTTTCACGGGTCAGCCCACTTACAATGCGCTCCATGTACTGAAGCGAGAATTCTTTGTAGTCACGAGGAGATAACACGCCACCCCAAGTATCAAATACCATGACTGACTGCGCGCCCGCAGCGATTTGAGCATTTAAATACTCAGTAACAGAATCAGCCAGTTTTGCTAGTAACGCATGAAGCGTTGCTGGCTCAGCAAATGCCATTTTCTTGATTTTGGTAAAGGCTTTACTTGAACCACCTTCAATCATGTAAGTCGCGAGCGTCCAAGGGCTTCCAGAAAAACCAATTAATGGCACTTCACCTTTAAGCTCACGGCGAATAGTGCGAACGGCATTCATTACGTACTGTAATTCACCTTCTGGATCAGGAAGGCCGATTTTATCCACATCCGCTTTACACGTGATTGGATTTTTAAAGCGAGGGCCTTCACCTGTTTCAAAGTAAAGACCGAGGCCCATCGCATCTGGAATGGTCAAAATATCCGAAAAGAGAATTGCAGCGTCGAGAGGAAAACGACGTAAAGGTTGTAGCGTCACTTCACATGCAAGTTCTGCATTCTTGCACAACGACATAAAATCGCCTGCTACTGCACGAGTCGCTTTGTACTCTGGGAGGTAGCGCCCGGCTTGTCGCATCATCCATACAGGTGTGACATCAACCGGCTGCTTAAGTAACGCACGTAAGTAACGATCGTTCTTTAACGCGGGCTTATCAACACTGGGGAAATTTTGCGACATATAACTCACCTAAATTACTGAAGATATTTGAGCGCGAAAGTATACCAGTATTCTTAACTAAGGTGTGCTAAAACCTGTATTAAAAAATCAATGTTTTAACGACAAATCGGTGTAGTGTCGATTATTAAAGACAAACAATACTTGAACATTACTTTAAAAAGACGCTTGCACTTAAAGTGAGTGTTTGCTATTACTATCACCATTAAAGAAAAGAAGCCCTACATGGGACCGTGCTAAACTTATTGAAACCCTGCTTCGGCAGGGTTTTTTATTTGTCGCCGATCAGAGACACCGTTTCAGCAATTAATTGTCCCGCAATAGACACGTTCGGTGGAATAGTCGGCAGCGCATCTATATCAAACCATTGCGCATCATCTATCTCGTCCTCCTGACAACGAATTTCCCCTTCGTCATACTCAGCAATAAACCCGACCATTAAGGAGTGTGGAAATGGCCATGGTTGACTATTGTAATAGCGCAAGTTTTTAACCTTAACGCCAACTTCTTCGAAAACCTCTCTGTGGACCGCTTGCTCCAGACTTTCACCACTTTCTACGAAGCCGGCAAGGGTTGAATACATATTGGATTCTCGGTGGCGAACGCCTTTGGCCAAAAGTATTTTTTCGTTGTCGTGTATAGAAACAATGATGCAGGGAGACACTCTTGGATAACTGCGATGTTGGCAGCGGTGACAATGCATTGCCATTTCCCAATCTACGCGTTCAGTCTTGGCTCCACATTGCCCGCAAAATTGATGAGTACGCAAGAAATGGATGTATTGCCAGGCTCGCCCAATAACGGAAAAGGCTATATCGTATTCGGCAAAAAGAAGCTGTCTAAGCGATACCCGTTCCCAACCGGGTTCGTCAACATGCTCAGCGCCCAAATCAACAACGTATACGGGCAAGTCTCTATGCGCCGTCTCATTGAGCGGCGGAAGTTGATGAATTTCATCAATATAAGATGCTAAAAATGGAATATCACTCAGGTAAGCAACGGGGATAGACTCAGACGATTCTTGTACTACAATTTTGCCGCGACTAAAAACCACCCACATGGCTTGCTGAGCAGCTAGTTTCGCCTCATCCAACTTTATCATCATTGCACATCACTCCTG
>Ga0031675_1025816_pt1 | contig 10878 bp, 9 predicted proteins | sample DeeseametaMP2618_FD_75018 | JGI IMG/M metagenome (GOLD analysis project Ga0031675, IMG submission 75018) | Metatranscriptome of deep ocean microbial communities from Atlantic Ocean - MP2618 (Metagenome Metatranscriptome) | ecosystem: Environmental > Aquatic > Marine > Oceanic ... | reverse complement strand
CAACGTGTACGAGAAGCATTAGAAGCCAAAGGTTTAGAAACACCTATGGTGGCTAATGGTCTTACTGACGAGCAAAAGCGCAAACGAATTGAAAGTGCTATGCGTGACGTAATGGACACGCTGGGCCTTGATCTAACTGACGACAGTTTGTGTGATACGCCGACGCGAATCGCTAAAATGTATGTCAATGAAATCTTCGGTGGATTGGACTACCGCAAATTTCCAAAGATTACTGCCATTGAAAACAAGATGCAGATTGACCAGCCTGTACAGGTATCCGATATAAGCCTGACCAGCACTTGCGAACACCACTTTGTTACTATTGATGGCACGGCAACCGTTTCTTATATTCCAAAAGATACAGTAATCGGCCTTTCAAAGATTAATCGTCTTGTAGGTTTCTTTGCTCAACGTCCACAGGTACAAGAGCGTTTAACTCAACAAGTACTAGTGGCGTTACAGACGTTGACCAATACAGAAGACGTAGCGGTTAGCATTAACGCCACGCACTATTGCGTTAAGGCGAGAGGGATCCGTGATACTAATTCATATACGAAAACGTCTGCGCTCGGCGGCCGTTTTCTTACTGATAATGAATTGAAACGAGAGTTCTTTCGGTAGTTGATGCTTGTTGAAAGTCCTGTTTCGGAACTTTATTCAAGAACGTTAAAAGCCCCTCATGAAGCGGCTTTTAGTTTGCTAACATTTTGCTACGCTTTCCAACGCGCTTTATTTGATAACACGCTCTGCATCTAGTGAATCGACAATCAAATTGATACGGCCACCAATACCATCGGCCGCAGTTAAACTGAGTACTTTGTTGCAGCACCCACAAGATTCATGCTGTTCGCGATACATGTCGCGAACTGTTTCTAACTGGAAGTCATTAATTGCGCCGCAATACGGGCACATGTATTCCAAAGCACTATCACTTTGCATCGTTTTATCCGTTACCATGTTAAACATATCCATATGACATAAGTCGAATCCCGCTGTGTAATACCTCTGCGCAAAGCAAGAAACAAACCACACAACAAGAAGAGTGCTACTTCCGCGTCAATCAGTTTGAGCGCCAGTCAAACACAGGCGAGACTACCAAAGTCATGCGGAAGCTATGTGAACTATCTATTCACTATAAAAAGTATAGCGGGTATTTATTGGCGTGCCTGTGAAAAAATGACTTATTCGATAAATCACTGGCAGTAAAGATAATTAATTTGACGACTACGCTGCGGATAACTTGCTAACCACTTTTCAAACAGCAATTAGCAAGATATGGTGAAAGCCCGAACTTTAATCAGCAAGAAGCCACATTTGTTGAAAAGGCTCAAGCAATAGTGGTGAAGCATTCATTTCGACAGTTTCATCAGTTAGTAAATCTTGGCTTGATGCGCCCTTTAGTGTTGCCAAAAGGCTACGCTGAATGGTCTGAGGGTGCTCACTGAAGTTACATATTACAAGCAACTGGTGACCCTGTGTATTTTCCCGAAGAAAAGCAAAGCAATGATGGTTATCGGCATCTAAAATTTGGGTGCTAGACTGCCCGAAAATCGCATTCTGCTTTCTAATTGCTATCATTTTGCGCAATCCGTTAAACACGCGAAGGCTCGCAGTCTCTGTAGGGTTGGCAGGCGACGTGTTTCCTAGCGCCAATTCCGTATCTGCGCGGGTAACAGCAATTCGGTTTACCCATCTGTCATCGTGCTTTTTGGTGTCATCAAATCGATAGCTGTAGTCATTAAGCTTGCCTACTTCATCACTTGAGTAAAGTAGCGGAATACCTCCAATGCTAAAGGTGATACCGTAAAGCAGCATCATTCGTTTCACAGCGTCATCAATGCCTTTTGAATCGTTGGATTTAAGCGCGCCTTCTAGCCCACATAAAGAGGCCAGTGAACCACACACACGACAATCGCCGTTAGAAGGGTTTTCAGCAAACGGCACGCCGTTGGCAAAACTTCCTTCAAAACGACCGGTATAAAATTGATTAAGAAAATGGCGGTGATCGAATGCGTTAATACCCAGTTCGTTGGCTACCAAGTCGTCGAAGGTCCATCCGATATCGTCGTGGCATCGCACGTAGTTCACCCATGTGCAGTTCTCAGAAATAGAGAAGCTCTTTTTCATTGAGCGCGTAAGCAAACGGGTTTTACGCGTGGCTAACGAATTCCATAGCAGTGCCATTAGCAAAGGGTTGTAGGATAGCTGACACTCACCTTTGTCGATGTACTGAAGTACTTCGTCAGGGTGCACGATGGCTTCTGACTTAAAGACCACGGCAGGCGCTACAATTTGTAAGCAACAGTTGAACGCTTGTATAAGAACGTGGGCCTTTTCCTGATTTTCGCAGTTAGTTCCGAGCTCTTTCCAAATAAAGGCCAACGCATCTAAACGCAATGCAGCGCTACCTATATTGGCGAGAAACAACATTTCAGACGTGATAGCGTTAAACACCTCAGGATTACTGTAGTTTAAATCCCATTGAAAGCTGTTAAATGTTGTCCATACCCATTTCTCTATCTGTTCATTAAAGGTAAAGCTACCTCTTCTTACCTGGGGAAATATTTCTCTTAAAGTATGTTCGTACTGATCGGGAATGGTTCTGTCATCGAAAAGGTAGTAGTAGTCTTGAAACTGCTTCTCACCAGCCAGTGCAGCTTTCGCCCAAGCGTGCTCGTCAGAGGTATGATTGAACACAAAGTCGAGAACAAGATTTATTCCCTCTTTTTGCAGTGCTGAAGCAAGCTTTTCCAGGTCTTTCACTGTGCCTAGCGTTGGATTAACTTTGCGGTAATCCGACACAGCATACCCGCCATCGCTATCCCCTTTGGGCGCATCGTATAAAGGCATTAAGTGCACATAGGTAACGCCTAAAGACTTGAAGTAGGGAATTTTGTCATGCAAGTCATTCAGAGTGGGGCCCATCAGGTCAACATAACAGGCCATGCCGACTTGCTGTTCATCGCGATACCAAAGCGGGTTTTTTAACCTTTCATTATCAAGCTTTTTGAGGGCTGGTTTACGGTTTTTTAACCCGTCTCTTAATATTTCAACCAGTTTTTGTAAATGAAAGTAGCAGTCATACTGGTGCCCATAAACGTAGGTGTATTTGTCAAAAAGACGAGGAAAATGTTCCTTCAAGCGACGCGTAAAAGTTGTTGCATCTTTCTTACTTAGGCCAGATAAATCAGTTGATGCCAAAATTCGGTCTAAACATACACCTCTGTCAGCAGCATAGCTCATAGAAAACTCCAAAGTGCGACGCTTAGGTGCGTCATACAACCTATCCTAATTAACAGGTTTACAGGCTTTTTAAATTCTGTTAACTTTTATCTTAAACGATTAAGCTCATTTATCAAGTTTATTACATCGTTATTTTTGACCTACTGAATGCGTGCAATGATCAACGTGTTTTTGTGAAGTTTAGAAGGGCTGAACAAGGCCTTTCATACCGTGCTTGTGAGACAGACTATGCCCAATCATGATCCTAGTAGCAGAATTATCAGATGGCTAACCTACCTAATGTTTATGATGTTTGCGATGACGTCAGACTCGGTAGGCGAGATAATCAAAGAAGTGAAAGTGGCGTTCTCTGTCACCAATGCTCAAGCAAGCTTAATGCATTCACTCCCCATGTTAGGTATTGCCTTATCGGGTCTATTCCTAGGTTTTTTGGCTGATAAGTTAGGCCGCAAGCCTACCATTATCATTGGTTTAGCGTTGTTTGGCCTTGCATGCTACAGCTTCTTAATTGCTAACGACTTTGTGTTGATTGTAAGTTTAATGAGCTTATCTGGCGTTGCCGTGGGCATCTTTAAAACAGGTGCGCTGGCGCTCATCGGTGATATTTCAACATCGACCAAGCAGCACACAGCAACTATGAATGGGGCAGAAGCCTTCTTTGGCGTTGGCGCAATTATCGGGCCTCTTATTGTCGCTTATCTTATTCATCAAGGCGTTGCATGGCAGTGGCTTTATGTAATCGCTGGTGGTGTTTGTACGCTACTTATAATCGGTGCTTTGCTGGTGAAATACCCCGCTTACACTCGCGATACAGCCTCAGGTGAAAAGAAAGTATCGATAGCGCAGAGCTTAAGTTTAGTGAAAAGCCCCTATGCTTTAGGATTTTCAGTAGGCGCGTTTTTATATGTCGCCGCAGAAAGCGCCATTTATGTGTGGATGCCGAGTTATTTAGTGTGCGACGCGACTACGCTTAAAGCGACCTACGATTGTTATACTGAAGGCTTCTCTCAGACCCTTGCAATATACTCGGTAACGGCATTCTTTATCCTTCGTGCTGCAGGGCGTTTCGTAGGCATCTGGATGATGTCTCACTTCAACTGGGCATTGGTTCTTATGGTGTTCACTGGTGCTATTGTACTGTGTTTCGGTCTTGGTCTGTGGGGCGGAAAACAGCTTGCGTTGTTTCTATTCCCGCTAACGGGCATTTTCATGTCAGTAATTTATCCTACCTTTAACTCAAAAGGCATAAGCTGTTTCCCAAAACATCAACACGGAAGCGTAGCCGGAGTAATCTTGTTCTTCACCGCAGCAGGTGCGGCCGCAGGGCCTTTCATAATGGGCCTGGTGAGTGACGCCAACGGTGGCGACGCCAAGTATGGCTTTATGGTAGCCACGGGTTTTGCTGCTATGCTCTTTGTTGGCTTGGTGTATAACTATATTAAGAACCCTACCAAAGAACGTTTAGCGGAAATTGAGGCAAGCGAATACGCCAACTAAACGCAATGTTCGCTTTTCATTCCTTACAACCGTAACGTGCCGGGCTTGCTCTCGGCACTGGTTTTTCCTCACGTTGTTGTTTAAGCTTCGGTTATTCCTATCAGTTTCTAGTCTAATCACGTTCCATGGATGAGTTAAAACAAGCGCAAGCCCTTTACGACACTCTTGTAGAATTTGCAGTGACCTACAGTTTCCAAATTGTAGGCGCCATCATTATTTTTCTGCTTGGCTGGTGGGTGGCCAATAAAATAGGCCACATGGTTGAAAACCTGATGGTCAGCAGAAATATCGATATTACGCTGAGCCGCTTTACCGGCGGTGCCAGCAAGCTAGTGGTATTGGGTATCGTAATAATTATAGCATTAGGTAATGTGGGCATTAGCGTAACCCCACTTATTGCCGCCGTAGGTGCTGTTGGTTTAGGTGCAGGTTTAGCCATTCAAGGTATGTTGGCCAATTATGCCGCTGGCTTTACCATAATTATTACCCGTCCTTTCGTTGTTGGCGACACTATCCGCGTGCGTGGTGTTGCAGGGGTAGTCGATCAAGTTATGCTGCCCTATACCATTCTTATTGATGAAGACAATGTTCACATCCAAATACCCAACAAACTGATAGTCGGTGAAATCTTGCATAATTCTGCAGAGAACATGTTGATTGAACTTGAAATTGGCGTTGCCTATTCCAGTAAGGTCGATGAGGTAATCGATGTGATTCGCAAGGCTGTTGAAACAGTAGATGGAGTCAGCGAAGAAAAGTCACCCGCCATTGGTGTAGATAATTTTGGCGACAGCAGTATTAACTTTGGTATTCGGGTTTGGGCGCCAGCTGTAAGGCATTTCGAAGTGCGCTATGCACTAAACCAAGCCATTTTTAATGCCCTTCAGCAGCATGATATTGAAATACCGTTCCCGCAGCGGGAAGTCAGGATGCTCGACCAATAATAGTTTGTATCGCTATTGATAAAAATGCCGAATAAGAGAACCCTTATTCGGCATTTTTCTATCACGGCTTCGCGATTTTTAGATTTCGTATAGCTCTAGGGGTAAACCGTCAGGATCTTGGAAAAATGTAAAGCGTTTGCCGGTGTATTCATCGGTTCTCACTGGCTCGCATTCAACTCGCTTATTCGTTAGGTGGTTAATCATTTCATCAAGGTTGTCCACCTTGAACGCTAAGTGCCTAAGTCCTTGCGCTTCTGGGCGCGACGGTCTTTGCGGTGCCCCCGGAAACGAAAAAAGCTCAATCTGACTGCCATCAGGTAACGCGAGGTCACATTTGTAAGAGTCTCTGGCTTCACGGTAGTTTTCATCAATAATCGAGAAGCCCAACACGTCCGTGTAAAACGTCTTTGAGCGAGGGTAGTCACTACAAATGATAGCAACGTGGTGAAAGCCTTTCAGCATCTTAATGTCCTTAATATTTATGCTTACGGCATCTCTTGACCGCGAGCCGCCTCAAATAACTTGTACCAGTGCTCTCGACTTAAATGAACATCTTTAGCCTTTTGGCTTGCTTTAATTCTGTCAATGTCGGTACTGCCCAAAACGGGCGCAATGTTGGCAGGATGTCGCATCAACCAGGCCAAAACAATCGCTTCAGGCGTAGTTTGATATTCACCTGCAAGTTGAGCCACTAAGTCTGCTGTTGCACGGTCATTGCTATTTTCAACTTTTGCACCTGTGTATCTACCTTGTGCCAAGCTTCCCCATGCCTGAAGTTGCACGTTGTTCATCATACAGTATTCAAGTGTGCCGGGCGCATAACCTGTATCGCGATTTTCAGCACTGTTGGTAGTAATACCGTCTTCTAACCAGTCTCTAAAGCCAAGGCTCATTTCAAGTTGGTTGGCAATGATAGGTGTGGAAAGTGCAGACTGCAGGTAATTAATTTGGTGACCATGCATGTTTGAAACGCCAACATGCTTTATTTTACCTTGCTGCTGAAGCAGCGTCAGTGTACCGGCGACTTCGTCTAGCTCCATAAGTGGATCTGGACGGTGCAGCAGCAGTATATCAAGCTGTTCTATTCCTAATCTAGAGAGAATGCCTTCAACCGACGTGTGAATGTGATTTGCTGAAAAGTCGTAACGCTTTGGTCCTAAATCATCTTCAAATCGTATTGCACATTTAGATTGGATAATCATTTTGTCTTTTAATTCGGGCGCTTGCTTGAGCGCTTCACCAAAAACCGTTTCGGCTTTGCCGAACGTATAAATATCAGCATGATCAAACACATTAATATCTAAACTCAGCACAGTATCAATGATGCTTCTCGCTTGGCTTATATCGGCTTTGGTTGCCGGTTTGTCGTTCCAACCGCCACCTAAGCCCATGCATCCATATATTAAGCGGCTTGCGTGTGGAAAGTGTGCATTCATGTCATTTTCTTCCTGTTTGAGAATATCGAGTGGGCAGGGCCTGTATTAGCTCAAGGCTTATTTTAAAAGCACTGTAATATGGTCCAAGCGATAAGAAAAGTCTGATTAGGCGAGCGTATTTTTACTGTCGACCGTTAGCCTAGCTTGAAGGTTTATGGTGTTGCAGCACCGATAAAGATCATTTTTGCGATGTAGGCGTGTATTTAAATTAATCAGTGGGCTTTTTAAAAGCTAAGTTCAAGGAAAAGAGGGCATATGTTTAAGCAGTTAGTTTCAATGTTTATGGCGGGTATGGTGTGTGTGGGCTTGTCTGGCTGTACTGGCGTACCTGACAAGGTAGTGCCGGTTGAAGGCTTTGAGCTTCCTCGTTATTTAGGAAAGTGGTATGAAATAGCGCGCTTTGACCATAGCTTCGAAGAAGGATTAAGCGAAGTTACGGCAACCTATAGCATGCGCGATGACGGAGGGGTTAAGGTAATTAATCGCGGTTTTTCAGTAGAAGAAAATGCATGGGATGAAGCCGAGGGCAAAGCGTATTTTGTAGAGTCTGAAACGACAGGGCATCTGAAGGTATCGTTCTTTGGCCCATTTTACGCCAGCTATGTAATTATGGAGCTAGATAAAGAAGGTTATCAATATGCTTTGATAACAGGCCCAGATAAAGACTACCTTTGGATTTTAGCGCGAACACCTTCTATTTCAGATGAAGTCCGCACCCGTTTACTAGAAAAAGCGACATCGGCAGGGTACGACGTTAGCAAGCTTATTTGGGTAGAGCACGGCGAAGAGAATTCATAGCCACTTTCGAGCGAGTTGTTCTGCGCGCAACAATGGGAATTGTGCTATTATTGCGCGCATCTTCCCCTCTGTTTGAATAAGTACTAAGAGAGACAAGGCATGCAAACGCTCACTATTACTACGCCAGACGATTGGCACCTTCACTTTCGCGATAACGAAATGCTAGCTGAAACAGTGCCTGCAACCGCACGTTGTTTCCAGCGCGCTATTGTTATGCCAAACCTTGTACCACCGGTGGTTAATGCTGAAATGGCCATGGCGTACAAAGGGCGAATTGAAGCTGCGCGACCTAAAGGCAGTAGCTTTGAGCCATTAATGACCTTATTCCTTACTAATCAAACTACACCTCAAGACATTATCGAAGCAAAACAAGCGGGCGTAACTGCGTGTAAGCTATATCCTGCAGGGGCCACTACTAATTCAGACGCCGCAGTAAAAGGCATTCAGGCTTTATACCCCGTATTCCAAGCCATGCAAGAGCAAGGGTTGCTATTGTTGATACACGGTGAAGTGACAGAGCATCACATTGATATTTTTGACCGTGAGAAAGTATTTATTGATACCCATTTAGGCCCTATCGTTGACGCATTCCCTAAGCTGAAAGTGGTGTTTGAGCATATTACGACAGCAGATGCCGCAAGCTTCGTAGCGGGCGCCAGCGAATTTGTTGGAGCCACCATTACCCCTCAGCACTTATTGTTAAATCGCAACGATTTACTGGTTGGCGGCGTACGCCCTCATAACTATTGCTTGCCAGTACTAAAACGCAACACGCATCAAAAAGCGTTGCGCGATATGGTGGCAAGCGGCAACAAAAAATTCTTCCTAGGCACCGACTCGGCACCTCATGCCAAGCATAAAAAAGAAAATGCGTGCGGCTGCGCGGGTTGTTATAGCGCATGGTCTGCAATTGAGCTTTATGCCGAAGTGTTCGAGCAGCTAGGCGCAATAGATAGGCTTGAAGGATTTGCTAGCCATTACGGTGCAGATTTTTATGATTTACCACGAAATACGACTACAATGACATTAGTGAAAAAGTCGTGGACGGTGCCAGAACAAGTAACCCTAGCTGATGGCACCGATATGGTTCCATTTTATGCGGGGCAGACGTTGCAGTGGAAATTAGAAAAGGCATTTCAAGCGTAGTTTTTGTTGTTATTGTCTGTTTATGTGCCCTGTGGAGTTCATCCACTTGGGCACAAGCATTCTCTTACTCTCACGCCCCAGATTTACCAAGTACCCTATCTCCCTCTGAGAAGCAGAGTATTCAATCTTACTCACTTACGGTGTTTAAAAATGCCTTATCAAAAAATGGCATTGATTTAACGCCTGCTACTAACACTATATCGAATAGTGCCGACGTCCTTATCAATTTGATCAGAGATGAAAATAACGAAGATAGTTTTTATTGGATCACGCCGCTATTTGCCTTTGAATGTGGAAATAATGTTCGTTGTACGCCGAATGCGGGCAGTCAGGCAACGACAATAGCAGTGAGCTATATCGCACTGAGTAAAAGTGAAGGTTCTGCCGATATTGCAGATCGGTTGAGCGAGCTGATTGCTCAATACAAAGGTTCAGACAACTTCACATTACTTGCTAGCGCTATGCGGGATGAACTGAAAACATCTTTCCAGGCCACAATACTTTCTTTTGGAATACTAAGCTTAGCGGGTGAGTTGCATACTAATACCGACAATCTTTGGGTCATCGCCGACATTGTGCCACTTTTTTCAGAGGTGGGAGAGCGAGGAAAACTTAAAGGTATTGCTGCAGACTTGGTCAGAGACATATTGGATGAGATGACGCTAAAGCAGAATATCCTTTCCGCGCCATGGGAACGTATTGCAAAGGAAGCAATGACCAAGTCTAACGTATTGGTATTCTCAGTAATTCGCACGAGTGAAAGAGAAAGCGTGTTTCACTGGGTAACGCCGGTATCAAGAAACCTTCATGGATTGTACGGCATCGATAAGCCCTATTTTGAATCCTTTGCCAACGTACCAAAGAACTTTAGGGTTGGTACCTTATTGGAAGACTATCGCTATAACGTTGCGATAGAGCATGGCTTCAAAGTAAAAGCCTATGATTCGTGGCAGGCATTAGTGGAGGCACTGATCAACAACGAAATTGATACTATTTTCGGTTCTCAGGGGGCAATTGACTTTGGATGTAACCCAAAACAATTTAAATGTGAGACAATAACCCTATCGAGTAAATACGACATTTCAACGGCCTACCTAGCACTGTCAAAGAAAGACACCTGTGTTTTAGTTTTAGAGAAGCTAAAGTTAGCGGCGGCCGGTGTGAAAATGAGTGACAAGTTTAATGAGCAGCTTTCTTCCTGGAGTGACATGGTGTCTCAAGAATACGGCATAGCTCATCATACCGAACATGGTGTAGTGCACCTTTGGAACCCAAATTAATGACAGTTGAAACAGTTAAGCATTTAGATATAAACCCTGCCATCACCAAGGCGCTAGACTCACAAGGCATTTACCAACTTTCCCCTATACAGGCACAATCGCTCCCTGAAGCGTTGCAGGGGAAAGATGTGATAGGCCAAGCGCAGACGGGCAGCGGCAAGACGCTGTGCTTTGTAATTCCTGCCTTGCAGCACGTAGAAGTGAATGATTTTACCACGCAGGCTATCATACTTTGTCCTACCCGAGAGCTTGCTGATCAAGTGGCTCAACAGTGCCGTACGGCGGCTAAGAACATTGGTAATATTAAAGTAACCACGTTATGTGGTGGCCAGCCTATGGGGCCGCAGATTCAGTCATTGAAGCATAGCCCGCACATCATTGTGGGCACGCCGGGTCGCGTTATGGATCATGCGGAAAAGCGTCGAATTGACCTAAGTAACGTAAAGTTGCGTGTCCTCGATGAAGCCGATCGCATGTTAGATATGGGCTTTGAAGACGATTTACGCATTATTTTCGGTCAAACGCCAAAACAAG
>Ga0031675_1018321_pt1 | contig 11091 bp, 5 predicted proteins | sample DeeseametaMP2618_FD_75018 | JGI IMG/M metagenome (GOLD analysis project Ga0031675, IMG submission 75018) | Metatranscriptome of deep ocean microbial communities from Atlantic Ocean - MP2618 (Metagenome Metatranscriptome) | ecosystem: Environmental > Aquatic > Marine > Oceanic ... | reverse complement strand
AGCGGTAATAGAAATCGTGTGTTGATTGCTATTTTCATAAAGCTCTACTGAAACAAGTTAATTCTTAATGCAAATCCAACGTTTTGGTTCATTGTTCTAAACGAAGTTTGAACTTTTGGGTTTGTCATTACACGATCATAATAGAACCTCAATGTAAACTGCTTGTTAATTACATAATCAGCCGATCCTTTGATGGAGATATATCTTTGCCCAGCAGTAAATTGATTTTGCTCTTCAACGATCTTTCTAATAATTGTTGAGTTGTTACGGATAGACACATCTAATCGAGCATTAATATCACTTACTGGCTTCTTTTTGCCTATTTTAAACGGTAATTTAACCTTAGTGAAACGATAACCCGTACCTATTGTTATTTCTGTGCCTTTTACCTCAGTAATTTGATTATTCGTTAAACTTAAAGAAATGTTTCTATTCGTCTTATACTCAAACTTAGTAATTAAGCTGTTTTGCCAAGTTGCATCCACCTTAAATAACGGACTAAATTGCTCGGTAATACTAACTGTTAGTATTTGCTTGTTAGGAATAAAGTTATTTGCTTGATCTCTTGCTGATAGGTTACCTAAAGCATCTTCTGTTGATTCTAAATTAGTTGTAAATGAAGCAACATTTAATGTGGAGTTATATCCATGAGAGAAGATAATACTCTTAAATATATTTTTAAATAATTCTACTCTATTTAGTGCATCAACAGTTAATCGCCAGTTTAAATTTGGCAGAGCAGTAAATGGATTAGCTCTTTTAGTAGTCAATGACTTCCCTGAATATGCTGTTATAAAAGATGAAATAAGTACATCTTGTTGGATACCATTATACCCATCTGCATATCCATTATTTTCACCTGAAGAATTCAGGTTTTTATCTGCTAATAACCTAGAAGATTCTCTTCTTATATCTAAAAGTCGATCGAAAAGGGCTGAATTACCATCCTTATCATCAAAAATAAAGGCTGTACGAATAGAGTTAAATGACATACTAACATTACCTGACCTTAGTGTATTTAAATGGTTATAAGTGTTTGTACTATCCCACATAAAGTTTTCGGTCATATTTTCTGCGTAGTTATAATCTCCTGTTAGCTCTAACCTAACGCCTCTAAATGGTTCAACAGTTGCTCTACCATTAAATCTTTTTGTATGGTTTATGGTATGTTGTTGTGTAATATATCTACTTGTACTACCAACTAACCAATCGTTTTCTGCCGCTCGTTGAGCAAAATCATTATTTGTTTGCCTTCCAAGCATATCTCTTTCTTGCTCTCCTCCAAATACAAAAGGAAGTCCTGGTGCAGTAAATTGATTACCTAAACCAAATAAATCTGTTTGAGGAACGTATCCTGGCAGCAATGTTCCATCGGTAACATTATAACTCATGGTTACTGTTTTAAGCGACATTAAAACTTTTGCGAAACCATCCAGAATGGTCAGTCTATTCGGATCTTTTTTCTTCTTTTTCTTTTTGTCGTCCTCATCATCCTTTTTTCCTTTTGATTTCGGATTATTTTTAGAACCTCTAGAGTTTCTTGAATTTCTTCTTGGTCGTCTTCTGCTATTACCTTTTCTATTAACTTTTTGTAAATAAGGAATCTTGTTATATAGGTTAAGCATGTTAAAACTACCGTTCCAAGCTAAATTTCTAGAGTTTTGGATTGTATTACCTAAACTATCTTGGCTTAAAGGTGCTCGCTGCCAATCGTAAGAACCTGTGTATTTAGTCGTAAGTGTTACAAAATCTAAAACAGGTATTTTTCTTAACGGCCATTGGTAAGTAACATTTAGTTGTTGGGCATAATGATTATTTTCACCAAACCTTCTAATACTTTCCATCACACTATCCCTAACAATAGCATAATCATCTGGTGCTGCTTCTTTGTTAACTCTTAGCTCTTGTGGTTCTCCAATAAATGCGTTGTTATTCGCATTGAAATCAACCTTTAAAGCTTTCATTAAGTCCCACTTTAAATCGTAGTTTCTATCCCAGGTAAACGTTTTAGAAAACTGTGGTATAATTAACGCGTTTCCTGTAATATCCCTTGCTTTAGACTCGGTATATGAACGATCAATATTATTTCGAACGGCAATTTGCTTTGGTAATGGAGATAAGTTAAAATCTCTAATTAATTGTAACCACTTTGACTTACGTAATAACTTTACATTTCTAAAAGGCGTCCAGGGTTTTAAATTGGTTTTATAGGTATAGTTTAATTGTCCATTATAGAGTTTACTTGAATTATACTCCGTTTGAATATCTCTATGATATACATGGTTATAACTATAAGTAGCAGAGAAATTTTTCGGACTCCATGGAAACGGTGTTTTTCTATTTCCGATTCCATTAATCCGAACATTAGAAAGGTTAAAACTTCTGCGTACGGTTAAATCTCTAGCATCTTTAATTCGTTGCTGTCTTTCTGCTGGGTCGAGGTCATCAATAACTTCATCAAATTCTAAATCTGGATTTAATGGATCGAACTGAGGATCAATTCTTCCTTCTGAAAAACCTAAAAATAACGGTAATTGAACACCTAACTTTTTACCAAAAAACTGACCAAGTTGTATACTTGTTGTAGCATCTACTTGTTTAATTGTTTCTCGTTGCCTATCACTTACTCGTTGCTCAATGCTTCCAAAACCTGGTGTACTAATTTGACCTGCTAACGAAACCGTTGCAAAATCAGCAAAATTACCTTGAATTCTTGACTGAGCTGCGTAACCTCCTTGGTCATCAAAGTCTGTCATACGAAGTTCGTTAACCCAAACTTTCGCACATTTTGCTAAACCGTCATCAGGTTTCCAAGGACTTTGAGGATCGTCTTTATGTGGATTACGAACCCCCACCATAATGGTTTTTAAATCTCTTAGGTTTGGGTTACCAATTACTTTAATTAAATGATCACTCTTGCCTGGAACAGTTTGTTGAAATAGTTGTAGTAATGATCCTCCTCCCGAATTGATCGCATTGTTACGTGACTTTTTTAGGTTCTTTAAATCCTGTAAAACAATTTCTAGCTCATTCTCCTCTGGCCAAATATCATCAGCACTTGCAGAACCCCAAGGAGTTACTTTTAGCGGCATTTCATATTCGTAGTAATTAAATTCAAAATCACTACCTAAACGAACAAATACAGTTATATCATCGTCATTTAATGGCTCTGTAGTTAATGTATGTTGCTCAGCATGCGTAAACATTTTGATCTTTTTATAAGAAAGCACATCAAACTCTACGTTTCTGAATCCTGCTTTTGCTACACCATCTTCTAACCCACATACCTCTAGCTCCAACGACTGCTCATTTAAAAATGCTTGAACAGCTGAATTTGGATTAACCTCACGAATAATATCTGGTGGAGTTTCATACTTAATTGGTTCACGGTTACTATTTTCTTCTATGTTTACAGCACCAATATTAAATATAGTTCCTGCAGGATCATTTTGAATGTAAGGACCAGCTTGAACAAGGTCTTTTTCATACCTTCTCCAAGTTCCTCTAATTAATTCTAATCGAGCAAAACGCATAATTACAGGCTGTGTAAAGCCCTTCATGAAAATACGCATGAATCGAATAGACCTAAAGTCCTGAATTCCATTTACCACTTTAGTTGGCTGACGAACAGGAACTTTAAACTGATACCAATCTACTGATTTCCCAGACTCTTCGTGCGTTCTACTAACTTTATCAACAATAAAGTTTTTACCTACTTGCATATCTCCTGGACGAAGGCTTACTTTATACTGGTAATAGCTTTCTGTTTCACTTAAGTTATTATCTCTATTTATATCCTCAATATCTGGAAGGGTTGTTTTTTGTGTTGGGTATCCCTCTGCATTTTCCGTTTGAGACTGCTCATTTGTTGGAGAATTCCCTTCTAACCCATTAAACTTTTTGTATCGTGCTAAAACGTTTAATTGTTGAGCATCATACTGATCATCTCTAAAGAAATTATAATCATCCGCTGATGGATCGTCTAAAATTCGAGCTTTAGCCGATGCACTTAAAGATGAAGCGTTTACCCAGTTTACAAAATCTGTAAAAAACGAAAGCTCATCATCATTTGATAATCCATCTAAACCTACATCCTGATTTGGTCGAGTAGAGTTATCAATATCGAAGGCATTAACAATGGCTTGCGTTGTTGGCATCCATCCCCAAGCAGTTGTTTTCATTATTGAAGGATCAAATGTTCCATCGGCACTTAATCCATTTTCAAAAGATTTAGTTCCATCTTTCAAAATATCCTCCGATACGTTTCCTAAGTTAAAATATAAATCTCCTCCTGTTCCATTAGGAGAATCCTCGTTTGTTCCATTACCGTTAGCATTAAATGGATCCATTACCCAAAACTGAATATACTCGATATTGGCATTTTCAAAATCGTTGGTTTGTAACTGTCGCATAATACCTCCCCAACGAGTTTCAGGAGATAATAACTGCCCATTAGATCCTAAACCTGCTGATATTGGATCTGGATCGGTATCATAATTATAAGGCCCTCTTTCTTCTGGGAAGAAGCCAAGGTTAAAAACTGCTACTCTATCAATATCTCCAGCAGTTGGATCAATACTTCTGTTTGGAAAAACCTCACTTTCTTTTACTTCACGCATCAGGTGATCATGCTGAATAGAATCATCCTCAATGTAACCAGGTACTAAATCTCTGTTTTCATGGAAAACCGTTGGGTCGTAAACATTCCAGTTAAACAAGGCCCTATTTTCCCCAACTGTTATATCATTATTGAGCGATGCTTCTGGAAATAAATCTGGCTGACCTTGTGGAATACTAGCCAGTACCCAAGTATTAAACGAACGAATATCAATTGTGGATTGACTTCCCTCAAAATCGTCAATATATGAATTCCCTTCTTTACCAATAGCTCTACTGTGCCCTGGTATTAAATAAGCTGCCTCTACATTAGCTGTTACAGATGACGGAGCTTTTGTTTCTATGAAAGGAAGTGCATCTACTAATTTTGTTAGGATTGGCACTTCATTTTGGAAGTTACCATTAACACCTAACATGGTGTTTTTAATTGGTTCATCACCAATATTAACCTTTTGAGTTAACGGACGCTCGGATAACCTAAGCATGGTAGCTCCAACGTTAATTCTTTTATTAAAACGATAATCAAAATGAGTTCCAATCATGGTTTTTTGAACCGTGCTGAATAAAGAGTTACTTTCTACAGAAATCTTAATTGGTGTTCCTGAATTTAAAATACCATCGTTAATTATTTTAACACGACCTAAGTTATAATCTACTGTAAAATCTTGGTTTTCGACTAAACGAACACCTCCCGCTGTAACAACTACTGCTCCTTGTGGAATATTAAACGCATTTAAAGAAATCTCTGAACTATTGGATGACTCATACGAACCTTTAATTTTAAATCTATTAAGCTCTGGGAATTGAAGTGCTTTAATTTTTGTACTATCATATAGTTGAGGGAAAACAATTGTACCCCTAGTTTGCGGATTGACGCCAGCATTAGCTAGTTGTTGATCTAAATATTCACCAAATGGTTCTACTTTACTAAATATTACCCGTCCGTTTTGAGGAACGATTGTTCCTCCATTTCCAACAAATCCATTGGTATATGTTAAGGGAACAAAATCAAAAACACCGTCTGGAACTGAAGCACCTTGCACATTTAGAATATCTGAACCAATGAGCTGGATAATTAACTTATCATCAACACCTCCTTGTGGTATGTAATTAATATCAACACCGGTTTTAGGGTTGTTATACCATACATCTAACTTAAAGTTTTGAGGACTTACTTGGTATGCTCCAATAGCATAAATGTTTTTCATCATCAAGTCCCACCTCTTGTATGCTGGAGTATTATTTGTTCCCCTTAAAAGTTTTAGAAACAATGCATCGCCTCCTTCTATACCATCCGTAGAAAACTCACCAACTTGATATGTTTTTCCTTGATAAGTATACTGATAAGCAACCCCCAAAACCTCATCGTTATTTAAGGTTTGGTTTAATGATATATATCCTAAAACTGAGTTATATGTATATTCGGTAGGAGCTAGCAATCTAGCATTTTCTAATTTTTCATAGTGCTGGGCTTGAACAAATGGTCCAGGAGAGGCAACTACATTATTTAAAATCCCAGGTGCCGTTGACACATTTCTTAACGAAGGATTACTTGTTAAATAGTCGTATAATCCATTTGCACTATTATAAGGAATATTTGGTGTAGTACCCGATCCTGGTCCAGGGTTACCTTCCAATACATTTTGCTCCCCTAAATCGGCAAACGCCATAATGTTTCTTGTATCCTCAAAATCATTTATACGGTTGGTTACCCAAACCTCCATACGTGTAATCCTAATTTGAGAAGATACATTAGGTAGCGAATTCATCGCTTGATCAAAATTATCTCGGTGATAATGGTTTAAGAAGTAGTGACGGTTTGCCTCGTAATTATCAATTTGCATCTCGTACTCTTGAATTTGAGCACCGCCTTTAATGTTTATTTCTTTTCTCTCTCCTTTTTGTTGAGAGGCTACAGCAGAAATAGTAAGCTTACCAAACTTTAAATCGGTTCGTAAACCAAATAAACTCTGACTACCTTGAATAAGTGAGTTGCTTACGGGATATGAAATATTTCCCGCTTCTACTTTTTGAATAATATCATCTTCATTACCCTCAAAACCAAGTTTCATTTGGTTCTCGAAATCGAAAGTTGCTTCAGTATTATAATTGGTATTAATTTTTAATTTATCTCCAATACTACCAGTAACATTTAATTGAATTTGTTGATCAAAATCAAAGGTTGTTAATGTTCGTTGTTTAACTGGTATTGCTGGGTTATCCGTTGAAGATGTATTTAAACCAAACTTAAGTTCAGCCGAACCTTGGGGCGTAATTTTAATTAATCCTCCTCCAAAAGGGTCTAGATCAAACGGGTTTTTGCTTGTATCCTTTTTTAGTACATCCGGTGCTAAGCCCGAAGAATTTGCTAGGTTATCCTCTTCTATTTGTTTTTTCCAGTAGTTATCAAGTGATTTGTCAAAATCATAATCCCTATATTCATCTACATCCATGTAGTAAGGATCACGGTAATTTAAACCGTCTTCACCAAGCGTACTTTTAAACTCATATTGACCTGTTTCTGGGTTGTAAATAACCTCTTTATTTACATTTAAAGGGTCTTCAAAATCAACATTACTCCCCTCATCATTGGTTGGATCGTTAGAACCATCCTTAATAGGGTAAGGCAAATCGATATCAGGTGAATCGACATATAAGTGATCTGCACTTATATAAGGCACCTTAAATGATGGTAATGTTTCATCATCTTTTTTTGCCTGGCTTACCACAAAAGCTCCTGTAAACAAGGTTAGGAAAAAAGCTCTTATGGTTAATTTTTGATTTAACTTTTTCAAAAGATCTGGTTTAAAGTTTTTTCAACGACAGTTTAATTAATTCTTCCACATCCTTTATTTCTGGGTTTTTAATTAAAATACCTTCAATTGTTTTTTCGGTAGCTTTTTTATCAAACCCTAAGACCAGTAAAGCAGATAATGCTTCTTCTTTAATTGCACTATTTCCAACAAAAGCGTTTCCTTGAGAAACCATGTCTTTCCCGACTTTGTCCTTAAGATCGAGAATAACACGTTGAGCTGTTTTAGCCCCTATACCTTTTATTGATTTTAGCGCATTTACATTTTCAGTAACAATAGCTGAAATAATTTCATTGCTATTCATTGATGACAACATCATACGAGCTGTGTTTGTACCTACACCCGAAACTGAGATTAGTTGTTTAAACAATTCTCTTTCGGGTATATCAGCAAAACCATACAATGTATGTGCATCTTCTTTAATCGATAAATACGTGTGTAGTTTACAAAACTCCTCGTTTTTCATTGCCGAGAAAGTTTGTAACGAAATGTGAAGGAAATAACCTATCCCATTAGCCTCTATGATGGCGTAAGAAGGATTTTTCTCTACTAATTTACCACTAACGTATGCTATCATGTTTGTTTTTAGTTATGCAATAATCCGCTAATATATAAAAATGCTAATGGCTAGCATAGTTATATAGCAAACGACTGCAATACGTTTAAAGGTAAATTTATTCGATAGGCTTTAGATTTTACGCAAATATAGATTTGTTTATTAAAACATTAGAACTTAATAACAGTTTTAATACAAATTTATTTTGTTAAGACAATTTTTTTAGTGGTTAACACCTTATTTTCAGCTAAAATAGAGATCATATACACTCCTCTATTGAATTGAGAAACATCTAATGACTTTTTATAATATTGAGACACTACATCAGCATAAACCACTTCTCCCAATAGGTTTCTCATTACTAATCTTGCTTCATTATTACCTCCATCAAAAGAAATATTTAATAAACTACTAGCTGGGTTTGGATATACTTTTAATGATGCTATTTGTGTTTCAGTAATACTAGCTGCCGATGAAATTTCAAAAATCACATCCACGTAGGCAGAATCATTTGGATTGTTTTCATCATACCATACATATCTTAATTTTGTATTTCCTGTAACTGACTGTGGATATAAATGTCCATTAAAAATGCCGTATGCTCCGTTAGCTAAAGTAATAGCATCTGTAGTTACAATTGGATTTGTACCATATTCAACAGGAGCTGTACACACGTTCCAGCAGATAGCATTCCTAGAGGTTGAAACACCGTAAAACATTTCAATCTTTTTCGTTTTAATACTTTTACTTGCCCCCATATTTGTTGCTCTAATGTCAACAACCACATCAATCTCGCTATTATCACCCGTAACAGTTATTTCTGTACCATTTATAATAGTGGCTGTATCGGTTTCTAAAGCTAACTGAATAGATTGAGCTGTTAAAAACCCGCTTGTTAAGACAAAAACTAATTGAAGTAATGCTTTTTTCATATAATCGTTATATTAGTGTTAATTACAAACTAGCACATTGTATTTTCTACTACTTTGATTCTAGTTCACAAATATAGTTATTATGTATAAACGAAATTTAGCCAAAAAAGTTTTCCTATTTCTCATTTTACCGTTGTTTATTTTATCCTTCAAGAGAGATAACAACAAAAAAGTTCCTTCAGCGGATGTTAAAGCGCTTGATGGAAAAGTCGTGAATAGCAAAACATTTAATAACGGGGGGAAACCTTATGTAATTAATTTTTGGGCCACTTGGTGTAGTCCTTGCAAGAGAGAATTAAATACAATTGCAGATATTTATGAAGACTGGGTAGATGAAACTGGCGTAAAAATTATAGCAGTATCTATTGATGATGCTAGAAACGCACATAAAGTAAAACCCTATGTAGATGCTAAAGGTTGGGAGTATGAAGTTTACATTGACCAAAATCAAGATTTAATGCGAGCAATGAATGTGAACAACCCTCCACATACTGTTTTGGTTGATGGCAAAGGAAATATTGTATATGAACATAATGGTTACTCTCCCGGAGATGAAGAAGAATTATTCGATAAAATAAAAAGTTTAACGAAATAACCTCCAACGATTTTAAAATTATAAGCTGAGTTTAAAGCCCAGCTTTTTTTTTTATTAGTACTTTTACAGAACAAATTATATGATCATGAATTCATTTGTTTTATTGGGTATTATGGGACCTTGGCAAATTGTCCTAATTGTTGTTGCTTTATTGTTACTTTTTGGAGGTAGAAAAATTCCTGAATTAATGAGAGGGTTAGGAAGCGGAATCAAAGAATTTAAAGATGCTTCTAAAGGAGAAACTTCGGATGACAAAGATGACAAAAATCGTTTAGAACCTTAAAGCCACAACCCATTGTATACTTCTTTCAACCGATTAAGTGATGACTTAAAGAGTGGAAAAATCACTGCCATTGATGTAGTAAAACACTACTTAAAAGAAATTGAAAAAAAGAAACACTTGAATGCTTTTTTAGAAGTATTCACTGACGATGCACTTGCTCAGGCAGCTGTTATTGATAAAAAAATCAATGAAGGTTCTGCTGGCAAGCTTGCAGGAATGGTAATTGGTATTAAGGATAACATTTGTTATAAAGGACATAAAGTTAGTGGAGCTTCCAAAATACTAGAAGGTTTCGAGTCTTTATATCATGCTACCGTAGTTGATCGCTTATTAAAAGAAGACGCTATCATCATTGGAAGATTAAACTGTGATGAATTTGCCATGGGAGGTTCAAACGAAAATTCAGCTTATGGCAATGCACTAAACCCTATTCAAGAGGATAAAGTGCCTGGAGGGTCTTCTGGTGGTTCGGCAGTAGCTGTTACTGCAGGTTTATGCATAGCTACACTGGGTTCTGATACTGGTGGATCTATTAGACAACCGGCCTCTTTTTGCGGAAATGTTGGTTTAAAACCTACTTACGGACGAGTTTCTCGCTGGGGATTATTGGCTTACGCTTCTTCTTTCGATCAAATTGGTCCTTTTGCCAACTCAGTTGAAGATATTGCTTTACTTATGGAAGTAATAGCCGGGAAAGATGATAAAGACAATACTGCGTCTCACCAAGCTATTGAGCAGTACACTCAATTTGATACTACAAAAAAATATAAAATAGGAGTTCCAAAAGACTTGCTTTCTGGTGAAGGGATAGATAAAGAGGTTTTCTCTTTTTACACTTCTTTTATTGATGATTTAAAAAGTAAAGGACATGAAGTGGAGGAATTTTCTTTTCCTTACTTCGATTACATGGTTCCTACTTATTATATTTTAACCACTGCTGAAGCTTCATCTAATTTAGCTCGTTACGATGGTGCCCATTACGGGTACAGAAGTCCAAACGCAACTGATATAGAAAGCACCTATGTGTTATCAAGAAGCGAAGGTTTTGGAGAGGAAGTAAAAAGAAGAATCATGTTGGGTACTTACGTTCTTAGTGCGGGGTATTATGATGCATATTATTCAAAAGCTCAAAAAGTACGTAGGGTATTAAAAGAAAAAACAGAAGAAGTTTTACAAAAGGTAGACTTTATTTTAACACCTACTACCCCAACAACCGCTTTTAAAATCGGTGAAAACATTAGTGATCCTGTATCGATGTACTTACAAGATATATTTACTGTTTACGCTAATTTAGT
>Ga0031675_1343881_pt1 | contig 11377 bp, 8 predicted proteins | sample DeeseametaMP2618_FD_75018 | JGI IMG/M metagenome (GOLD analysis project Ga0031675, IMG submission 75018) | Metatranscriptome of deep ocean microbial communities from Atlantic Ocean - MP2618 (Metagenome Metatranscriptome) | ecosystem: Environmental > Aquatic > Marine > Oceanic ... | reverse complement strand
TATAATGTGAATTAAAAGTCAATTATAAACTAGTTAAAGTTTACTTCTTGCTTAGCCTTCATCATTGATCAAATTCTTCTTTAGATCCTACTATGATATTATCATAAGTACGCATACCTGTACCTGCTGGAATACGGTGTCCTACGATAACATTTTCTTTTAGACCTTCTAAAGTATCTACTTTACCACTTACAGCTGCTTCGTTTAGTACTTTTGTAGTTTCCTGGAACGATGCTGCAGATATAAATGATTTAGTTTGTAACGATGCTCTAGTTATACCTTGTAAGATAGGTGTTGCAGTTGCTGGTCTTGCGTCTCTAGCGTCTACTAACTGTTTATCTTCACGTTTTAGTATAGAATTTTCGTCTCTTAATTGGAAGGCTGTAATAATTTGTCCTTCTTTTAAGTTTGTAGAGTCGCCTGCGTTTTCAACAACTTTCATTCCAAAGATTTCATCATTTTCTTCGATAAAATCTGATTTATGAACAAGCTGATCTTCTAAGAAAGTAGTATCACCAGAATCGATAATTCTTACTTTACGCATCATTTGTCTTACTACAACCTCAAAGTGTTTATCATTAATTTTAACACCTTGAAGACGATATACTTCTTGTACCTCATTAACTAGATATTGTTGTACAGCTGAAGGACCTTTGATATTTAATATATCATTAGGCGTTACAGATCCATCTGATAATGGCATTCCTGCTTTAACAAAATCGTTTTCTTGTACTAAAATTTGGTTAGATAACTTAACTAGGTATTTTTTAATTTCACCTAATTTAGATTCCACAATAATCTCACGATTACCACGCTTAATCTTACCGAAAGATACAACACCATCAATCTCACTAACTACTGCTGGATTAGAAGGATTACGTGCTTCAAATAACTCGGTTACACGAGGTAAACCTCCTGTAATATCACCTGCTTTTGCAGATTTACGAGGAATCTTAACTAAGATTTTACCAACCTTAATCTTTTCTCCATCGTCAATCATTATATGAGCACCAACTGGTAAGTTGTATGATCTTATAGCTTCACCTTTACTATCTTCGATAATTAAAGTAGGGATAAGCTTTTTATTTCTAGATTCAGAAATTACTTTCTCTTGGAAACCTGTTTGCTCATCAATTTCAACTTGATAAGTTATACCTTGTTCGATGTTTTCATATCTTACTTTACCAGCAAATTCTGAAATAATTACACCGTTGTATGGATCCCATGAACAAACAACATCTCCTGCTTTTAAAGATTCTCCATTTTTAATAAAAATGTGAGAACCGTAAGGTATATTATTTGTACTTAGTACAATTCCTGTTTTCTTATCTACTAATTTTAATTCTGATGTACGAGAGATTACAACATCTACTTCGTTACCTTCATTATCGGTACCCTTAACTGTTTTAAGGTCTTCGATTTCGGCAATTCCATCAAATTTAGTTACAAGTTTATTTTCTTCTGAAATGTTTCCTGCAATACCTCCAACGTGGAATGTACGAAGTGTTAACTGTGTTCCTGGTTCTCCAATAGATTGAGCTGCTACTACTCCAACAGCTTCACCACGTTGAACCATTTTATTAGTAGCAAGGTTACGTCCGTAACATTGTGCACAAATACCTTGTTTTGCTTCACATGTTAATGGTGAACGAACTTCTACAGATTCTACTGGTGATTGTTCTATTTTATCAGCAATTGTTTCATTAATTAATTGACCAGCCTCTACTAAAACTTCTTCAGTTAAAGGATTGTATACATCGTTTAATGATACACGTCCAACAATTCTTTCAGCTAAACTCTCAACAACTTCGTCATTCTTTTTAAGAGGTGTAACTTCTACTCCTCTTAAAGTACCACAATCTTCACTATTTACAATAACATCTTGTGATACGTCTACTAAACGACGTGTTAAGTAACCTGCATCGGCTGTTTTTAATGCTGTATCGGCAAGACCTTTACGAGCACCGTGCGTTGAGATAAAGTATTCTAAAATTGAAAGCCCTTCTTTAAAGTTAGAAAGAATTGGGTTTTCAATAATTTCTCCTCCACCTGCGTTAGATTTTTTAGGTTTTGCCATTAATCCACGCATTCCTGTAAGCTGACGAATCTGTTCTTTAGATCCACGAGCTCCAGAATCTAGCATCATATATACAGAGTTAAACCCTTGTTGGTCTTCTCTAATACGCTTCATAGAAAGCTCTGTTAACTCGGCATTTGTAGAAGTCCAGATATCAATAACTTGGTTATAACGTTCGTTATTTGTTATTAGTCCCATGTTATAGTTTCCGGTAATTCCGTCCACTTTTTTGTTAGCCTCGTCTATCATTGACTGCTTTTCTGGTGGGATAATAATATCACCTAAACTAAATGATAATCCACCTCTAAATGCGAAATTATAACCTAATGTTTTAATTTCGTCAAGGAAAGCAGCTGTTTCTGGTACACTTGTTACTTTAAGGATATTACCAATAATATCTCTTAAAGATTTTTTTGTTAATACCGTATTTATAAAACCTGCTGCTGCTGGTACTTTTTCATTGAAAAGTACACGACCAACAGTTGTTTCTATAATTTGAGGTACTAATTCTCCTGCTTCATTAAAATCTATAGCACGTACTTTAATTCCTGCGTTAAGATCTACACGCTTTTCGTTGTAAGCTATTGTAACTTCTTCTGCTGAATAGAACGTTAAACCTTCTCCTTTCACTACTAGTTCTGGAGTAGATTTTTTGTGCTTCGTCATATAATATAACCCAAGTACCATATCCTGAGATGGTACTGTTACTGGCGAACCATTTGCAGGGTTTAAGATATTATGAGACGCTAACATTAATAATTGCGCTTCAAGAATAGCTTCTGGACCTAATGGTAAGTGAACCGCCATTTGGTCACCATCAAAATCGGCGTTAAATGCCGTACACACTAATGGATGTAATTGTATCGCTTTTCCTTCTATTAATTTAGGTTGGAAAGCTTGAATACCAAGTCTGTGAAGCGTAGGAGCACGGTTTAATAGTACTGGATGTCCTTTTAAAACGTTTTCTAAAATATCCCAAACTACTGGTTCTTTTTTGTCTATAATTTTCTTTGCAGACTTAACTGTTTTTACAATTCCTCTCTCGATTAATTTTCTAATAACGAAAGGCTTGTATAATTCTGCCGCCATATTTTTAGGAAGACCACATTCAAATAATTTTAATTCTGGTCCTACAACAATTACAGAACGTGCTGAATAGTCTACACGTTTTCCTAATAAGTTTTGACGGAAACGTCCTTGTTTACCTTTTAAAGAGTCTGATAAAGACTTTAATGGTCTGTTAGAATCTGTTTTTACTGCTGAAGATTTACGTGTGTTATCAAATAATGAATCTACAGATTCTTGTAACATACGCTTTTCATTACGTAAAATTACTTCAGGCGCTTTAATTTCTACTAATCGCTTTAAACGGTTGTTACGAATAATTACACGACGGTATAAATCATTTAAATCTGAAGTAGCAAAACGTCCACCATCTAAAGGTACAAGAGGTCTTAATTCTGGTGGAATTACAGGTACCACTTTCATTATCATCCATTCTGGACGATTCTCTCTGTATTCATTAGATTCTCTTAAAGCTTCAACAACTTGTAAACGCTTTAAAGCTTCTGTTTTACGTTGTTTTGAAGTTTCAGTATTTGCTTTATGACGTAACTCAAATGATAAGCCATCTAAGTCAATTCTAGCTAATAAATCAATTAAACATTCTGCACCCATTTTAGCTATAAACTTATTTGGGTCTGTATCTTCAAGATAATTATTGTCTTGAGGAAGCGTTTCTAAAATGTTTAAATATTCTTCTTCTGTTAAGAAGTCCATTTTTTGTAATGGTTCTCCTTCTTCATTTTTAGCATTTCCTGGTTGAATTACTACGTATCTTTCGTAGTAAATAATCATATCTAATTTCTTTGAAGGTAATCCTAATAAATACCCTATTTTATTAGGTAAAGAACGGAAATACCAGATATGAGCAACTGGGACAACTAAATTGATATGTCCTACACGGTCACGACGTACTTTTTTTTCTGTAACTTCTACTCCACAACGGTCACAAACTATTCCTTTATAACGAATACGTTTATATTTACCACAAGCACATTCGTAATCTTTTACAGGTCCAAAAATACGCTCGCAAAATAAACCATCTCTTTCTGGTTTATGAGTACGATAATTTATAGTTTCTGGTTTTAAAACTTCACCTCTAGATTCTGCTAATATAGATTCTGGTGATGCTAAACCAATTGAGATTTTATTAAATCTCTTTACTGAATTCTTATCTTGTTTTCTAGCCATAATTTCTTATAGTATTCAGTCTCCAGCTTTCAGTATGCAGATTTACTACATACTGATTACTGACTACTATTTTTTTATTCTTCTAATCTAATGTCTAACCCTAATCCTTTTAATTCGTGCATTAATACGTTAAAAGATTCTGGTAATCCTGGTTCTGGCATTGGCTCTCCTTTTACGATTGCTTCGTAAGTTTTTGCTCTACCTACCACGTCATCAGATTTTACTGTCAAGATTTCTCTAAGTGTGCTTGATGCACCATATGCTTCTAGTGCCCAAACTTCCATCTCTCCAAAACGCTGACCTCCAAATTGTGCTTTACCACCTAAAGGTTGTTGTGTAATTAAAGAGTAAGGTCCAATAGAACGAGCATGCATCTTATCATCAACCATGTGACCAAGCTTAAGCATGTAAATCACACCTACTGTTGCAGGTTGATCAAAACGATCTCCTGTACCTCCATCATATAAATAAGTATGTCCGTATCTTGGTATACCTGCTTCGTCTGTTAACTCATTAATTTGATCTATAGTAGCTCCATCAAAAATTGGAGTTGCAAATTTTCTACCTAAATCTTGTCCTGCCCATCCTAAAACAGTTTCATAAATCTGTCCAATATTCATACGAGATGGTACACCTAATGGGTTAAGTACGATATCTACTGGCGTTCCATCTTCTAAGAATGGCATATCTTCTTGACGAACAATTCTAGCAACAATACCTTTGTTACCATGTCGTCCTGCCATCTTATCTCCTACTTTAAGTTTACGTTTTTTAGCAATGTAAACTTTAGCTAGTTTAATTATTCCTGATGGAAGTTCATCTCCTACAGATATTGTAAATTTCTCACGTCTTAAAGCTCCTTGTAAATCGTTTTCTTTAATCTTATAGTTATGGATTAAATCTGCGATTAACTTATTAGTATGCTCATCAGTTGTCCAAGTTCCTCCTGTTAAATGCGTATAATCATCTACTGCGTTTAACATTTTTAAAGTAAACTTTTTACCTTTTGGCAACACTTCTTCTCCAAGATCGTTAAAGATACCTTGAGATGTTTTACCGTTTACTATAGCAAATAATTTGTCTACTAATACAGATTGTAATTCGTCAAATTTTGTTGCATATAGCATTTCTAATTTAGAAATATCTTCTTTGTCTTGAGCTCTTTTACGTTTATCTTTAATCGCTCTAGAAAATAATTTTTTGTTTATAACAACACCATGTAAAGAAGGCGATGCTTTTAATGATGCATCTTTTACGTCACCAGCTTTATCACCAAAAATTGCTCTTAAAAGTTTTTCTTCTGGTGTTGGATCAGATTCACCTTTAGGAGTAATTTTTCCAATTAAAATATCTCCAGGTTTAACTTCTGCTCCAACGCGGATCATACCATTTTCATCTAAATCTTTAGTAGCTTCTTCAGAAACGTTTGGTATATCGTTAGTTAACTCTTCATTACCTAGTTTTGTATCTCTTACTTCTAATGAATACTCATCTATATGAATAGAAGTAAAAATATCTTCACGTACTACTTTTTCTGAAATTACAATTGCATCCTCAAAGTTATACCCTTTCCAAGGCATAAAGGCTACTTTCATATTTCTTCCTAAGGCTAATTCTCCTTTTTCAGTAGCATAACCTTCACAAAGTACTTGACCTTTAACAACTGTATCACCTTTTCTTACAATAGGCTTTAAGTTTATTGATGTACCTTGATTAGTTTTTCTAAACTTGATTAAAGGATATGTTTTAACGTCGCTATCAAAACTAACTTTAGCTTCGTCTTCTGTACGCTCGTATTTAATTACTATTTCATTAGCGTCTACGTATTCTACAACACCATTTCCTTCTGCATTAATTAATACACGAGAATCTGATGCTACCTGTTTTTCAAGACCTGTTCCTACAATTGGAGATTGAGGTCTTAATAATGGTACTGCTTGACGCATCATGTTTGATCCCATTAATGCACGGTTGGCATCATCATGCTCTAAGAATGGGATTAAAGATGCTGATATAGAAGAAATTTGGTTAGGCGCTACATCTGTATAATGAATTTCTTTTGGATCCATTACTGGGAAATCGCCTTCCATTCTAGCAATTACTTTATCATGAAGTATTTTACCATCTTCATCAACTTTTACAGTTGCTTGAGCGATTAACTTTTCTTCTTCTTCTTCTGCACTTAAATATGTTGGTGTTCCTTTAATATCTACAACACCGTCTGTTACTTTTCTATATGGAGTTTCAATGAATCCCATTGAATTCACTTTAGCATATACTGAAAGTGAAGAAATTAATCCAATATTTGGACCTTCTGGTGTTTCAATAGGACAAAGTCTTCCGTAGTGTGTATAGTGAACGTCACGTACCTCGAATCCTGCTCTTTCTCTTGATAATCCTCCTGGTCCTAATGCAGATAAACGACGTTTGTGAGTAATCTCTGCTAATGGATTTGTTTGATCCATAAACTGAGATAACTGGTTTGTTCCAAAGAATGAATTAATTACTGAAGATAATGTCTTAGCATTAATTAAGTCTATTGGAGTAAAAACTTCGTTATCACGTACATTCATACGCTCGCGAATTGTACGAGCCATACGAGCTAAACCAACACCAAATTGAGATGATAATTGTTCTCCTACTGTACGTACACGACGGTTAGATAAGTGATCAATATCATCAATCTCTGCTTTAGAATTGATTAACTCGATTAAATATTTAATAATGGTAATGATATCTTCTTTAGTAAGAACTTGTTTGTCCATACCAATATCAAGACCTAATTTTTTGTTCATTCTATAACGTCCAACTTCACCAAGAGAATAACGTTGATCAGAGAAGAATAATTTATCAATTATACCTCTAGCTGTTTCCTCATCTGGCGGCTCTGCGTTACGTAATTGACGATAGATATGCTCTACAGCTTCTTTTTCAGAGTTTGTTGGATCTTTTTGTAAAGTGTTATGAATAATAGCATAATCACCTTGCTGAGAAGATTCTTTATGAAGTAAGATTGTTTTAACTCCTACTTCTAAGATTTCTTCAATATTATCTTTATCTAGTTCTGTATCACGATCTAGAACTATTTCGTTACGTTCAATAGATACAACTTCTCCTGTATCTTCATCTACGAAATCTTCATGCCAAGTGTTAAGTACACGTGCTGCTAATTTTCGTCCTAATACTTTTTTAAGACCAGATTTAGAAACTTTAACTTCTTCTGCAAGATCAAAAATTTCTAATATATCTTTATCACGCTCAAATCCAATTGCTCTAAATAAAGTCGTTACAGGTAATTTTTTCTTTCTATCGATGTAAGCATACATCACTTGATTAATGTCTGTAGCAAACTCTATCCAAGATCCTTTAAAAGGTATTACTCTAGCTGAATATAATTTTGTTCCATTAGCATGGAATGATTGACCAAAAAATACTCCTGGCGATCTATGTAATTGAGATACAACAACTCTTTCTGCTCCATTGATAACAAAAGTTCCACTTGGAGTCATATATGGAATAGTACCTAAATATACATCTTGTACAATAGTCTCGAAATCTTCGTGTTCTGGATCTGTACAATATAATTTTAATCTAGCTTTTAAAGGTACGCTATAAGTTAATCCTCTTTCAATACACTCTTCTATAGTATATCTTGGTGGATCGATAAAGTAATCTAAAAATTCTAATACGAATTGATTACGTGTGTCTGTAATTGGAAAGTTTTCTAGGAAGGTGTTATATAGTCCTTCATCACCTCTTTCTTCAGATTTAGTTTCTAGTTGGAAAAAATCCTGGAAGGATTTAATCTGAATATCCATAAAGTCAGGATATTCTGTTCTATTTACAATAGAAGAGAAATTTAATCTTTCAGCTTGTGTTACTAACATCAATGGACGAAATTTTGATTAAAAAAAAATGTTTGTATATAGCTTGTGACTATATACGACAAATGGTTTAGGTCTTAGAGATACCTCTCCAGACCTAAACCTTTGTAAAATTTATTGGGTAAGCTTACTTAAGCTCAACCTCTGCTCCTGCTTCTTCTAATGAAGATTTTAAGCCTTCAGCTTCGTCTTTAGAAACTCCTTCTTTGATGTTGCTTGGTGCACCATCTACTAATTCTTTAGCTTCTTTTAATCCTAAACCTGTTAATTCTTTTACTAATTTAACAACTGCAAGCTTAGAAGCTCCAGCTGATTTAAGAACTACATCAAATTCAGTTTTTTCTTCTGCAGCGTCTCCACCAGCAGCAGCACCACCAGCAGCAACAGCTACTGCAGCAGCAGCAGGCTCTATACCATACTCATCTTTTAAAATAGTAGCTAACTCGTTTACTTCTTTAACTGTTAAGTTAACTAATTGTTCTGCGAAATCTTTTAAATCTGCCATTTTTCTATCGTTTTAATAATTTTTTAATTTAAATATATAATTGTAAAAGTGCGTACTTTTTTAACCTTCTCTTTCTGATAAGGTCTTTACTAATCCAGATAATGTATTTCCTCCTGATTTAAGAGCAGAAATTACATTCTTAGCTGGTGATTGTAATAATCCTATAATATCACCAATTAATTCTTCTCTAGACTTGATATCTACTAGTGCGTCTAATTGATCATCACCTAAGTAAATAGCTTCTTCTATGAATGCACCTTTTAATAAAGGTTTATTAGATTTTTTTCTGAAAGCCTTTATAACTTTAGCTGGAGCATTCCCTGCCTCAGCATACATTACAGAAGTATTACCTTTTAAAGTTGATGGTAAGTCTCCAAAATCTTTGTCTGAAGCTTCCATTGCTTTTTCTAGTAATGTATTTTTAACAACTGCTAATTTCACGTTTGCTTTGAAGCATGCGCGACGTAAATCTGAAGTTGCAACAGCGTTTAATCCAGAAATATCTGCAATATAGATATTAGCATTATCAGCTAATTGAGCAGTTAAGTCTTGAATTACTTGTGATTTTTCTTCTCTTGTCATAATAAAAGTTTTTAACTACTTAACCAATTTTAGTATCAATTGCAATACTTGGGCTCATAGTACTTGACATGTAAATACTTTTTACATAAGTACCTTTTGCTGCTGTAGGTTTAAGTTTAATTAATGTTGTTAATAATTCGTTTGCATTTCCTGCAATTTTATCTGCAGTAAAAGATGCTTTCCCTATAGATGCATGTACGATACCAGTTTTATCAACTTTAAAATCGATTTTACCAGCTTTTACTTCAGTTACTGCTTTTGCAATATCCATAGTTACTGTACCTGTTTTAGGGTTAGGCATTAATCCTCTTGGACCTAAAATACGTCCTAACGGACCTAACTTACCCATAACGCTTGGCATTGTTATAATTACATCAACGTCAGTCCAACCGCTTTTAATCTTATCTAAATACTCGTCTAATCCAACAAAGTCAGCACCTGCTTCTTTAGCTTCTGCTTCTTTATCTGGAGTTACTAATGCAAGAACTTTAACGTCCTTACCTGTTCCATGAGGAAGAGATACAACACCTCTTACCATTTGATTAGCTTTTCTTGGATCTACACCAAGTCTAACTGCTATATCAACTGATGCATCAAACTTAGTATTTGTTATTTCTTTTACTAAAGCTGAAGCTTCTTCTAAAGAATATAATCTATCCTTCTCGATTTTAGCTTGAGCTTCTTTTAGTTTCTTTGTTAATCTTGCCATTTTCTTAAAATCTTTTTAGGTTAATTTGGTGCATCTCCACCTTTAACAGTTATACCCATAGATCTTGCAGTACCAGCAATCATTCTCATTGCTGAATCAATAGTAAACGCATTTAAATCTTGCATTTTATCTTCAGCTATAGTTCTGATTTGATCCCAAGAAACTTTTGCTACTTTTCTTACATGAGGTTCTCCTGAACCTTTTTTTACTTTGGCCGCTTCTAATAATTGAACTGCTGCAGGTGGTGTCTTAATTACAAAATCAAAAGACTTGTCTTTGTAAACAGATATCACAACTGGTAATACTTTACCAGCTTTATCTTGTGTTCTAGCATTAAACTGCTTACAGAACTCCATGATATTAACTCCAGCAGCACCTAAAGCGGGTCCAACCGGTGGCGATGGGTTCGCTGCACCTCCCCTAACTTGTAGTTTAACTACTTTACCTAATTCTTTTGCCATTTTTAAAATTTTTGTATTGTAATAATATAAATTGGAAGCCTACATTATTACTTACTTATTTGGTGTAACAATTATTAAATCTTCTCTACTTGCATATAACTTAATTCTAATGGAGTTTTTCTTCCAAAAATCTTAACCATTACTTCAAGTTTACGTTTTTCTTCATTTATATTTTCGATAGTACCATCAAAACCATTAAATGGACCATCAATAACCTTTACAGTTTCTCCGATAGTGTAAGGTATCGCTACATTAACATCAGCATCTACTGTAAGCTCATCAACCTTACCTAACATTCTATTTACTTCAGACTGTCTTAATGGTAAAGGATCACCTCCTTTAGTAGCTCCTAAAAAACCTATAACATTTGTAACAGATTTAATAATGTGAGGAACTTCTCCTGTTAAGTTAGCTTTAATCATTATGTAACCACTAAAATAAACTTTCTCTTTGTTTATTTTTTTTCCATTACGAATCTGAACAACCTTTTCAGTTGGAACTAAAACTTGTTCTACATAATCTTGTAAACCTAGTCTAGCTATTTCGTTTTCAATGTAAGTCTTAACTTTATTTTCTTGTCCACTAACTGCTCTTACAACATACCATTTTTTCTCTCCTACTTCAGCCATAAAACTATCCGTTTATTAGATTAAAATAAAGTGTAATCACTTTACTAAAAACTGTATCTACTCCCCAAATAGCTAGTGAAAAAATGATTGAAAATACAGCTACAAGAATTGTTAAACTTTGAGCTTCTGCCCAAGGAGTCCAACTTACATTATTCTTAAGTTCTGTAAAAGATTCTTTTATATAATTAACTACTCCAGCCATAATATTTTATTGGTTAAATAAAGAAAAACTTTATTTCAATGTTTTTGCACGGGTTGAGAGACTCGAACTCCCGAC
>Ga0031675_1347048_pt1 | contig 11421 bp, 6 predicted proteins | sample DeeseametaMP2618_FD_75018 | JGI IMG/M metagenome (GOLD analysis project Ga0031675, IMG submission 75018) | Metatranscriptome of deep ocean microbial communities from Atlantic Ocean - MP2618 (Metagenome Metatranscriptome) | ecosystem: Environmental > Aquatic > Marine > Oceanic ... | reverse complement strand
CTCCGGCGGCGATGTCATCAGGTGTGCAGGAAACCTGGAACACCGTAAAAAGCGATGCTGACCAGATTATCCGCTCCGAAGAAATCATCCTCTCGGTACACGAAGTTGCCGAGCTTCTCTCTGAAACCATTCCGCAGCTGCAGGTAGAGTATGACGAGATCGTTGATATTCTCCTTGAAAGTGGCGCGCCGGCTGATCAGGTTGCCGTTGCACAGCGTCAGTCCTGGCTGGCAGAGCGTATTGTCCGCTCGGTAAACAAAGTACTGGCAGGTGGTGAAGACGCGGTAATGGCCGCAGATGCATTCGGGCGTGATGCCTCGCTGTTCGGTCGCGTACTGAACGGGATGATTCAGGGCAACATTGCGATGAACATCTCGCAGGTAACTAACGAAGAAGCGGTATATGCGCTGGCAGAAGTCGCGGAACTGTTTGAATTCGTATCCGGTTCGGTTGACGAAATTCTTGAAACCTCGCCTGAGCTTTTCCAGGTGCGTGAAGCCTCGGACAATATTTTCCAGAATTCGCGTATGTTGCTGGAGCAGTCATCTGAGCTGACCAACAGCATTCAGATGAACGCTGAAGCACGTAACACATATCAGGCGTTCGGTTTCGGCTTTGCTGTGATCGCTCTGGTGTGTCTCATCGTATTCGGTCAGAAATCTCTGGCTCAGACCCGTGCCCGTGAGGAAGAAGCTCAGGACCGGGAAAAAGAAACCCGTCGTACTAACGAGCAGAACCAGGTCGCGATTCTGCGACTGCTGGACGAAATCGCTGACCTTGCAGATGGTGACCTGACGGCGCAGGCAACGGTAACCGAAGACTTTACAGGGGCGATTGCTGACGCGATCAACTTCGCGATCGACCAGATGCGCGTTCTGGTATCGGCGATTAACGATACTGCGGTTCAGGTATCGTCGGCAGCACAGGAAACGCAGGCAACAGCGATGCACCTTGCCGAGGCTTCTGAGCACCAGGCGCAGGAAATTGCCGGTGCGTCTGCAGCTATTAACGAAATGGCTGTGTCCATTGACCAGGTATCTGCTAACGCCTCGGAATCGTCCGCGGTAGCGGAGCGGTCGGTAGCGATCGCCAACAAAGGTGCTGAAGTCGTACAGGCAACCATTAACGGCATGGATAACATCCGTGAGCAGATTCAGGAAACCTCCAAGCGTATTAAACGTCTGGGTGAATCTTCTCAGGAGATTGGTGACATCATCTCTCTGATTACTGACATTGCCGACCAGACGAACATTCTGTCTCTGAACGCAGCGATTCAGGCATCGATGGCGGGTGACGCTGGTCGGGGCTTTGCGGTCGTTGCGGACGAAGTACAGCGTCTGGCTGAACGTTCTGCTGCTGCAACCAAGCAGATCGAAGCACTGGTTAAAACGATTCAGAACGATACTAACGAAGCCGTTATCTCGATGGAACAGACAACGACTGAGGTGGTACGTGGTGCACGTCTCGCACAGGATGCGGGTGTAGCACTGGAAGAGATTGAAACCGTATCGAAAAACCTGGCAGAACTGATTCAGAACATCTCCAACGCGGCCCGTCAGCAGGCTTCGTCTGCGGGTCATATTTCCAATACGATGAATGTTATTCAGGAAATTACTTCTCAGACGTCCGCTGGTACCACAGCGACGGCGAAGTCGATTGGTAATCTGGCTGAAATGGCGAACATGCTGCGTGAATCGGTTGCAGGCTTTAAGCTGCCTGAAGCGAATTTTACCGCGGATGATGACGCCGATGAGGTCGAACTGGCCGGGCAGGACGCGCTGTAAGGCGCGTCGGCGTGGTGCCGGGTGTCCCTTATGATACAGTCAATCCGCTCTGGCCTGAGCAGCGTCCCTGAACTGGATGATCTCCAGTTTGATCGCTGGCAGAAATTGCTGGAGGAGCGCACAGGCATGTACATGCCACCGCAGCGGCGCTCATTTCTGCAGACCAGTCTGGGCCTGAGAATGCTCGAGCTGGGCGTTTCTGACTACAGCGCTTACTACCAGCAGATTCTGCATGGTCCCAGTGGGGCAATGGAGTGGACGACGCTGGTTGATCGTCTTACGGTGCAGGAAACCCGTTTTTTCCGGGACCCGGATGCACTCGGTCTGATTTCAGAGCATATGCGTTCACTGACTCCAGCGCTGGCTGACTCTGGTAAGCCGATGGAAGTCTGGAGTGTTGGTTGTGCGTCGGGTGAGGAACCTTACACGCTTGCCATGCTTGCCGAAAATACAGTCGGCAGCCGGGGCATCGGTTATTCGGTGACGGGTACTGATATATCCACCATTGTGCTGCGCAAAGCGCGGGCGGGCAGATATCCCCTTCGCGCGATGGAGCGCATTCCCGTTCAGTACCACAGTTGGGCAATTCAGCCTCTGTCATCACAACAAATAGAAATTTCTTCTGCATTGCGGCAGCGCTGCTGTTTCAGTCAGGTCAATATTCTTAACCTGAAGGCCTGCCCACTGCAGTCTCAGCATCTGATCGTTTGCCAGAATGTGCTGATTTATTTCCGTCGCTGGCGTCGTCGCGAGATTCTCGACGCGCTGGCACAGCGCCTTGCGCCCGGTGGCCTGCTGGTGATCGGACTGGGCGAGATGGTTGACTGGCAGCATCCATTGTTAGAACCGGTGCACAGCAGCTTAGTCACTGCCTATGTACGCAAGCAATCCACGTCGACACGGGAGAGTGTAAGGCGATGAGTCAGGACTACATCGCCCTGGAATGGGTAAAAGGGGAGATCCGTGAGACGCTGCAACAGGCGCAGCAGTCACTGGAAGCCTATGTGGAACATCCCGAAGACAGAAGCCGGTTGAGATTCTGTCTGAGTTACCTGCACCAGGTGCACGGCACGCTACAGATGGTTGAATTCTACGGCGCAGCGTTGCTCGCCGAAGAAATGGAAGCCGTTGCTCTTGCGCTGGCTGAAGGTCAGCTGACAAACGAACAGGATGGCCTTGAAGTTCTGATGCAGGCCATTATTCAGCTGCCGCATTATCTGGAACACGTTAAGGTGGGACGACGGGATCTTCCGGTCGTGCTACTGCCTATTCTGAACGAACTGCGTTCGACCCGTGGGGAAAACTTCCTCTCTGAAACCTCACTTTTTACTCCGGCCATCGAGCACAATACGCCACTCACCGGAGAGCAGAAAAACCAGTTTACCCAGGTCAATTTTTCTCAGTGGCTACGTAAAACCAGACAGATGCTGCAGGCAGCAACGCTTCAGCTGCTGCAGGACCGCGAGCCTGATCTGGCGAAACACTATCTGAATAAACTCTTTGCGCGCCTGAACAAAGCCATGGGTGGAACGCCTCAGGGCATTATCTGGTTGCCCGCACTGGCCTTCAGTGAATGGCTGACCAAGCAGGATAGCCTGCCGAAAAGCGCGAAAGTATTGCTGCGTCAGCTGGACCAGCTGCTGAAGCAGGATCTCGATCAGGGCGTCGCGGTTATCAACCGTCCTCCGGCGGATGAGTTGCTGAAGAACCTGCTGTTTTATGTCGCCCGCACAGATGTCCGTGGGGATGCAATCCGCCTGGTTCAGAAACGTTTCCGCCTGGACGAAGCCTTGCCAAGTGCAGAAGATGTCGCCGCCGAAGGTACGATGTGTGGCCCGGGTGTTGACGCTGTCAGTGGTGCGCTGTCTGCTCTGATCGAAGAAATTGGTGCTGTTAAAGATACGCTTGATCAGCTGATGCGTGGTTCTCAGGACCGCACGCCAGCACTCGAAGGTGCCCGTAAAACTATCCGTCAGGTCGCGGACACCATGGGCATGCTTGGTTTAGGCATGCCACGCAAAGTGATGCAGGAGCAGGAAAGCCAGCTGGTGACCATGCTGGAATCCGGAACTGCCGACGACAGTGCGCTGCTGGATGTGGCTGGTGCGCTGCTATACGTCGAGGCCACCCTGAACGGCATGTTGCGTGATGGCGATCTGAGCCGTAACGCCAGTGACAGTGCGATGTCGGATGCTCAGCGCGCCGTTCTGCGCGAAGCCCGCAATGTCCTGGAACAGGTTAAGGACTCGGTGGTTGCCTATATTGCGCACCAGTGGTCCACAGACAAGCTTGAAGGCGTTCCCGGACTGCTGCATAGCATTGAGGGATCGCTCAATATGGTGCCGCTGCCAAGGGTAGCAAACCTGCTGGCAGATCTGTCGAGCTTTATACGTCAGGCGTTGTTGTCTGATCGTCCTAAGCCAGAATTTGGTGTCATGGACATGGTGGCAGAAGTACTCAGTGGTATCGAATATTACCTTGAGCGCTATGCCGATGGTGGTGAGATCGCCGATGATGCTCTGCTGGACCGGGCGTCAGAAACACTCAGCAATCTGCTGCAGATATGCCATGTGACATCTGATGGTGATCTGGATGAATCCGGTGCTGAAGGCACCGACGAATTTGACGATGTCGATCATGCCATTACCAGCTTTAACGAAGCGCTTGGATTCGACAACGCGTCGTCAGACTATGAAGAAACTGCACCGTCGGAACATCCCGATGAGAGCAGCGTAGCCATATCTGAAGCGGCGACAGCCCCTGAGGAGGCTGGAGCCCGGGCGGAAACTGCAGAACCTGAAGATGATGATCTTATCGATGATGAGATTATTGAGGTATTCCTTGAAGAGGCGGAAGAAGTACTCGAAACACTTCAGGAATACTGGCCTCAATTTGTAGCGCAACAGAATGACTCAGAAGCTCTCACGACAGTGCGCCGTGCTTTCCATACATTGAAAGGAAGTGGCCGGATGGTGAAAGCGGCTGACATCGGGGAGCTGGCGTGGTCTGTTGAAAATATGTTCAACCGCGTACTTGATGAGACGGTTGAAGTCACACAGCCACTGATTGCCTTTGTTGATCATATTATTTCGCTTATTCCGGGCCTGATCGAGGATTTCCGTCATAAGGCAGCGACCCGTGTTGATGTGCAGCCCCTGATGGACACCGCGTTTGCGTTTGCCGATGGGCAGACACCGGCGCTTCCGGTCGATACGGCAGAACCGGTTGAGGTGACAGAGAATGCGGATCAGGCAGAAGACATCGCCGGGGACGTGAGCGTCACTGCGCTGGAGTTCTTGAGGCTGATTCGTTGACAGACGACACCGACGAAGGCGCGGCTTCAATGGAGGCGTTCCTCGATCATTTCAGTGAAGAGACTGCGCCGGATGCGGCTGTTGATCTGACGGATCTGCCTCAGATTGAATCTGAAGAACTGTCTGAAGATGATGCTGACCGCCTCTCACTGCTCGATGTATTTATTGCCGAAACTGACATGCACCTGAATACGGTGGATGATTTTGTTCAGCAGTCCCGCTCAGAATCCTTTACGAACCCGGTCACCGACGATCTGCAGCGCGCCCTGCATACCCTGAAGGGAAGTGCTCACATGGCAGAGCTGACCCCTCTGGCAGAGCTGGCGTCTGCTCAGGAACACCTGGTAAAAGAGCTGCGTGGCTACCAGCTACCCAACAGTCCCGCATTGACGGATCTGCTGGAAGACGCAGGCCGTGCTGTCCGAGCTTACATGAGCCCGGAGCAGTTACTGACGCTGGAAGGCATCGAAGGCGCAGACGCTCTTCATGGGCGTATTGCCGATATTGAGCAGAATCAGCTTGCGCACCTGACAGAGTCTGAAGGTGGCGCGGGGCCATCGCCGGACGTGCTGGCGCGCTTCCTCTCTTCAGGCATGGATTCTCTGATCCGCGCGGATGAGCTGCTTCAGGTATGGCGTGATGAAGATAATACGGAAGTGCTTGATCAGCTGACCGCCGATCTGCAGGCCGTTGCCGCAGCTGCCGTCGATGCAAGCCTGCCAATGGTCGCCGATCTGTCACTGGCGCTGAATGCATTTTATCAGCGGGCCCGTCAGGCGGATGCGCATCCCGAAGCGTCTCTGGTTGAGTTTGCGACAGAGGCGCACTAGGAGCTGCTTAACATGATGGATTATCTGGCCGCTGGTCAGGATATCCCTTCACCTGAGCAGACGATCGCGGCACTGAGTCACTGGGACTTTCCTCTGAATACAGCCGCGCAGGACAAAGACGACTGCGCGTCAGAGTCTTCTGCTGAGTGGCTTGCTGAAGAGTCTTCTTCTGTTGATCAGGTAGAACTTGATGAGCAGGAAGACGATATGATTCTGGATATCTTCCTTGAAGAAGCAGACGAAATATCGGAAGCCATCGAGTCTATTATGCAGAGCTGGCAGGCCTCCCCTGATGACCTGCTGCCTGTGGCTCAGTTGCAGCGTGAGCTGCACACTCTGAAAGGCGGTGCCCGGATGGCTGAATTGCCAGAGGTTGCCGACCTGTGTCACGAGCTTGAGACTCTGTATGAGCGTCTGAATGACGGCGTAATTGAACGTTCTGATGCCACCATTCCGATGATTCACCGCGCGCATGATGTGCTTGCGGGTCAGCTTCAGGCGGTGCGCTCTGGGCAGGTGCCTGAAAATGCCAGCGCTCTGATCGCTGAAATCCATCATATGGCGGCAGGGGCGCCGCAGTCTGACGCCGCAGAAGACGAGCTGACGCCTCCTCCTGTACAGAACGATGTACGCTCTGAAAGCGCTGATGAAAGCGATCGCGAAATCGTCGGGATTTTCCTCGAGGAAGCGGCGGAGCTGATGGAGTCGCTTGATGAGGCAATTGAATCCTGGCGGAATGATACGGATGGCAAGGGCTATGCCGATGAAATTCTGCGGGTTCTGCACACGCTGAAGGGCGGTGCCCGTCTCGCCGGTCTGACCCGGATAGGTGACACCACTCATAATTTCGAGACCGACGTACAGAAAGCGGTAGACCGGCACGCACGTTTTGATCAGGCATTCTTTGCCCACCTGCATGAACGTCAGGAGACGCTGCAGGGGCAGATAGATGAAGTAGCGCGTCTGCTTGAAAACGAGGGTGTTCTTGTTCTTGGTGAAAAAGAACTGGTCGTTGAGTCCTCTCACGCCGACGCTCCTGAGGCTGAGACGCTTCAGGAAGGCGTGACGGAGCCCGCGTCAGAGGAAGAAACTACTTCCGGATTGGCAACGGATATTCCAGCAGAGGAAGACGACTCAGAAACCTTGCCGGTTGTTATCGAAAGCGAGTCTGCGGTACCGGGTACCGACGTAAAACCTGCAGAATCCCGTGCTGTTCAGCAGAGTCAGATGGCGAACCAGCGTAAGGCTCCGACTGAACTGGTTAAGGTGTCTGCTGACCTCCTCGATAACCTGGTAAACCTCGCGGGTGAAACCGCGATAGGCCGGGGACGCCTGGAGCAGCAGGTAAGTGACTTCTCACATACTCTGGGTGAAATGGACCAGACGCTGGATCGTCTGCGCGACCAGCTCCGTCGTCTGGATATCGAAACCGAGGCCCAGGTACTGTTCCGTCAGGAGCGTCATGGCCCTGACTACGATGACTTCGATCCACTGGAGATGGACCGCTATTCCGCCATTCAGCAGCTTTCCCGTGCATTGATGGAATCTGCATCGGATATGCTCGACCTGAAAGAAACTCTGTCGTTGAAGACCCGTGACGCTGAAACTCTGTTGTTGCAGCAGAGCCGGGTGAACACTGAACTTCAGGAAGGCCTGATGAAAACGCGGATGGTGCCATTCCAGCGGCTGGTGCCACGTCTGCGCCGTATCGTCCGTCAGGTCAGTCTTGAGCTGAATAAACAGGTTGATCTGCGTGTTAATAATGCTGACGGCGAAATGGACCGTACCATTCTTGAGCGGATTATTTCACCGCTTGAACATATGGTCCGTAACGCCGTTGACCACGGTATTGAAAATACAGATGGCCGTCAGGCGGCTGGCAAGCCAGTCATGGGTAACATCGAACTGGATATCCGCCGGGATGGCGGCGACGTGGTTCTCACGCTGCGCGATGATGGCCGGGGGATTAATCTGGATGCGGTTCTGCGTAAGGCCCGCAATCGTGGAATGATCCCCGCGGATGTCAAACCGACCGATGCTGAAATCATTCAGTTCATTATGCAGCCAGGATTCTCTACCGCTGAGGTCGTGACTCAGATTTCGGGTCGCGGTGTCGGCATGGACGTTGTGAACAGTGAAATCAAACAGATGGGTGGCTCGCTGGAGGTCCGCAGTGACGCCGGGCGAGGCACTGAATTTGAGATTCGTCTGCCGTTTACGGTATCGGTGAACCGGGCCCTGATGGTTCGCGTAGGCGAAGATCTGTACGCAGTGCCACTGAATAATATTCAGGGCATTGTGCGGGCGTCGGTGTCTGAGCTGCAGGCACTTTACGAGCGTCCGGAAGACGAACGCGTCTTTGCGTATGCGGGTAAGGAGTATCAGCTGGGCTATCTTGGCGCGATGCTGGATTCAGGCTCCCATCCGAAAATTGCCGGGCACCAGTTGCCTCTGCCTCTGTTGTTGATTCGCGGTCAGGTGCCTTTTGCGCTGCAGGTGGATTCACTGCTTGGCTCACGCGAAATCGTTGTAAAAAGTCTGGGGCCACAGTTTGCCGGTGTCCGGGGTATCTCCGGCGGTACGATTCTGGGTGACGGTAGCGTCGTTATTATTCTTGATCTCCCAGCCATGATCCGTACGCAGACCAGCCTTGAATACCAGCAGGCACGTGCACTGGAAGATAAGGCGGCGGAAGCGCGTCACGAACATGAGGCTCATTTGCCGAAAGTTCTGGTGGTGGATGACTCGGTGACGGTTCGTAAGGTGACAGGTCGCCTGCTTGAGCGCCATGGCATGGAAGTCCTGACTGCGAAGGATGGGGTTCATGCGATGGAGGTTCTGCAGGACCATAAGCCGGATGTGATTCTGCTGGATATCGAAATGCCGCGGATGGATGGCTTCGAAGTTGCGTCCCTGGTACGCCACGACGCCAGGTTGCAGGATGTGCCGATCATTATGATTACATCGCGGACGGGTGAAAAACACCGTGAGCGGGCGATGAGTATTGGTGTGAACGATTATCTCGGCAAACCATTCCAGGAAGATACACTGCTGGAGCGTATCCACGGCTTCCTGGGGCAGGGAGTGCATTGAGTTGTCTGCGCCGCGAGTGGCTGTACTGAACCATGATCTGCTGCAACAGCATGTGCTCAGTGATACTTTGCGACGACTTGGATTCGATCTGGTACTGAATACGGTGCCAGGCCGGCTCTCTGCGGCTCAGCTGCAGGAGACTGAAACCGATGTCTGGCTGATCAATATGGCCGACGCGGACGACGAGTTTGATGGCTTTGAAGCGCTGCTCGATGGTGAAGTTCCGGTGCTGATTGGCATGGACCCCGCTCCGCAGAAAAGCTGTACGACCTATCTCCGGTGGGAGAAGCGTCTGCTCAGTAAGTTGCAGGATCTGACCCATGCTCCTGCTCCGGCAGCTGAGGTGCCAGATACTGCGCTGACACCCAGAACCAGCGGCGGAGCCGATATTCCTCTGCCTGCGGTGTTCCGTGACCGTCAGGGAGAACGTGCGCTTGAAGTCTGGGTGCTGGGCGCTTCTCTCGGTGGGCCGGAGGCCGTCAAAATGTTTCTGGATGCTCTGCCTGCAGGTCTGCCTGTTGCGTTTGTCTATGCACAGCACATCGACCCCCGGTTTGAAGAGGCTCTGTGTCAGGCCGTTGGCAGGCACGCTTCTTATCAGCTTCGTAATTATGAAGAGGGGCTGCGTCTGAAGGCTGGCGATGTACTTGTCGCGCCAGTGTCACATCAGTTTACGATGGCGGGACTGGATGAAGTCTCACTTGAGGCTGCGCCCTGGAATGGGCCGTATGGCCCGTCGATCGATGGTGTCATAGACGCGGTCAGCCGACATGCCTGTTCACGCTTTGGCTGCATCCTGTTCAGTGGCATGGGTAGTGATGGGGCCGACAGTATTCTGGGCTTGCCCGCAGACAAGCCCGTCTGGGTACAGCGACCGGACACCTGCGGGAATTCGTCAATGCCGGAGAGTGCTATAGGCACTGGCCGGGTCAATTTTATCGGAGATCCGTATCAGCTGGCATTGCAGCTGGTACAGCACATTAACAGAACCTGGACAGAACACTATGAACCAGACAGTCACCACCACGGATAAGACAAAAGAACAGGTAGACTGTCTTCTTATCCCATTAAAAGATCGCAATCTGGTTGTGCCTAATGTGACCGTTGCTGAGGTGATTCCGTTTTCGCATCTGCTGACAACCAATGCCAGCACCGACTGGATTCTTGGTCGCCTTGACTGGCGTGGGACTCTGGTACCAGCACTCTGTTTCGAGCTACTTAATGGTAACCCGGCTCCCGCACCGAATCCGGATGCCCGCTTCATCATTGTCAACGGGATCAGCGACCACCCTCAGATGCCCTTCTACGCGATTCTGGTTCAGGGGATTCCGAAGCTGATGCATCTCACCGAAGGCGACCTGCAGAAAGTCGACGCCGTCGGGATGGGAGAGTTTGACCAGCTTGCTGTATCTATTGATGGTGTTACCGCGATGATCCCGGATCTGGAACGGGTTGAGAATGTGGTGCTCACTGTTATCTGACCCAGCCCTGTCAGGTTTCCGCAAACCGGTGCTTGCTGTATAGTCAGCCTCTGCATTAAACAGAGACTCCGGACAATGTTCCAGCTATTACGCCGCCGTCTGCGGGGCCGGAAAACAGCGACAGATATCCAACCTTTCAGCCGTTCACCGGCTGAGATTCCCTACCGCCAGGCCGAAACAATTGTGACTTTGGTGCCACCGGAGCGCTGTCGCAGTAATTTTCTCGGATACCCTGTCCAGGACAGTCCATTCGTGCGGATTCTCACCCGTGATGATTCTGGTTACGAAGGCAGTGCTCTGGAAACCTTTTATCAGACATTTCAACCGGAGACGGTCGGTGAACTTCTGGGGCTGAAGACCAGTGCAATCGCATCACTGCCAGCGATGTCTGCTGTAATGCCGTGGTGGAACCGCCATCCGGAGCAACGTCTTGAGCAGGTAGCCGTAAAGTCGGGCAACGGACGTTTTCTGGGTAAGGAAGCGATTAAGCTGGGTGCATCAGAGCAGACAGATTTCGGTTGGCAGTATTATGGTCCGGTAAGTACCCCAGTCGGGAAAATGGAATACGAGCGCCAGGTGTCGGTATTCCGGAGCATTCGCGAGCAAGGGTTCCGGCCAACGTCAGCGACCCAGATTCACGGTGAGTTTCTGGTCAGTGGAGAGGATTGGGTCTGGGTGAATATCGGCGGAAAACACCGTCTGAATTCATTGGTTGCTTTGGGGAGTCCGGATATTCAGGTTTCCGCAAAAGGTAAGTACGGCCCGGTGATTATCCGTCGTAGCGAGTCTTCCATCTGGCCAAACGTGCAGAATGGTCTGTTTGATGAAGCAGAAGCGCTTGAATTATTCGATCGGATACTTGCGGGCCGTGGTCCGGAGATGAAAACGCAATGAGAGTTGCCGTTATAAATGATACCCG
>Ga0031675_1000170_pt1 | contig 11727 bp, 21 predicted proteins | sample DeeseametaMP2618_FD_75018 | JGI IMG/M metagenome (GOLD analysis project Ga0031675, IMG submission 75018) | Metatranscriptome of deep ocean microbial communities from Atlantic Ocean - MP2618 (Metagenome Metatranscriptome) | ecosystem: Environmental > Aquatic > Marine > Oceanic ... | reverse complement strand
TGGGACTCCCTGGCACGCAAGTTCGCAATCGATGTCCGTGACGGTCCGACCGAGCCCTATCGACCGGATACCCCACGGCGACAACCTGACCGAGTGCTCCGCACGCCCTGCACGGGCGGCGGAGCATTTGCGTGAGAACCGGACGAACTGCCGGTTCGCCCGAACGCACGGTCTCCATGCAAGTGGATAGCCCCCGAAGGGCTCGATCAACGAAGGAATGCCGCAATGGCACAAACAGTGATTCTCGGCGAGAAGGTCGGGATGACGCAGAAGTGGGTGGACGACAAGATCGTCCCCGTCACGGTTGTCCGTGTCGAGCCCATGCGCGTCGTCCAGATCAAGACCGCCGAACGTGATGGTTACAGCGCTCTGCAGGTCACCTACGGGCATCGCGACGCGAAGAAGCTCAATCAGCCGACCGCCGGCCACTACGCCAAGGCGGGTGTGCAGCCGGGCAAGCGGCTCGTCGAGCTCCGCGTCGACTCGGTCGACGGTTTCGAGATCGGTCAGGAGATCACGGTGGAGGCCCTCGAGGCCGGCGCCAAGGTCGACGTGACCGGCACCAGCCGCGGCAAGGGCTTCGCCGGCACCATGAAGCGTCACAACTTCAAGGGCCAGGGCGCCAGCCACGGTAACCACAAGAACCACCGCACCCCCGGCGCCGTCGGCTCGTGCTCGTTCCCCGGTCGGGTCTTCAAGGGCCTCCGGATGGCGGGCCACATGGGCCACGAGCAGGTCACGACCCTCAACCTCGAGGTCGTCGAGTCCGACGCCGAGCGCAACGTGCTGCTCATCAAGGGTTCGGTCCCCGGCCCCAACGGTGGGCTCGTGTCCGTCCGCAATGCCGTCAAGGCTGCTGTGAAGGGAGCCTGATCACCATGGCGCAGATCACCCTCAAGAACGCCGCCGGCAAGGACGCCGGCACCGTCGACCTCGACGACAACACCTTCGGCATCCAGCCGAACGTGCCGGTCATGCACCAGGTCGTCACCGCCCAGCTCGCTGCACGCCGCTCGGGCACCCAGAGCACCAAGACCCGCTCCGAGGTCGCCGGCGGCGGTGCCAAGCCGTACCGCCAGAAGGGCACCGGCAACGCCCGCCAGGGCTCGATCCGTGCACCGCACTTCAGCGGTGGTGGCGTCGCCCTCGGCCCGAAGCCGCGCTCGTACGCCAAGAAGACGCCGAAGAAGATGATCAACCTCGCGCTGCGCTCGGCTCTGTCCGACCGTGCCGCCGAAGGCAAGGTCGTCGTCGTCGACGAATGGGGCTTCGACGCCCCCAGCACCAAGGCCGCCAAGTCGGCGCTCGCCGGTCTCGGCCTCGAGGGCAAGGTCCTCGTCGTCGTCGGCCGTGACGACGCCACGGCGGCGCTCAGCTTCCGGAACCTCACCGAGGTCCAGCTGATCGCCCCGGGCGAGCTCAACGCCTACGACGTCCTCTGCAACGACTACGTCGTGTTCACCCAGGCCGTGCTCCCGACGGGCGCCGCCACCGAGAAGGACGAGAAGTGATGAAGGATCCTCGCGACATCATCCTGGCGCCGGTCGTCTCCGAAAAGAGCTACGACCTCATGGAGACCGGCGTGTACGTGTTCAAGGTCAGCCCGAGCGCCAGCAAGCCCGAGATCCGCGATGCGGTCGAGGCGATCTGGGGCGTCGAGGTGCTCAAGGTGAACACCCTCAACCGCAAGGGCAAGGCCACGCGTGTGCGTGGCTCGAACCGCCGCGGTTCCAAGCCCGACACCAAGCGCGCCATCGTCACGCTGGCAGCGGGTGAGATCCCGCTGTTCGAGAACTGAGGTCATCGTCATGGCAATTCGTTCCCGTAAGCCCACCAGCGCCGGCCGCCGCTTCCAGACGTCGTCCGACTTCTCCGATGTGACGAAGTCGACGCCCGAGAAGTCGCTGCTGGCCAAGAAGTCCAAGACCGGTGGCCGCAACGCCTACGGCCGCAAGACGTCGCGTCACCGCGGCGGCGGCCACAAGCAGCGCTACCGCGTCGTCGACTTCCGTCGTACCAAGGACGGCGTGACCGCCAAGGTCGCCGGCATCGAGTACGACCCGAACCGCACCTGCCGCATCGCCCTCCTGCACTACGCGGACGGCGAGAAGGCCTACATCCTGGCGCCCAAGGGCCTCAACGTCGGCGACCAGGTCGAGTCGGGCCAGGGTGCCGACATCAAGCCCGGCAACGCAATGCCGCTGCGCTTCATCCCGGTCGGTACCACGATCCACAACGTCGAGCTGCGTCCCGGTCAGGGCGGCAAGATCGGCCGTTCGGCCGGCATCGCCGTCCAGCTGGTCGCCAAGGAAGGCGACTACGCCACCGTGCGTATGCCGTCGACCGAGATGCGCCGTGTGCCGATCGACTGCCGCGCCACCGTCGGCGAGGTCGGCAACAGCGAGCACGAGCTCGTCAAGATCGGCAAGGCCGGCCGCAACCGCTGGAAGGGCGTCAAGCCCCAGACCCGCGGTGTCGCCATGAACCCCGTCGACCACCCGATGGGTGGTGGCGAAGGCCGCACCTCCGGTGGCCGTCCCGCCAGCTCGCCGTGGGGCAAGCCCGAGCGTCGCACCCGCGACAAGAACAAGCCCAGCCAGAAGCTCATCGTCCGTCGTCGCCGCACCGGCAAGGGACGCCGCTGAGGCCCGAGAAGGAGATCCGAAGAACATGACTCGCAGTCTCAAGAAGGGCCCGTTCGTCGACGACCATCTGCTCAAGAAGGTCGACGAGCAGAACGAGGCCGGCGAACGCAAGGTCATCAAGACCTGGTCGCGTCGCAGCACCATCATCCCCGACATGGTCGGACACACCATCGCCGTGCACGACGGCCGCAAGCACGTCCCGGTGTACATCACCGAGTCGATGGTCGGTCACAAGCTCGGTGAGTTCAGCCCCACCCGGACGTTCAAGTTCCACGCCGGGCAGGAGAAGGGAGCACGTCGCTGATGCGTGGTCCGAAGCTCAACGAAGGCGCCACCGCGATCGGTGAACGCCACGGCACCAAGGCGACCGCCAAGTACGTGCGCTCGTCGGCCTACAAGGCCCGCGTGGTGCTCGACCTGATCCGCGGCCTCCCGGTCCACCAGGCCGACGAGGTGCTGCAGTTCACCGACCGGGCGATCGCCCGCGACATCCGCAAGGTGCTGGCCTCGGCCGTCGCCAACGCGACCGACACCGACTCGGGCGCCTACATCGCCGATGCCGACGAGCTGTTCGTGCTCGCCTGCTTCGCCGACGAGGGCCCGACCCTGCGCCGCTTCCGTCCGCGTGCTCGCGGTCGTGCGACCCGCATCCGCAAGCGCACCTGCCACATCACGATCGTCGTCGCTCGCATGAGCGAGGAGCGCCTCGAGATCGTGCAGGCCCGCTCCGAGGGCCGCAGCTCGAGCCAGTCGGCGAACCGCCGTGCTCGTGTCGAGCGCAGCCGCCAGCGTGCCGAGCAGGCCAAGGCCGGCGTCGACCAGGTCGAGGCCGAAGAGGGCAGCGACGAGCTCGAGGACGAGACCGCCGACGACATCGCGACCGACGAGGTCGAGGGCTTCGCCGGTGTCGAGGAGACCGAGGTCGAGACCGTCGAGGTCGACGCCGACGAGGTCGCCGCGAGCGACGACGCCGACGAGGCGCCCGCCGCCGACGGCGAGTTCGAGGCCGGCGAATGGGCGGGCAGTGTCAAGCCCGACGCCGACGGCAACGGCCCCGAGACGCACCCGATCAAGGGCAACGCCGACTCGATGCTGTACCACACCCCCGACAGCCGTTACTACAAGGTGACCAAGGCCGAGGTGTGGTTCGACACCGAGGAGAACGCCGAAGCCGCCGGCTTCAGCAAGCCCGGCTCGAAGAAGGACGAGGACTGACCCATGGGCCAGAAGATCAACCCGTACGGCTTCCGCCTCGGCGTGAGCACCGACTGGAAGAGCCGCTGGTTCTCCGATCGGGACTACAAGGAGTACCTCACCGAGGACTGGAAGATCCGTGAAGCGATCATGGAGCGTCTCGAGTCGGCGGCGATCAGCCGCATCGAGATCGAGCGCACCCGTGACAAGCTGCGCGTCGACGTGCACACCGCCCGCCCGGGCATCGTGATCGGTCGTCGTGGCGCTCAGGCCGACGAGCTCCGGGCGATGATCACCAAGATCACCGGCAACCCGAAGATCCAGCTCAACATCGTCGAGATCAAGACCCCCGAACTCGACGCCGCGCTGATCGCCCAGGGTGTCGCCGACCAGCTCGCCAACCGCATCGCGTTCCGTCGTGCGATGAAGCGAGCGGTCCAGAACGCCCAGCGCGCCGGTGCCCTCGGCATCCGCGTGCAGTGTGGTGGCCGTCTCGGCGGCGCCGAGATGAGCCGCACCGAGTGGTACCGCGAAGGCCGCGTGCCGTTGCACACCCTCCGTGCCGACATCGACTACGGCTTCCGCGAGGCCAAGACCGCCAACGGCCGTGTCGGCGTGAAGGTGTGGCTCTACAAGGGCGACATCCTCCCGTACAAGAGCCAGAACGAGGACAAGATCGCTCGCGAGGCCGCCATGGCCGTGGGCGAGACCTCGGGCCAGACCGCCGACTCGCCGCGCAAGGTCGTGTCGTCGGGCAACCGCCCCCAGCGCGACCGCACCGAGGCCCCCGAGACCGAGACCCAGCCCCTGCTCAAGGACGCCGATCCCGAGCTCGAGAAGCTGCTCGACGAAGAAGAGACGATTGCCCGCCAGACCCGTGAGGGTCACGAGACGCCGCACTTTCGCGGCGACGACTGAGCCGGGCGAAAGGTAGGAGACCATCATGTTGATGCCTCGCAAGGTCGCACACCGTAAGCACCATCGCGGCCGCACCCGTGGCAAGGCCAAGGGCGGCACCGAGCTGCACTTCGGCGAATACGGCATCCAGGCACTCGAGCCGGGCTGGCTGACCGCCCGTCAGATCGAGGCCGCCCGTATCGCCATGACCCGATCGATCCGCCGCGGCGGCAAGGTCTGGATCAACATCTTCCCGGACAAGCCGGTCACCAAGAAGCCGGCCGAGACCCGCATGGGTTCGGGCAAGGGCAACCCCGAGTTCTGGGTGGCCGTCGTCCGTCCCGGTCGTGTCCTGTTCGAGCTGTCGTTCCCCGACGAGGCCCAGGCCAAGGAAGCCATGAACAAGGCGATCCAGAAGCTGCCGATCAAGGCCCGCGTCATCACCCGCGAGGAGACGATCTGACATGGCGAAGAAGGACAAGCTCCGCGAGATGGACCTGAACGAGCTCGTCGACGAGCTCCGAGAGACGAAGCACGAGGCGCTCAACCTGCGCTTCCGCAACGCCACGGGTCAGCTCGAGAACACCGCCGAGATCACCAAGGTCCGGCGCCAGATCGCCCGCATCAACACCCTCATCCGCGAGCGCGAGATCGCAGCGGCCGAGGCAGAGAGCTGAGAAGAAGATGAGCGAAGACACCACAACGACGGCCGACGAGGCGGTCGAGGAGACCCGCGCCGCCCGCAAGGTGCGTGAGGGCATGGTCACCTCGACGAACATGGACAAGACGATCGTCGTCACCGTGACCGACCGAGTCCGCCACGCCAAGTACAACAAGTTCGTCCTCCGGTCGAAGAAGCTGTACACCCACGACGAGGCCAACGACGCCGGCGTGGGCGACCGCGTGCGCGTCATGGAGACCCGCCCGATGAGCAAGAACAAGCGCTGGCGCTTGGTCGAGATCGTGGAGCGTGCCCGATGATCCAGCAGGAATCGCGACTCCGCGTCGCCGACAACAGCGGTGCCCGCGAAGTGCTCTGCATCAAGGTGCTCGGTGGCACGCGCCGCCGCTACGCCTCGATCGGTGACGTCTTCGTGGCGACCGTCAAGGACGCCATCCCCGGCGCCGGCGTGAAGAAGGGCGACGTCGTCAAGTGCGTCGTCGTGCGCACCAAGAAAGAAAAGCGTCGCCCCGACGGCAGCTACATCCGCTTCGACGAGAACGCGGCCGTGCTGATCAAGGACGACCTGACCCCTCGCGGCACCCGCATCTTCGGCCCCGTCGGCCGTGAGCTGCGCGACCGCAAGTTCATGCGAATCGTGTCGCTGGCACCGGAGGTGATCTGAGATGAAACTGCGCAAGGGTGACCATGTGCGTGTCATCACGGGCAAGGACAAGGGCGCCGAAGGCGTCGTCGAACGGGTCTATCCCAAGACCAACAAGGTGCTCGTGAGCGGCGTCAACACCGCCGCCAAGCACCAGGTGGCACGTCGTGCCAACGAGCAGTCGGGCATCATCGACAAGGACATGCCGATCGACGCCTCGAACGTCATGTTCCTCCACAAGGGGGAGACGGTGCGACTCGGCTACTCGACCAACAAGAAGGGCGAGAAGGTCCGTATCGCTCGCCCGAGTGGAGACGAGGTCTGATCATGGCGACCGCAACTGCAACGCAGCCGCGCCTCAAGGCGCGCTACAACAACACGATCAAGGCGCAGCTCGCCCAGGACCTCGGCATCAACAACGAGATGCAGATCCCGAAGCTCGAAAAGATCGTCATCAACATGGGTGTCGGCCGTGCGACCCAGCAGCCGTCGCTGCTCGAGAAGGCCGTCGAGGAACTGACCCTGATCTCCGGCCAGAAGCCGGTCGTCACGAAGGCGCAGACCTCGATCGCCGGCTTCAAGCTCCGTGAGGGCCAGGCCATCGGCACCAAGGTCACGCTCCGCGGCGACCGCATGTGGGAGTTCTTCGACCGCCTCCTGGCCGTCGCCATCCCCCGTATCCGCGACTTCCGTGGTCTGCCGGCGCACTCGTGGGACGGCCGTGGCAACTACACCTTCGGCCTGAACGACCAGTCGGTGTTCCCCGAGATCGACGTCGACAAGATCGACCACCAGCGGGGCATGGACATCACGATCGTCACGACGGCGACCGACAACGACAGCGGCAAGGCCCTGCTCGACGCCTTCGGTTTCCCGTTCAAGAAGGGCGCGGACGCCGACGCCGCCCCCCGCAAGAAGAAGCGCCGTGGCCCCCAGTACGGCGGCAAGAAGAAGAAGTGACCGAGTAGGCGAGAGAAGAAGAAGACATGGCCAAGAAAGCACTCGTCAACAAGGCGAACCAGACGCCCAAGTTCAAGGTGCGCGGGTACACCCGTTGCCGCCGCTGTGGGCGCACGCGTTCCGTCTATCGCAAGTTCGGTCTCTGCCGCATCTGCCTGCGCGAGCTGGCACACGCCGGCGAAGTCCCCGGTCTGACCAAGTCGAGCTGGTGAGGAGGAACCCCGATGCTGACTGATCCCATCGCCGACATGCTGACCCGTATTCGCAACGCGAACACGGCGCTCCACGACGAGGTGCGTATGCCCTCGTCGAAGCAGAAGGTGGCACTCGCCAAGGTCCTGCAGGACGAGGGGTACATCTCGAGTTTCGAGGTGAGCCCCAACACCAAGGGACCCGGTGACGTGCTCACCATCCAGATGAAGTACAGCGACGACCGCGATCGTACGATCTCGGGTCTCCGTCGCATCTCGACGCCGGGTCTGCGGGTCTACCGCAAGGCCTCCGCCGTGCCCCGCGTGCTCGGTGGCCTCGGCGTCGCCGTCCTGTCCACCAGCCACGGCCTCATGTCCGACCGCGAAGCGCGTCAGCGCAACGTGGGCGGCGAGGTCCTCTGCTACGTCTGGTAAGGAGCCGACATGTCGCGTATCGGTAACGCCCCGGTGACGGTTCCCTCGGGAGTCGACGTCACCATCTCGGGCGCCAACATCACCGTGAAGGGCCCGAAGGGCACCTTGAGCCGTGAGATCCCCGGTGGCATCGAAGTCACCCAGGACGACGGCGCACTCACCTTCACCCGTCCCAACGACGAGCGCAAGAACAAGGCCCTGCACGGCCTGGTCCGCAGCCTCGTCAACAACATGGTCATCGGTGTCACCGATGGCTTCAAGAAAGAGCTCGAGATCGTCGGCGTCGGCTACCGCGCCGAAGCGCAGGGCCCCAACGCCCTCCGACTGAATCTCGGCTTCAGCCACCCCGTCGCCGTTTCGGCCCCCGATGGGATCACCTTCGAGGTGCCCCAGCCGACGCAGGTCATCGTGACCGGCATCGACAAGGAAGTCGTCGGCCAGGTGGCTGCCAACATCCGCAGCATCCGCAAGCCCGAGCCGTACAAGGGCAAGGGCGTCCGGTACGCCGGCGAGCGAATCATTCGCAAGGCCGGCAAGGCAGGTAAGAAGTGATGAGTGACATCGCGAAGGCACGTCGCCAAGGTCGGATCCGTCGACACCGTCGGGTCCGCAAGAAGGTGCACGGCACGGCCGCCCGGCCGCGTCTCGCCGTGTTCCGCTCGAACAAGCACATTTCGGTCCAGGTGATCGACGACGACCAGGGTCTGACCCTCGCCGCTGCGTCGACCACCGAAGCCGGCCAGCGCGAGCAGGGCAGCGGTGCGACCGTCGCCGCTGCCGAGCGTGTCGGCGAGCTCGTCGCCGAGCGCGCCAAGGCCGCTGGTGTCACCACCGTCGTGTTCGACCGGGGTGGGTTCGCCTACCACGGCCGGATCGCCGCAATCGCCGATGCCGCCCGCAAGGCAGGTCTGGAGTTCTGATGGCCTACAACAACGATCGCAACAACAATCGCAACGATCGCAACAACGACAACGAGAACGAGGGCGGTCTGCGCGAGTCGCGGGTCATCACGATCAACCGTGTCGCCAAGGTCGTCAAGGGCGGCCGTCGTTTCGCCTTCACGGCGCTCGTCGTCGTCGGCGACGGCAACGGCCGTGTGGGTCTCGGCTACGGCAAGGCCAAGGAAGTGCCCCTCGCCATCCAGAAGGGCACCGAAGAGGCCAAGCGCAACCTGTTCGAGGTGCCGCTCGCCGGTTCGACGATCATCCACCCGGTCATCGGCGAGACCGGTGGTGGACGCGTGCTCATGAAGCCCGCCGCTGCCGGTACCGGCGTCATCGCCGGTGGTGCCGCCCGCATCATCCTCGAAGAGGCCGGCGTCCACGACATCCTCTGCAAGTCGCTCGGTTCGGCCAACCACATCAACGTGGCCCGCGCCACGATCGAGGGACTGAAGCAGCTCGAGCGCCCCGACGAGATCGCCAAGCGTCGCGGCATCCCCGCCGAGTCGTTCGTGCCGAAGGGGCTGCTCAACGCCTACAACGAGCGCCAGAAGCAGATGGCCGCAGGAGCCACCCATGAGTGAGAACACCATCACCGTCACCCAGGTGAAGTCGGCCATCGGCCAGAAGCCGAAGACCGTCGGCACCCTGCGCGCCCTCGGCCTCGGCCGCATCGGCAACACCAACACCCTCCCCGACCGTCCGGAGATCCGTGGCATGCTGCGCCGGGTCCCGCACCTGGTCGACATCCAGGAAGGCAACTGACATGCGCGTTCACGATCTCGCGCCGGCCCCCGGCGCCAGCAAGAGCGGCAAGCGTGTCGGCCGTGGTACCGGCGGCAAGGGCGGCAAGACCGCCGGCCGTGGCACCAAGGGCCAGCGCGCCCGCAACACCGTCGCACGCGGCTTCGAGGGTGGTCAGAACCCCCTCAAGCAGCGGGTCCCGAAGCTGAAGGGGTTCACCAACCCCTTCCGCGTCGAGTACAGCGCGGTCAACCTCGACACGCTCGCGGCGCTGGTCGAGGGCGGCGAGTCGACGATCACCCCCGAGGTGCTCCACGCTCACGGCATCGTCCGCAAGGACGCGTTCGTGAAGGTGCTCGCCCGCGGTGAGCTGTCGGCCAAGGTCGAGGTGCACGCCCACGCCGCCTCCAAGGCAGCGCAGGCTGCCATCGAGGCCGCCGGCGGTTCGCTCACCCTCATCGAGCTCCCCTTCAAGGGTGAGGGCAAGGCCGGTCGCCCGGCCGCCAAGGGTAACCAGTTCACCAACCGGTGATCATCGGGCACACGCCCACGAAATCGGTGCTGCAGGGGGACGGGTCGCCCGTCCCCCTCTGCACAACCCCAATCCCGGCCCGGCTGCTTCTCGGTGCTTCGTCCCGAAGCGGTCTCGGCCGGTAGCCTCTCCGGGGTCTGACGAGACAGAAAGATTCTTCGCCAGTGCTGTCGAACATCCTGAACATCTTCAAGGTCCCGGATCTCCGGAACAAGCTGCTCTTCACCTTCATGATCGTGGCGCTCTATCGAGTGGGCGCAGCGATCCGGGTGCCGGGCGTCGACCCGCTGGCGATCGACCAGCTGCGTGAAGGTTCCCAGGACGGCGCCCTCGGCTTGTTCAACCTCTTCTCCGGCGGCGCCTTCGAGTCGTTCTCGGTGTTCGCGCTCGGCATCATGCCGTACATCACCGCCAGCATCATCATGCAGGTGCTCGGCGTCGTGATCCCCAAGCTCGAAGAGCTGCAGCAGCAGGGTGCGGTCGGCCAGCGCAAGATCACCCAGTACACCCGCTACGTCACGATCGCCCTCGCCACATTGCAGGCGACCGTTCTGGTGTTCCTGTTCGGTACCGGTGGTGGCGGTGCCTTCTTCTCGGCCGTGCAGGCCCCGTCGGTGCCCCTGTTGCCCGATGGCATCTGGCCTCGCGGCTACCTGATCATCCCGACCCTCGTCGCCGGTACGGCGGTGCTGATGTGGATGGGCGAGCTGATCAGCCAGCGAGGCATCGGCAACGGCATGTCGATGATCATCTTCGCCTCGGTCGTCGCGAGCGTTCCCGGCGGCTTCTACTCGATCCTGCAGGTCAACAAGGAGTTCTGGTTCGTCGTCATGATCCTCGTCTCCTTGGCGATCATCGTGGCGGTCGTGTTCGTCGAACTCGGACAGCGGCGCATCCCGGTCCAGTTCGCGAAGCGCGTCGTCGGCCGTCGCATGATGGGCGGGCAGAACACCTACATCCCGCTCAAGGTCAACCAGTCGGGCGTCATCCCGATCATCTTCGCCAGCTCGATCCTGCTGCTCCCGGCGATCCTCGCCAGCTTCTTCGGCAGCGGCGACCCGAACGCCGACGAGTGGTCGTGGGCGTGGATCCGCGGCCAGATCCAAGAAGGCGTCGACCAGTACATCCTGAACAGCCAGAACATCGTGTACGTCACGTTGTTCGCCCTGCTGATCATCGCGTTCGCCTACTTCTACAACTCGATCGCCTTCGACCCGGTGCGCCAGGCCGACCAGATCCGCCGCCAGGGCGGCTTCATCCCGGGCGTGCGCCCCGGCCCGCAGACCGAGGCGTATCTCGCCAAGGCCGTCAACCGCATCACGCTGCCCGGCGCCGTGTTCATCGCGATCATCGCGATCCTGCCGTACCTCATCCTGTGGGCCGCCGACGTCAACGGCTTCGCCTTCGCCGGTACCAGCATCCTGATCTCCGTCGGTGTGTCGCTCGAGCTCATGCGCCAGATCGACAGCCAGCTGATGCTGCGCAACTACGAGGGCTTCCTGAAGTAAGGAACCCCCGTTGATCCCGGGAGCTCGACTCGTCATCCTCGGCCGGCAAGGGGCCGGCAAGGGCACGCAGTGCGTGCGCTTGTCGCGCCACTACGTCGTGCCGCACATCTCGACGGGCGACATGCTGCGTGCGGCGGTGCGCGAAGGAACCGAGCTGGGCAAGATGGCCAAGGAGGTCATGGACGCCGGCGGTCTGGTGGGTGACGACATCATGATCGGCATCGTCCGCGAGCGGCTCGCGAAGCCCGATGCCGACACGCGGGGGTACATCCTCGACGGCTTCCCGCGCACGGTCGCTCAGGCCGAGGCACTCGACATGATCACGGCCGCCAAGCCGATCCACGTCGCGATCGAC
>Ga0031675_1002353_pt1 | contig 13730 bp, 9 predicted proteins | sample DeeseametaMP2618_FD_75018 | JGI IMG/M metagenome (GOLD analysis project Ga0031675, IMG submission 75018) | Metatranscriptome of deep ocean microbial communities from Atlantic Ocean - MP2618 (Metagenome Metatranscriptome) | ecosystem: Environmental > Aquatic > Marine > Oceanic ... | reverse complement strand
CTCTTTTTAAGTATATAAAGTTTATGATTACTTAGCTTCTTCCACTAATTCCTCATACTTTTCTTTATCTGCTACGATCATTTTTTGGAAATCACGTACTCCTGTACCTGCTGGAATCAAGTGTCCAACAATTACATTTTCTTTTAATCCCATTAAGTGATCTTCCTTACCTGCAACAGCTGCTTCATTTAACACTTTCGTCGTTTCCTGGAACGATGCCGCAGAAATAAACGATTGTGTTTGAAGAGATGCTCTAGTAATACCTTGTAACAATGGAGTTGACGTTGCTGGAACCGCATCTCTCGCTTCTACCAGTTGCTTATCACCTCTTCTCAATTGAGAGTTTTCATCTCTCAAACGACGTGAGTTAATAATTTGACCTGGTTTCAACGTTTCAGAGTCTCCTGCATCAACAACCACTTTCATTCCGTAAATCGCGTCATTCTCTTCCATGATATCTGCTTTGTGAACAGATTGTCCTTCTAAGAAACGAGTATCTCCAGCGTCAATTACTTCCGCTTTCAACATCATTTGACGTACAATTACTTCAAAGTGTTTGTCATTGATTTTTACCCCTTGCAAACGGTATACCTCTTGAATTTCATTTACCAAGTACTCTTGTACTTTCGTTGGTCCTTGAATGTTCAAGATATCATTTGGAGTTGTTGCCCCATCAGATAATGGTTGTCCAGCTCTTACAAAGTCATTCTCTTGTACTAAGATATGTTTCGAAAGTGGTACTAAATACTTGCGAACTTCACCAGTTTTAGACGTGATTTGAATCTCACGGTTACCTCTTTTGATTTTACCATATTCTGCAATACCATCAATTTCAGAAACAACTGCTGGGTTAGAAGGATTACGTGCCTCAAACAACTCAGTTACACGTGGTAAACCTCCTGTAATATCCCCAGTTCTACCAGCTCTACGTGGTATTTTAACCAAGACCTTACCAGCTTCAATTGAATCTCCTTCTTTAATCGAGATGTGAGCGTCAACAGGTAAACTGTATTCTCTTAAAATCTCTTTTGTTTTAGGATCAATGATGTGAATCGCAGGATTCTTTTTCTTATCTCTTGATTCAGTAATTACTTTTTCAGTAAATCCTGTTTGCTCATCGACTTCTTCACGGAAAGTAATACCTTCAACAATACTGTCAAATACAGCTTTACCAGAAACTTCAGAAATGATTACCGCGTTATACGGGTCCCACTTACAAATAACATCACCTTTTTTCACTTTCGTGTTTCCTTGGATTTGCATTTCTGCTCCGTAAGGAATATTTGATGTCATTACAACAATTCCTGTTTTCTCGTCTGTAATTTTCAACTCAGCTGAACGACCAACAACAACTTCCACTTTGTTTCCGTCTTTGTCTTTCGTTTCAATTGTACGTAATTCGTCGATTTCTAACTTACCGTTTGCTTTCGCCTTCATATCAGAAACGTCTGCAATGTTAGAGGCTGTACCCCCAACGTGGAACGTACGAAGTGTCAACTGTGTTCCTGGCTCACCAATTGATTGAGCAGCAACTACACCAACAGCATCTCCTTTTTGAGCATCTCTATGCGTCGACAAGTTTCGTCCGTAACATTTAGCACAAACTCCTCTTCTCATTTCGCATGTCAATACAGAACGGATTTCAACTTCATCAATTCCTGCTGCTTCAATAGCATTTGCAACGTTCTCAGTGATTACCTCACCAGCACTAATAATCAATGCCTCAGTATCTGGGTGATAAATATCGTGTACACTTGTACGTCCTAAAATACGGTCATACAAAGGTTCAACGATATCATCGTTTTTACGCAATGCAGTAGCATTCAATCCTCTCAATGTTCCACAATCTTCGATGTTAATAACAACGTCTTGTGCAACGTCAACCAAACGACGAGTTAAGTAACCCGCATCGGCTGTTTTCAATGCTGTATCGGCCAAACCTTTACGCGCACCGTGAGTAGAAATAAAGTACTCCAAAATCGATAATCCTTCTTTAAAGTTTGAAAGAATTGGATTTTCAATAATCTCTTGAGAAGACGCACCAGATTTTTGTGGTTTAGCCATCAATCCACGCATACCTGAAAGCTGACGAATTTGCTCTTTCGAACCACGTGCTCCAGAATCGTACATCATGTAGATTGAGTTAAACCCTTGCATATCTGATTTCAACTGATCCATCAACGTTTGCGTTAAACGTGAGTTCGTTTTCGTCCAGATATCAATTACTTGGTTGTAACGCTCGTTGTTTGTAATCAATCCCATGTTGTAGTTCATCATGACATCTTTTACTTCAACTTCCGCTTTCTCAACTAATTCTTCTTTTTCTTTAGGAATGATAATATCATCCAAGTTGAAAGACAATCCACCTCTGAAGGCCATATCGTATCCTAACTCTTTAATATCATCCAAGAATTGCGCTGTGCGAGCTGTTCCACATATTTTCAATACATGTCCGATGATGTCTCTCAATGCTTTTTTCGTCATTACATCGTTAATGAAACCAGCTTCTCTTGGAACTCGTTCATTGAACAATACACGACCACATGTAGTTTCAACCATCATCAATTCAGCCTCGCCATTCTCATTTAAGTCGTATGTTTTAACTTTAATGTGAGCGTGCAAGTCTAATTTTCTTTCATTGTATGCAATGACTACTTCTTCTGGTGAATAGAAAATTCCATCCTCACCTTTCACAATTACATCCTTCGTAGTTCTTTTCCCTTTAGTAATATAGTAAAGACCCAAGACCATATCCTGAGAAGGTACCGCAATCGGAGCTCCATTCGCAGGGTTCAAGATATTATGTGAAGCCAACATCAACAATTGTGCTTCCAAGATTGCAGCGTTACCTAATGGTAAGTGAACCGCCATCTGGTCACCGTCGAAATCGGCGTTGAATGCTGTCGTTACCAATGGGTGTAAACGAATCGCTTTTCCTTCAATTAATTTAGGTTGGAACGATTGAATACCCAATCGGTGCAAAGTTGGGGCACGGTTCAATAATACAGGATGTCCTTTCAAGATGTTCTCTAAGATATCCCACACTACTGGCTCCTTGCGATCAACAATTTTCTTTGCAGATTTCACTGTTTTCACAATACCACGCTCAATCATCTTGCGAATGATAAACGGTTTGTACAACTCAGCTGCCATATCTTTTGGCAATCCACATTCATGCAATTTCAAGTCTGGTCCAACAACAATTACTGAACGTGCTGAATAATCGACACGTTTTCCAAGTAAGTTTTGACGGAAACGACCTTGTTTACCTTTCAATGAATCAGAAAGTGATTTCAACGGACGATTTGATTCCGTTTTCACTGCAGATGACTTACGAGAGTTATCAAACAATGAATCCACTGATTCTTGTAACATACGTTTTTCATTTCTCAAGATCACCTCAGGTGCCTTGATTTCAATCAAACGTTTCAATCGGTTATTTCTTATGATAACACGACGGTATAAATCATTTAAATCTGACGTTGCAAAACGACCTCCATCCAATGGAACTAACGGACGCAATTCAGGTGGAATTACAGGAACAACTTTCACAATCATCCATTCTGGACGATTCTCAATTCGTTCTTGTGATTCACGCATAGATTCAACAACTTGCAAACGTTTCAATGCTTCGTTTTTACGTTGCATAGACGTTTCTGTATTTGCTTGGTGACGCAAATTGTAAGAAGTCTCCTCTAAGTTCAATGTTCTCAATAAATCGTACAATGCCTCAGCACCCATTTTCGCTACGAATTTGTTCGGATCCGTATCTTCTAGGTATTGATTTTCTTTCGGCAAAGTATCTAAGATATCCAAGTACTCTTCCTCTGTCAAAAATTCCAAACGAGACAATGCAGCACCATCAACATTAGTTGCGATACCTGGTTGAACAACAACGTAACGCTCGTAATAGATAATTTGATCTAATTTCTTAGTTGGTAAACCAAGTAAGTAACCAATTTTATTCGGCAATGAACGGAAATACCAAATGTGTGCAACAGGAACAACCAATGAAATGTGCCCCATACGCTCACGACGTACTTTTTTCTCAGTAACCTCAACACCACAACGGTCACAAACGATTCCTTTGTATCGGATTCTTTTGTATTTCCCACAATGACACTCATAATCTTTTACCGGTCCGAAGATGCGCTCACAAAAAAGTCCATCTCTTTCTGGTTTATAAGTACGATAATTGATCGTTTCAGGCTTAAGTACTTCACCACTTGATTGTTCAAGGATCGTTTCTGGCGATGCCAATGAAATCGTGATTTTATTGAAGCTACTTTGTTTCTTTACTGTTTCTTTTCTATAAGCCATTCTAATTCTTATTTTCTAAATTCAACAACTCGACGATTAATCCATTGAAATATTCAAACACAATCCTCTCAACTCATGCAACAATACGTTGAATGACTCAGGAATTCCTGGTTCTGGAATATTATCACCTTTAACGATTGCTTCGTATGCTTTCGCACGTCCGTTCACGTCATCAGATTTCACTGTCAAGATTTCTTGTAAGATATTTGCAGCTCCAAATGCTTCAAGAGCCCAAACCTCCATCTCACCAAAACGCTGACCTCCGAATTGAGCTTTACCACCCAATGGTTGTTGCGTAATCAACGAGTAAGGTCCGATTGAACGAGCATGCATTTTGTCGTCTACCATGTGAGATAATTTCAACATGTAGATAACTCCAACAGTTGCCGTTTGGTGGAAACGCTCTCCCGTTCCTCCATCGTACAAATATGTCTTACCAGATCTTGGTACACCAGCTTTCTCAGTCCACTCATCAATTTCCAATGGATGTGCTCCATCAAAAATCGGAGTTGCAAACTTAACGCCTAATTTTTCTCCTGCCCAACCAAGAACAGTTTCATAAATCTGACCCAAGTTCATACGAGAAGGTACACCAAGTGGATTCAACACGATATCAACAGGAGTTCCATCTTCCAAGAACGGCATATCTTCAGCTCTTACAATGTTTGCAACAATTCCTTTGTTACCGTGACGACCAGCCATTTTATCTCCAACTTTCAATTTACGTTTTTTCGCAACATAAACTTTCGCCATTTTGATAATTCCTGCTGGAAGCTCATCTCCAACTGAGATATGGAATTTCTTACGTTTGTAAGTTCCCAATAAGTCATTTGATTTGATATTGAAGTTGTGAATTACACGACCAATCAATGTGTTCAAATGATCATCAGCTGTCCAATTTGTTGGGTTAACGATAGAGAAATCAATTGCAGATAAGTTCTTAGCATTGAACTTTGTTCCTTTCTTAATGATCTCTTCTTTAAAGTTATTGAATACTCCAGCAGATTTCTCTTCACCTAAAATGTTCAATAATTTGTCAACCAATTTATCTTTCAACAAACCAAAATCTTTATCAAAATCAGTATCTAAACTTTCCAATACTGGTTTATCTTGAGCTTTTGATTTTCTATCTTTTACTGCACGAGAGAACAATTTCTTCCCGATTACTACACCACGCAATGATGGTCCAGCTTTCAATGAAGCATCTTTCACATCTCCTGCTTTGTCACCAAAGATTGCACGCAATAATTTCTCTTCTGGAGATGGATCAGTTTCACCTTTTGGAGTGATTTTTCCGATCAAGATATCTCCTTCGCGAATTTCAGCTCCGATACGGATCAATCCGTTCTCGTCTAAGTCTTTTGTTGCTTCTTCAGAAACGTTTGGAATATCCGCAGTTAACTCTTCCATTCCACGTTTTGTATCACGCACCTCTAAAGTATACTCATCAATGTGAATCGATGTAAAGATATCATCACGTACTACACGCTCAGAAATTACTATCGCATCCTCAAAGTTGTAACCTTTCCATGGCATGAAGGCCACTTTCAAGTTTTGTCCAAGTGCTAATTCACCTTTTTGAGTTGCATAACCTTCACACAATACTTGTCCCTTTTCAACTTTATCGCCTTTTTGAACGATAGGTTTCAAGTTCATACAAGTACTTTGGTTTGTTTTAGCAAACTTCGTTAATGAATAGCTTTTCTCTTCTGAATCAAAACTTACTAATTTGTCTTCAGCAGACCAATCGTATTTAATCACGATTTCATTTGCATCAACATACGTTACAACCCCATCTCCTTCAGCGTTGATCAATACACGAGAATCACGCGCAACTAAACGCTCAATTCCAGTACCAACGATTGGTGAATTTGGTTTCAACAATGGAACAGCTTGACGCTGCATGTTAGATCCCATCAATGCACGGTTGGCATCATCATGCTCCAAGAATGGAATTGAAGATGCTGCAATCGACGCAATTTGATTGGCTCCTACGTCCATCAAGTTCAACTTATCTGGATCAACAACAGGGAAATCACCTTCGTAACGAGCTTTTACGAACTCCGTTAAGAATTTACCTTTATTATCGATTTTTGCATTGGCTTGAGCAATCATTTTCTCATCCTCTTCTTCAGCTGACAAGTAGATTGGCTCTTTTTCTAACGCAACTTTACCATTTTCAACAGCGCGATATGGCGTTTCGATGAATCCTAATTTATTCACTTTCGCAAATACACACAAAGAAGAAATCAAACCAATGTTTGGTCCCTCAGGAGTTTCAATCGTACACAAACGACCGTAGTGTGTGTAGTGAACATCACGCACCTCAAACCCTGCTCTTTCTCTCGATAATCCACCTGGTCCTAGTGCTGACAAACGACGTTTGTGTGTCACCTCAGAAAGTGGATTCGTTTGATCCATGAACTGAGATAATTGATTCGTTCCGAAGAAAGAATTAATTACCGAAGAAAGTGTTTTCGCATTAATCAAGTCAATTGGAGTAAAGACTTCGTTATCACGAACGTTCATACGCTCACGAATTGTTCTAGCCATACGAGCTAAACCAACTCCAAATTGAGAGTACAATTGCTCTCCAACTGTTCTAACACGACGATTAGACAAGTGGTCAATATCATCAACATCTGCTTTAGAGTTGATCAATTCAATTAAGTACTTAATGATTAAGATGATATCATCTTTCGTTAATACACGTGATTCTTCAGAACTATCAATTCCCAATTTTTTATTCAAACGGAAACGTCCAACTTCACCTAAATCATAACGAGTATCAGAGAAGAATAATTTTTCAAAAACATTTTTCGCTGTTTCATAATCTGGTGGTTCAGCATTACGTAACTGACGGTAAATGTGCTCTACTGCTTCTTTCTCAGAATTCGATGTATCTTTTTGAAGTGTGTTGTAGATAATTGTGTAATCTGCACTATTTACATCCTCACGGTGTAAGATAATCGTTTTTACACCCGCATCCAAAATCAAATCAACGTGTTCGTCTTCGATGATTGTCTCACGGTCTAACAATACTTCATTTCTTTCGATAGAAACAACCTCTCCTGTATCTTCATCTACGAAATCTTCGATCCATGATTTCAATACACGAGCAGCTAATTTTCTTCCGATTAACTTCTTCAAATTCACTTTTGTCGCTTTCACTTCATCCGCCAATCCGAAGATTTCTAAAATATCTTTATCGCTTTCATATCCAATCGCACGGAAAAGAGTAGTTACAGGTAACTTCTTTTTACGATCGATATACGCGTACATTACATTGTTGATGTCTGTTGCAAACTCAATCCATGATCCTTTAAAAGGAATTACACGAGCTGAGTACAATTTTGTACCATTTGCGTGACGGCTTTGACCGAAAAACACACCTGGAGATCTGTGCAACTGAGACACAATAACTCTTTCAGCACCATTCACTACGAATGATCCTTTCGGAGTCATATACGGTATTGTACCTAAATAAACATCCTGCACGATCGTTTCAAAATCTTCGTGTTCAGGATCTGTACAATACAGTTTCAATTTAGCCTTAAGCGGAACGCTATAAGTTAAACCACGTTCAATACACTCTTCAATAGTATATCTAGGAGGATCAATAAAATAATCCAAAAACTCCAATACGAATTGATTTCTCGTATCAGTAATTGGAAAGTTTTCAGCGAAAACTTTATATAATCCTTCGCTTTCTCTGTTTTCCGGAGTTGTCTCCAACTGGAAAAATTCTTGGAAAGACTTTAATTGAATATCCAAAAAGTCTGGATAGTCAAACTGAGCTTTACCTGAGGCAAAGTTCACTCTTGTTGATATGTTGCTTGGTGTCGCCAATGTCAAACGTTTTTGTTTATGAATATGGACTTAAAAAAATATTGCCTACGCAATTAAATAGGAATAGGCATCCATCAAATGACGGACGCCTTCCTACTATTTGAAGTAATTAATTACTTAACTTCAACTTCAGCTCCAGCCTCAGTTAAAGATGCTTTTAATGCTTCTGCTTCGTCTTTAGAAACTCCTTCTTTCAAAGTTGATGGAGCGTTATCTACTAATTCTTTCGCTTCTTTCAATCCTTGACCAGTCAATTCCTTAACCAATTTCACAACTGCTAATTTGCTTGCACCACCTGATTTCAAGATTACATCGAATTCAGATTTTTCTTCAGCAGCTTCACCAGCAGCAGCACCACCTACAGCAGCAACTGCAACTGCAGCAGCAGCTGGTTCGATTCCGTACTCATCCTTAAGGATAGTTGCTAATTCGTTAACTTCTTTTACTGTTAAATTTACTAACGTTTCCGCGATTTTGTTTAAATCAGCCATTTTATTTATTTTTTAAAAAGGTTCTTAATAATTAATTAAACTATGCTCTTTCTTCGAGCGTTTTAAGGAGTCCAGCGATTGTACCACCAGCACCTTTAAGTCCAGAAATAACGTTCTTAGCAGGACTTTGAAGTAATCCAATAATTTCTCCAATAACTTCTTCTTTGCTTTTCAATGTTGCCAAAGCTTCTAATTGGTTGTCACCAATAAAGATTGCTTCATCAATGAATGCACCTTTCAGAACTGGTTTCGCATTTTTCTTGCGGAACTCTTGGATTAATTTTGCAGGACTATTACCTACTTCAGAAAACATGATTGACGTAGCTCCAGCTAATGTACCTGAAAGGTCACCGAAGTTTTTGTCTTCCACTTTTTCCATTGCTTTTTCCAACAAAGTATTTTTCACTACTTTCATTTGGATGTTTGCTTGGAAACATTTTCTACGAAGTTGGTTTACCACCTCAACAGTTAACTCGGACGTATCGGCCAAGTAAAAAACGTTTGCTGATGATAATTCATTTGCTAAATCGTCTATGTACTTTGCTTTTTCTTCTCTATTCATATAAATAAGTTTTAAGCAACAACAGACTTAGTATCTACAGCGATACTTGGACTCATTGTAGCAGTCAAGTAAACACTTTTGATATAAGTCCCTTTTGCAGCAGACGGTTTTAATTTAATAAGCGCAGAGATTAACTCGTTAGCATTGTCAACGATCTTAGCACCTTCGAAACTCGTTTTACCGATTGAAGAGTGAATAATCCCGTATTTATCTACTTTAAAGTCAATTTTACCCGCTTTAACTTCTTCAACAGCTTTCGCTACATCCATTGTTACAGTACCTGTTTTTGGATTTGGCATCAAACTTCTTGGACCTAAAATACGTCCTAAAGCTCCAACTTTACCCATTACTGCAGGCATTGTAATAATTACGTCGATATCTGTCCATCCACCTTTGATTTTTTCGATGTAATCGTCCAAACCAACGTGTTCAGCACCTGCTGCTTTCGCTTCAGCTTCTTTGTCAGGAGTACAAAGTACTAATACTTTAACATCCTTACCAGTTCCGTGAGGTAAAGCAACTGTACCACGAACCATTTGATTCGCTTTACGTGGATCAACACCTAATCTAACGCAAACATCAACTGATGCATCAAACTTTGTAGTTGATATCTCCTTAACCAAATTACATGCTTCTGTTAAGGAATATGACTTAGCCAAATCGAATTTTGCTAAGACTTCTTTTCTCTTCTTAGATATTCTTCCCATAACGAATTAGTTTTTTGATTGTGGAGCAGTCCCACCTTTAATAGTGACACCCATACTTCTTGCTGTACCTGCAACCATTCTCATTGCTGAATCAGCTGTGAAGCAATTCAAATCCGGTAATTTATCTTCAGCAATCGTACGAACTTGATCCCAAGAAATAGAACCAATTTTTGCACGATTAGGCTCTGAAGAACCTTTTTTAAAGTTCCCTAGACCCATGATCTGAGATGCTGCCGGAGCTGTTTTTAATACAAAATCAAATGATTTATCACTGTAAACAGTAATAACCACCGGTACTACTTTTCCTGCTTTATCTTGTGTTCTAGCATTGAACTGCTTACAGAACTCCATGATGTTCACCCCTTTAGCACCCAATGCAGGTCCTACTGGCGGTGAAGGATTAGCAGCACCACCTTTGATTTGCAATTTAATCAAACCTGATACTTCTTTTGCCATTTGTATTCAAATTATGTAGTCAAACGTGAGGATTAACGGGAAGCTTTAATCGTTGTCTCACTCCTACGGTTAATATACTCTTTAAACTTCTTTTTCTACTTGCATATAGCTAAGCTCCAATAGATTCTTTCTACCAAAGATCTTAACCATAACTTTCAATTTCTTCTTCTCTTCGTTAATCTCTTCAATTGTACCACTGAAGTTGTTGAATGGTCCGTCAATTACCTTAACAGATTCACCGTTAACGAAAGGAATTTTCATTTCCTCTTCATTTTCAGAAAGTTCGTCCACTTTTCCAAGGATACGATTCACTTCTGACAATCTCATTGGAACAGGCTCACCACCTTTTTCCGTACCAAGGAATCCGATTACATTTGGAATACTTTTGATTACGTGAGGAACCTCACCAACCAAAGCAGCCTCGATTAATACATAACCAGGCAGGTAAGCTTTCTCTTTGCTTACTTTTTTTCCATTACGGATTTGAAATACTTTTTCAGTTGGAATGAGTACTTGATCTACGAAATCGTTTAATTTCAAACGAGAAATTTCAAGATCTAAGTATTCCTTCACTTTCTTTTCTTTACCACTTACGGCTCTAACTACGTACCAACGTTTTTTAATTTCTCCCATTATATAAAAAAATTAAAACATTCCATAGATAAACCCTAAAGCACCTTTCCAGAAAGACTTCGTATCTGAAGCTGCAATACCAAACACGTAATCCATTACAAAAATGATTAAAGCGATGATAATAGACGCAACAACAACAATAATGGAGTTACTTTGAAGCTCTTTCCAAGTTGGCCACGTTACATTGTGAACCATCTCGGTAATTGTTTCACTGAAATATTCTTTAACTTTTGACACTTCGTATGTTTTTATTTTGCACGGGCGGTAGGATTCGAACCCACGACCAATGGTTTTGGAAACCACCACTCTACCAGCTGAGCTACACCCGTGTAAAAAGGGGAGCGAACTCCCCTTTTTGTATTATTGTTATAATCGTGTGATATTACTCAACGATCTCAGTCACCTGACCAGCTCCAACTGTTCTACCACCCTCACGGATTGCAAAACGAAGACCTTTGTCCATTGCGATAGGAACGATCAATTTAACTGTAATAGTTACGTTATCACCTGGCATTACCATTTCACGACCATCAGTCAAGAAAATCTCACCAGTTACGTCTGTCGTTCTGAAGTAGAACTGTGGACGATATTTGTTATGGAATGGAGTGTGACGTCCACCTTCTTCTTTCTTCAATACATAGATCTCAGCTTTGAAGTCAGCATGTGGTTTAGTAGAACCTGGTTTACAGATTACCATTCCACGTTTGATTTGAGCTTTCTCAATACCACGTAATAATAAACCTACGTTATCTCCAGCTTCACCTCTATCTAAGATTTTACGGAACATCTCAACCCCAGTAACAGTAGAAGACAATTTCTCGTCACCCATTCCTAAGATATCAACTGCTTCACCAGAGTTAATAACTCCTGTTTCGATACGACCTGTTGCAACTGTACCACGACCTGTAATCGTAAATACGTCCTCAACTGGCATCAAGAAAGGCTTATCAACATCACGTGGAGGCAATTCGATGTAAGTATCTACTGCTGCCATCAATTCGTTTACTGTAGCAACCCACTTATCTTCACCATTCAATGCTCCTAAAGCAGAACCAGCGATTACTGGAGTGTTATCTCCGTCATAATCGTAGAAAGAAAGCAATTCTCTGATTTCCATCTCAACTAATTCTAATAACTCTTGGTCATCTACCATATCCACTTTGTTCATGAATACAACCATTCTTGGAACACCTACTTGACGTCCTAAAAGGATGTGCTCTCTAGTTTGTGGCATTGGACCATCAGTCGCAGCAACTACTAAAATTGCACCGTCCATTTGAGCAGCTCCAGTAACCATGTTCTTTACGTAATCCGCGTGACCTGGACAGTCAACGTGTGCGTAGTGACGGTTTTGTGTTTCGTACTCAATGTGAGATGTGTTAATTGTAATACCACGCTCTTTTTCTTCAGGTGCATTATCAATTGAAGAGAAGTCACGAGTTTTTGCCAATCCTTGTGCTGCTAATACGCTTGATATTGCTGCTGTCAAAGTTGTTTTACCGTGGTCAACGTGACCAATTGTTCCGATGTTTACGTGTGGTTTGGAACGGTCGAAATTTTCCTTAGCCATTGCTTTATATTTGTTACTTAGTTAATAAAAAAAACAAACTCTATAATATACCAAATTTCACCCAATATACTGGATGAAACTGAATAAATCCTTTTTTCTCACGAGCCAATGACGAGAATTGAACTCGTGACCTCTTCCTTACCAAGGAAGCACTCTACCCCTGAGCTACACCGGCTTAAAAAAGTATCTTTAATTATTGAAAGAAAATGAGCGGGAGACGAGACTCGAACTCGCGACCCTCAGCTTGGAAGGCTGACGCTCTACCAACTGAGCTACTCCCGCTTATTATTTATAAAATTCACTGTGGGGGGAGCAGGATTCGAACCTGCGAAGACGTAGTCAGCAGATTTACAGTCTGCCCTCGTTGGCCGCTTGAGTATCCCCCCAACATTTTTGAGCCGATGGAGGGACTCGAACCCCCGACCTGCTGATTACAAATCAGCTGCTCTAGCCAGCTGAGCTACATCGGCAATTTTATTGTTGGTACAATAATGTTTTCAATAATTAAAGAACTTTTACAAGTGTTTTCCCCGTTTTGGGTTTGCAAATGTAATAAAGAAATAAATAATTACAATGCATTTTTTTACTTTTTTTTTAAAAAAAATTGGGCGCAATAAATTGCGCCCATCTATCTTGTTGATTATTTAGTGTTTATGCTAATTTATTTTTATGCTTCTCAACTTGTTTTTTTAATGCATCAACTGCTAAATCTGCAGCCTCTTCAAAACTCTTGCATTGTTTTTTAGCAAACAACTCCTTTCCTGGTAACAATAATTTCACTTCTGCTACCTTATTGTCTTTATCATTGCTTTTATCCAATCTCAAGAAAACTTCTCCCGCTATAATATTGTCAAAAAACAATTCTAATTTATTCACTTTATCATTAACGAATGTAATGAGTTTCTTGTCTGCTGTAAAATGAATTGAATGAACTTGGATATCCATGGCTATTTGTTTTTGTGCCCACGTGGATGGGCTTGTGAATAAATATTGTTTAACTGAGAAAAAGAACTGTGTGTGTATACTTGTGTTGCCGACAAGTTTGCGTGACCAAGAAGCTCTTTTATAACTTCCAGACCGGCACCATTATTTAACATGTGCGTTGCAAACGTATGTCGAAGAACATGAGGACTACACTTTTC
>Ga0031675_1348163_pt1 | contig 14135 bp, 15 predicted proteins | sample DeeseametaMP2618_FD_75018 | JGI IMG/M metagenome (GOLD analysis project Ga0031675, IMG submission 75018) | Metatranscriptome of deep ocean microbial communities from Atlantic Ocean - MP2618 (Metagenome Metatranscriptome) | ecosystem: Environmental > Aquatic > Marine > Oceanic ... | reverse complement strand
GGTCAAGAACGACGAAGGGACCGTGGTCGCAACGACGACGGCATTGTGCCAGTTGCGTGCGCATGGCAAGTGATCTCGGGCCTTCTACTCGCGCGTGGCAGTGCTCGGCATCGCTCATTGCGAGCTCGGACCGACTCAGCTTCGCCGTTCGCCGCGCTTGCCCACTCTAGGCACCCGTTTGCCGATTTCGCGGAGCGGTTCGACCGCAGAAGCCAGCGCCTGCGACGAATCGTCGAATCGTCTGATGATGGGCTCCAAAGACTCGATCACCGGCGCCAACTGGACGATGACGGGGGCAAGGCGCTCCACAACGGGTGCAACCTCCTCCACGGCCGGGGCAAGCTGAGCGACCGACGGCTCGGCCTTCGCCAGAACCGGCACCAATTCGATCAGGTAGGGCTCGACCCGTTCGAGAACCGGCACCAGCGCCAGGAATGCGGGCTCCAGCCGCTGCACGACGGGAAGAATATCCACGATCGCCGTGACGAGTTCATTGAGATTCTCGATGACGCCGCCTTCTTGGACGAGTTGCTCGATCAGCCCCTCCTTGGCGAGGAGCCGGTCAATGACGCCGCCCTCCATGAGCATTCGATCGATCGCACCTTCCTTAGCCATCAGCCGGTCGAAGGTACCGTCGGGAGCGACGACCCGGTCGATGACGCCGCCCTCCTCGATCAATCGATCCAGGGGTCCACCGACTTCGGTGAGCCGCGACACCACGCCGTTCTCGTCCAACACACGGTCGACAACGCCGCCCTCGGCCATCGCCTTGCCAAGGGGGCGGTCCTCACTCGTGACTGCCGCGGCCTGGTACAACAACCGCACTGGACCGTCGGGCGCGACAAGACGCGCGACACCAAGGCTCGCCTCGCCGAACGCGATCGCGACTCGGGCGGGGAATGTAGCCAGCGATACGAGGTTCATCGGCAAAATGTCATCCGCTGCAGAGTCTCGTTGATTCTTGCGACACGCTCAGCGGCGTCGCCGTCGCGGGCTGGCCCCCCCGACGATGCCGTAAACGAGCATGTTCAGGCCGGCCCTCACCGACTCGGTCCAGGGTTGCCCGGCCATGGCCTGAAACTGCCGGGATGTCAATTGTTGGGCCATGGCGACCAACATCAGCGCAGCGAACTCGGCGTCGACGTCTGGGAACACTCCGTTGGCGATACCTTCCTCGATGAACCTCTGTAACGTCGCAACCGCGGTCGCGGCGAAGTCGTTCAACAGACGCGCGGCAGGACGGTACTGGGTCGTGTCATCGACGAACCCGGGCCCGGTTCTGCTGAGCTCCTCTACATTTCGGGTCACGTAGGCCTCGATCTTCGCCGTCGGATCAGTCACCTTCGCGGCCGCGGCACGGCCCTGTACGTCAATACGGTGGATGATCCGTTCCAGCACAAGTAAGAACAGCTCTTCCTTCGTGCGGGCGAGTTCATAAAGCGTTGCGCGTGAGCAGTGCGCTGTTGCCGTCAGCTCGGCGACCGACAAGGAGCGAAACCCACGCTCAAGAAACAGCGCCTCCAAGGCGTCGAGGATCTCAGATTGACGTTTCGAGAGCGGCACCGGCACACCACTGCCCGCCCGGAAGACGGCAGGGTCGAAGATGTCATGGGGTTGTCGTCCTTACCGGCTTCCGAAAGCATCGCCTGTACTGAAAGTACACTATCAGTACACTAGATAGTACTCTAGTCGTCGACTGTGAACGTCCGGTCGAGCCCGCGGCAAAGTTCCCGACAAAGACACTGATCGTTTGCCCCCTAAGCAAAAGTCTTGTCTCACAGTGCAATAATGTCGAATCTTGGGCGAGATCTCCGGTTTGCCAGAAAGACTCTTCCCAAACGAATGATGTACTTGTACGATCACGTCAGTACACCACTGGGTACTGCAGCCTCGACCGCGCAGGTTCCGGCCACAACCCGACGGGGAGGGATACGGTGACGACTGCCGACGCATCAGCAAGTGTCGAGCGCTCGGCCGTTCGTGAGATTCGCGATTGGGGTGGTCGGTATCTGCGGAGGCACCCGCTGGAGTCCCTGCAGACCGTTGGCGGCCAAGTCGTACTGGCCGTGCGAACCATTCAGTACGCCTTCGAAGAACTCTTCGCCCGGCGGTTTCAGACGGAAGAGTTCATTCGCCAAGCCGCGTTCATGGCATCGACAGCCTTTGTGCCCACGCTTTTCGTGACCATTCCGATCGGCGTGACGTTGTCGATCCAGTTCAGTCTGCTGGCCGGCCAAGTCGGGGCCCAATCGCTGTCCGGCGCGGCGACCGGACTGGCGGTGATCCGCCAGGGGGCGCCTTTGGTGGCAGCGATCCTGCTCGCGGCGGCAGTCGGCTCGGCGGTGTGCGCAGACTTGGGGGCGCGCACCATGCGCGAAGAGGTCGACGCGATGGAAGTGATGGGCGTGTCGGCGATCAAGCGGCTGGTAGTGCCCCGCTTCGCCGCGTGCATCCTCGTAGGGATCGCGTTGACCGGCTTGACCTGCTTCATCGGATTTCTCGCCGGCTATGCGTTCAACGTCTATTTGCAGAACGGAACCCCGGGTTCATTCGTGACAACGTTTTCATCGTTCGCCACGGTGTCGGATCTGGTGATGGCGCTGGTGAAATCGGTGGTCTTCGGGGCGATCGTCGCAATCGTGTGCTGCCACAAGGGCTTGTCCACTCGCGGCGGTCCGGCCGGTGTCGCGAACTCGGTCAATGCCGCAGTCGTGGAGTCCATTCTGCTGTTGATGGTCGTGAACGTAGCGATGACCCAGCTCTACGTACTGATCTTTCCGAGGGAAAGCATATAGCCGTGACTGCTGCGCCCTATCGTCCGCGGGTTTTCGTCCCCTTTGTCAAGGTAACGGGGACGGTCACGACAGGCGTCGGGAAACTCGGCCACATCATGTACTTCTTCGGGCGCATCATCATCACCGTCCCCCTGACGTTGAAGAGGTATCGCAAGGAATTCACACGGATCCTGGCCGACATCGCCTGGGGCAACGGTTCGATCGTCGTCGGTGGCGGGACAATCGGCGTGGCGATGGTGCTGGGTGGCACAGCCGGCGCACTGATCGGCATCGAAGGGTTCAATGCCCTGAATCTGCTGGGATTGGGACCGGCAACCGGCCTGATCTCCTCGTTCGCAGGAACCCGCGAACTCGCGCCGATCATGATCGGTCTCGCTTTCATCGCCCAGGCGGGATGCCGGTTCACCGCGCAACTAGGTGCGATGCGCATCAACGACGAAATCGACGCCCTTGACACTCTGGGCATCGACCCGATCGCCTATCTGGTAACCACGCGCGTTGCGGCGGCAGCCGTGGCGGTTGTTCCGTTGTTCCTGGCCTGCCTTGCGGTGGCATACATGTCCTGCCAGATCGTTGTCGCAGTTGCCGCCGGCCAGTCCGGCGGTACCTACCTGCACTACTTCTCGATGTTCGTCAGCGGCCGCGACGTGACCTTCGCGACCTTCAAAGCCGTCATTTTCGTTTTCGTCGCCGCGACCATCCAGTGCTACTACGGATATTTCGCGTCCGGCGGTCCCGCGGGCGTGGGCGTAGCGGCCGGACGCGCGATGCGCGCAGCCATCACCGTGGTGATCATCCTCAACATGCTGCTGACCATGGCCCTGTGGGGTGTCGAATCCGGCGCCAGGTTCGGCGGATAGTCGATGCCGAACTCCTTCGAACTCAACCCGCGCAGCGCCTCCAATCGCACGCTGCTCATCCTGGGCGTGTGCTTCATCGTCATCGCCTCGGTGACCGTCGTGCTGGCCGTCAAGAAATCCAAGGGCGACCTGGACCGCATCGTGCGAGTCAGCGCCGAGCTGGTGAACGTCGGCGACGGCCTGCCCGAGAAGTCGGATGTGAAGTTCCGCGGCGTCCTGGTCGGCCAGGTATCCGACGTTGTCACCGCATCGGCCGGGCGGCCGAACACCGTGCACATCGCGCTCAAACCCGAGTATGCATCGGGCATTCCCAGCACCGTGACCGCTCGCGTTGTCCCGTCCAACGTCTTCGCAGTGTCGTCCATACAACTGATCGACAACGGACCGGCGGCGACCGACCTGCGAGGTGGCGCCGTGATCCACGAGGACACGAGTTTGCCGACCGTGATGTTCCAATCGACGTTGAGCAAGTTCCGTGAGGTCTTCGACGCGCTGACCCGGCCGGACGATGACCGAAGCGTCGGTGTCTTGGCCGCTATCACCGAGGCCACTCAGGGACGCGGGGATCGACTGCGTAAGACCGGACGTGACTTGAACGAGATTGTGGCCCAACTGAATAACGTGGTTGCCACCGATCCTGAACCGTCAACGATCTCGGCACTCACCGAAGCCGCTGACGCGCTGCGCGATGTTTCTCCCGAGCTTTTCGATGCGCTCGACACGGCAGTGTCACCAATGCGGACGTTCGCCGAGAAACGGGCTCAACTCAACGAGCTCCTGTCGGCGGGCCTGAACACTGCCGGGACCCTAGGCACCGCATTTGAGAATCAGACCGACAGATTGATCAACATCACGGCACAGATGACACCCGTGATCGGCGTGCTGGCCGATAACGTCGGCCAGTTTCAACCCATCTTCACCCGCGTGCAGAGATTGGCCGACAACGTCGGTTCGATCTGGAATCCCGACACCAATCAGTTGACGGTCAAGGTGATAGTCAGCTTGACGCCCGTGCGGAGCTATGTCCGCGCCGACTGCCCTCGCTATGGCGCGCTGGAAGGGCCCAGCTGCAAGACGGCACCCGAAGTTCCGACAGCCCCGGCCCTGTACCCGGCGCTCGGATCGATGGGCTATCCGCCGCCTCCAGGCACCGAGAACCGGCCGAACTTTGCTCCGCCGCGCGACTCAGTCCGGCACGCCGGCGAGGTCCCCGGCGCTCCGGGACCGGGACCGCTCCCTGCCCCGGCGTCACCGCCTCAGGGCCCCCCGTTTCCGGCCGAGGCGCCGCTTACGGCGGCATCGCCCGCCCCGCCCCCACCCGCCCCGCCGGCCGCGGTGGCACCGCAATCAGCTGTCATCGGAGGCAGTGTCGGCCCAGTGGGTAGTGCACAGGAGCAGAACCAGCTCAGCCAGATTGTCGGCGGCCAAGCCAGCGCCGCTACCCAGCTGCTGCTGGGCCCCGTCGTGCGCGGAACGACCGTCAACATCGCGCCAGAGCCCGGGGGTGATCGATGAGGTACCGCAAGCCGTTGATCGGGCTGGTGTTGTTCCTGATCGTATCGATGGTGGTGACCTGGATGGTGTTCGTCACCCTGCGGCGCGAAGTGTCCGGCGATACCGACACCTATTCGGCGATCTTCACCGATGTTTCCGGACTGCACACGGGCGACGACGTGCGGGTGGCAGGCGTTCGCGTCGGCCGGGTCGACGCCGTCGAACTGCAGGGCACGCTGGCCAAAGTCACGTTCCGAGTGCAGAAGCAACAACCGTTGTACACCAACACCATTGCGTCGGTGACCTATCAGAACATCATCGGACAGCGGTACGTGGGCCTGTCACCCGGCAAGGGCGGTGACCAAGAACCGCTGAGCCCGAACAGCCAGATTCCGCTGGAACGCACCGAACCTTCGTTCGACATTACCTACCTGCTCAAGGGTTTCGAGCCGCTATTCACTCTGCTGGACCCGAAGAAGGTAGACAACCTCACCACCGCGATCATTACCGCGTTGCAGGGCGACAATGGTTCGGTACTGGCGCTGATCACCCAAACATCCGCATTGGCAGAGGTATTCGCCGGACCGGATGAGGTTCTTGGCGACCTGATCACAAATCTCAACGCGGTACTCACCAACCTGGCCAACCAGCACACGAACCTGCAGACCGTCATTCGCCAAACGCAGGACGTAGTGACGGGCCTGGCAGCTCGCCGAGATGAACTGCGCGCCTCGGTCGGCTCCATCGAGAAGACGATTTCACGGTTGGCAACAATCACCGACAACATCTATCCCGATCTGCACGACTTCGTCACTCGCGAACCGGGGTTCGCCGCGCACCTCACCGGTGACGGCAGAAACCGGATCGCATTTCTTGGGGCAAACCTGCCCTACCTTCTGAAAGGAGCCGCCCGGTTTACTCAATCAGGAAGTTACGTAGATATCTATGCGTGTGACGCCACGGTGTTCCTCTGGCGCGCTCTGGGCTACTGGATTCCCGCCCAGGTCGCGGCCGCCACGCCGGGCAATGTCATCAAACACTCACCGGTATGCAGGTAACAAGAATGTTCGAACGTTTCAAACGCAGTCCCATCGAGTCGCTCAACAAGATCTGGCTCGGCACAGCCGCGTTGGGTGTTGTCATCGCACTCGTGGCCGCCGTCTTGCTATTCGGCGCCCTTGGAATCGGCGAGACGAAGTACCAGGCCGAGTTCGCGCAAGCCGCGAGCCTGCGCGCTGGCGAGCAGGTCACTATCGCGGGAATATCAGTAGGAACCGTTGACGGGCTCAAACTCGCCGGTGACCGGGTAATCGTCACGTTCAACGTCAGCAACGACGTCCACCTGGGCCGAGATACCCAAGCCGCGATCAAACTCACCACCCTGCTCGGATCCCGCTACCTCGAGTTGTCACCGGCAGGAAACGGCGAACTCCCCGACGATACGATCCCGTTGTCCAACACGTCCGTGCCCTACGACCTGCAGCAGACCCTCGCCGACGCGACCACCACCTTTGGCGAGATCGACGCTGAACGCATCGCGCAATCGCTGACCACGCTGACCCAGAACCTCCATGGCGTACCCGAGGCGCTGCCCGAAGCGCTGCGCAACTTGAAGTCGCTGTCCGCGATCCTCGCCGAACGCCGCGATCAACTCAGAACCCTGCTGTCCAGCACACACACGGTCACGGCCATGATCCGCGACCAGAGGGCCAATCTCGGGTCGTTGGTGCTGCAAGGTCGAGACCTATTGGGCGAGTTGACATCCCGCCGAGCGGCGGTTCAACGGCTCTTCGCCAGTGCCACCGCGCTAGTAGACACCCTCAAGCGAGTCCTCGACGACGAACCCGCCCTAAATGAGTTGCTGGTCACTATGCGCGAACTCTCCACGATGATCGCTGACCACGACGCACTACTGCGAAATATCCTGCAGGTTTTGCCTGTCCCCATCCGCAACGTCGCCAACGCCACCGGCAGTGGACCCGCTGCCGATGCAACATTTCCCAATCTCCCGCTGGTCGACTCATGGATGTGCGCGATTAGTGGGCGGGCTCAGCAATTCAACCTCGTCGAGTACTTCCAGGATTGCCAATGAGCCGCAAACTTGTGTTCTGGGTCGTTGCGCTGATCGCCGTGGGCGTGGGCATTGGGGCTGTCGTCGTCCCGCGCCTCGCGCATCCGCCGATCACGGTGACCGCGCAGTTCGAGGACACAGTCGGGCTCTACGAGGGCAATGCGGTGTCGGTGCTGGGCATGTCGGTGGGCACTGTGACCAGCATCGTCCCCAAGGACCGCTATGTCGAGGTCACACTGGAGATCGACAAGGACGTTGAGCTGCCGGCGGACGTCCAGGCCGTCACGGTTTCGACCTCGATCTTGACCGATCGCCACGTCGAGCTCACACCCCCTTATCGCGGCGGACCAAAGCTTCAGAACGGGGACGTGCTAGGTCTCGGGCGCACCCGCACGCCCGTCGAATTCGATCGCACGCTGGCGATGGTCGACAAGCTGGCAAGCGCCCTTCGTGGAGACAACCGGGGCGGCGGGCCGATCGCGGACCTGATCGGCCTCAGCGACCAGATAACCGTGGGCAATGGCGCCGACATCAAAGCCACGCTGGCTCAGTTGTCCGAGGCGCTCCGGCTAGGTTCGGACAACGGAGCGAGCGCCAAGAAAGACATCCAGACAATCGTCAACAGTCTCAACACGCTGTTGCAGGCGGCGGCCGACAACGACACGGCCATCCGCGAATTCGGCTCCAACGTGCGTCAGCTCAGCAACATACTCGCAGAGGAGGACCTCGGCACGGGCACCACCGGAACAAAAGTCAATCAGATTCTCTCCCAAGCCGCCTCGTTGCTTGAGAAGAACCGTGACAACATGAAGGTCACCGCCAGCGATTTTCAGGTCATCACCCAAGCGCTCATCGACTACCGCCGCGAACTGTCGGAATTCTTCGATGTGGCGCCGTTGATGATCGACAACGTCTACAACGCCGTCGACCCGAACGCCGGTTCCATTCGGGCCCACGGGTTGTTCGACAAATTGGTCTTCCAAGGTCAGTTCGGAAAAGAGATCTGCAACCTCCTAGGAGCCAAGCAACTCGGCTGCGCCACCGGCACATTACGGGACTATGGGCCGGATTTCGGTCTCATAGGCATGCTCGAATTGATTGCGGGACAGCGATGAGGGAGCTTTCTTCAGCAACCCGCCGCGGACTCAAATGTGCCGCAGCGATCGGTCTGACCGGTGTGCTCTCCGGCTGTGCGATGGGGTTGGAGAGTTTGCCGCTGACCGGCCCGTCGAGCGGCGCCAGCACATACTCGCTGAGCGCCGCCTTCACTAACGCGCTGAACCTCCCGACGAAGGCCAAGGTCAAGCTGAACGGCGCTGACATCGGCGAAGTGGACTCGATCCATGCTCGAAACTTCACCGCGTTCGTGCAGATGAACATACGCAGCGATGTGCCCTTGCGGGTCGGGACCACCGCCGAATTGCGTTCGGCAACACCGCTAGGCGACCTCTTTGTCGCGATCCGCCCCGATCCGAACCAGCCGCCCGACGCCGCCCAGCTTCATGACGGAGACACCATTCCGCTGGAGTCGACCTCGGCGGGTGCAACCGTCGAACAAGTTCTCAGCTCAGCAGCGTTGCTAGTAAACGGCGGTGTCATCCGAAACATCACCTCGCTATTCAACGGAGCGGGTTCGGCAGTGGGCGGACGCGGCGAGAACATCTCCGCACTCCTCGACCAGTCCAACGAGCTTATCGCCCGGCTCAATTCGCGCTCGGAACAAATCAGGACGGCCTTGCGGAGTACCTCCGACTTGGCTGCAACCCTTGCTGAACGGCAGGACTCGCTCAACGAGGCCCTCGCCGCCGCAGCACCAGCGACTGCCGTGCTGGCCGACAACACCGCCCAGATAGCCGACCTGGTGACCGGTGTCAGCCACATCACCGCACAACTGTCCCGTTTTCCGTCGTTGCAGGGCACCGACACTCGCAGCCTGATCGCCGACCTCAACCAACTTTCGGCACGGTTCAACGACATCAGCACCGACCCGAACCTATCGCTCACCGCGCTGAACCGACTGATACCGATCGTCATGAAATCCACCAACTCGGCCGCAATCCACGGCACTGGCGAGGTTTGGCAGCTCGCGCTGGGTTCGTTGCCGGACATGAACTATCCCGGTGATCCGATGTTCCACGGACCGGATGGAACCGACTGGCATGCGATGATCGGCAGTCTCCGGTACGAGTGGAATCTCTTGCTGGACAAGATCTACGGACCAAACCGATGAGTCCGACACGCTATCCCGTCGAAGCGCCGGCCCGCATCATCGTCGATACGGTCCGCGCAGGCGTGCGACACCGCATTCCGGTAGCCCTGGTCGGCATGGCCCTGGTCATGGTGGTAGCGCTCGCCTATGTGGTGATCGTTTCGCTGCGGGTCAACCCGACGCAGTCAACGATTGCTGTGCGAGTGCCATTGCCAGAATCGGGTGGCTTGTTGCCTGCCCAAGACGTGACACTGCGAGGCGTGCCGATCGGGCGTGTGGAATCGGTTAACTTGACCGACCGGGGCGTGACTGCGGTCGCCATATTCAACGAGAATGTACGCATTCCGCAGCACACCACCGCACGTGTCTCGGCTCTGACCCCCGCCGGCGAACAGTATCTCGACTTTCGGCCCCAAACCGACCAGGGTCCGTATCTGACCGACGGAAGCACGCTCAGCGACGACCAGACGAGCGTTCCGGTGTCTTTCTCGCAACTGATCAGCAATTTCGAAGGTGCGCTGAAACAGGTCGATCCCCAAAAGATTGCGGCGATCGAGTCAGAACTGCGCGTAAGCAAGGATGGGCCGCACAAACTGGCAGCACTGGTCGACGGTGGCACATTTCTCATCACGACGCTCGATTCGGTGCTGCCGGAAACTGTGAGCGTCCTGCGTACCAGCCGGACAGTGTTCACCACGCTGGGCGACGTGCACTCCGGACTGCAAGCGACCACACAGAACCTACAGAACATCCTGCAGGGAGTGAACGCGATGGACAGCGGCTATCGCGCCCTGGTCGATGAGGGCAGCGCGCCCCTGACGCAACTCGACAACATCATCGCCGACAACTCCGACACCATGGTCCAGCTGCTCGGGAACCTGACCACGATCGCCCAACTCTCGGTCGTGCGGGTGCCTGCCCTACAAGCACTCTTCCCGACCAATCGCAGATCAGTCGTCGAGGCGCTCAACACCGCGGTCCACGACGGCGGAATCTGGATAATCGGCGATCCCTACCCGCGCTACAGTTGCGACTACAACCTCCCACGGCACCCGCCATCCCAGGCGGACTTTCCCGAGCCGTACCTCTACACCTACTGCGCGAACCCCGACCCCTCCGTTCTGATCCGCGGCGCCCGCAATGCGCCGCGACCACCCGGCGACGACACCGCAGGCCCGCCTCCCGGCTATAACCCACTCGCGACCACCGATCCGACACCCGTTGGCCCCCATTCGGTCCCGACGCCATACGGCGGCCCACCCATGCCATACGAACCACCGAACTAACACCAACCAGTAGGAGGAGCGGTGTTCAATCGATCAAACACCAAAGACGTGTTCGACCAGCTCTTGGAGCAGGACGACCAAGCCGTCGAGAGCACTGCCACGGACCGGCCGAATCTCGACGGCGGGAACGTCCCCGACATTGCCGACGACGCCGAGGTCGGCCAGGCCCTTGCCCCCGAAGACGAAGACCCCGATGAGGCCGAGGTCGCGGAGGCGCTCGATCCAGGTGGCGACGAGGCTACCGAAACGCCTACTCGACGGTCACACCGCTGGCTGCGACGCGTCCTCGCTGCCGCGGGGATCGTCGTCTTCGTGGCTGCATTGGGGTTAGCCGCGTTCTTCGGCTGGCAGCTCAAGCAGGTCAACGACGCCGCCGAAGCGGGGCGCACCGCGCTGGACGTGGCGCGCAGCTACGCGGTGACGTTGACTAGCGTCGACTATCAGAAGATTGACGAGAACACCACCCAGGTATTGGACGGTGCCACTGGCGAATTCAAGGACATGTACAGCCAGTCGGCCACACAGTTGCGGCAGCTGCTGATCGACAACAAAGCGGTCAGCCATGGCGCCGTCGTCGACTCCGCCATCAAGTCAGCGACCAACACCAAAGTCGAGGTCCTGATCTTCGTTGACCAATCCATCAGCAACGCCGTGAACCCCGAGCCCCGGATCGATCGCAGCAGAGTCGGAATCACCATGGACCTCATCGACGGCCGTTGGCTGGCAAGCAAAGTCGATATCAAATAGCACCATGGGCGGGGCGAACGTGAGGTCTAGCGGAATCGTGGCCATCGTCACGGGATGTCTGGTGGCATGGGCGCCGCCAGCCTTCGCCGATAGCTCATGTAATGCCGTGTTGGGCGGCGAATGGCTTGAGGCCAATGGCGTCTGTGCCACAGAGGTGACGTCCATCCGCCAGGCCATCATGACCCTGTCGGTTGGTATTCCCCGTGAACTGATCGACGACCCGACCGCCGGTCCGGTGCTGCGTGAGTACATGCGGACACGCATCGATGACTGGCGCACTACCGGGGCCACCATGGTGCGCGCCAACGAAGCCTCCACCCAGCCTACGGTCTACTCACATGGATCAGTGAGATCGGTCGTGTTTCACGAGTATTGGTGGACCGTCGGCAACATGCAGAACAACGCCTACCGCACATTCACGTTCGACCTGGCATCAGGTAGGCAACTTGGGTTAGCCGACCTGTTCGCATCCCACGTTGACCCGCTGTCCGCGCTTCCTCCTCTTGTCCGGCCATATCTCGTACCGGCATTGGACGCGGCGGAGCCGCCCCATTCGCCCGGAACCTATCCCTTCACAACACAGGAGTGGGAACCACAATTGGACGGGTCGGGCTACTCGGGCGAGTACCGGGCGTTTGCCCTCACCGACAATGAACTGATTCTCTACATGCCCGACGCACCGATGGCACACGAAAACCCTTGGCCCCAAGACCGGCTCGTGTGGTCCATGGACGGCGGCACAGTAATTGTCCGTGTCCCCTTGACGGCCCTTGCACCGGTCCTGCGGCCCCTCTAGCACCTGCGAATTCTGAGTATGCACATGGCCAACCACCGTCGGTGTAGCACTGGCCATATGCACAATGAAATGCGGAAGCCAATCGGCCTTGGCCAACTCCGCAGCCACACGTGCGGCGTTCTCGAGCGAGTTGTAGCCGGTGAAACCATATCGGTGGTCCGTCGCGGCCTGCCCGCCGGGCGGATCATGCCCATCAGTGGCCGTTCTGACGAGCCCAAGGTTCGCGCGAGGACGTGCAGCCTCGACGAATTGCGAACGCGCGCTGGACGTTTGTTCGACAAGGTTGCGGCCGGAGAGGCGATCGAGGTCGTCTGGCGCGGCCAACTGGTGGCCCGAATCGCCCCGGCAGTCGACAGTCCCGAGGCGCTCAGAGTGTCACCGGTCCTGTCAAACGGGGCACCGTGTTGGATCGAGAACTTACGACCGGTGGGCAGTTAGCCCGCCCGATGTGACCACCCAGAGGAGAGCGATGGCGCGATTCACACCACACGATAGATGCATGAAGATCGCGGCGTCCGCCGCAGTCGCCGTCGTTGGCGGCCTCGCCGTCGCCTCGATCGCCACCGCCCGCGCCGACGACCAATTCCTCAACGGCGAGTATCGGATCGACTTCCACGGCGCGTTTCGGACATACAACACCGTCCGCGCCCCGACCATTGAGACGTCGGCGACCTACCGGTTCACCACGAACTGCACGGACGGCAATTGCATCGCGACGGGTACGCTCCTTTCTTCAACCGAGGACGGCATCTTCGTTCGGCCCACGGTGACGTTGTATTGGGCAGGCTTGGCGTGGCGACTAGTGGAATCGATTGACACGCCCTGTGCGCGTGGCGCGGGCACCAGGAGTCAAGAACTCATATGGTCGCTCACCCCGCAGCGCGGCAGCGACGTGCTCGCTGGCGTGCGCTCGATAACAACCACCAGGGTGTGCGCGGGAGATGACGCAGGCCTCGTTGTGGAGCCGGCGCTCGCGACCCCGGTCTCCTAGGACCTCGCCTGGCGTGGGTAACGAATGGACGCCGGTGCCAACGGTTCTAGGCACATAGGCGTCGACTCTAGACGCATGATGTGGTCCTGGGCTGATGCTGGTTAGCAGTTGGTTAGTTGAGTTAGCGTTAGCGTTAGCCGTCAACGCGGTGGACATCTTGGGCGGTGTAGGTGGTTTTCACCGCGCCGCCGGGGGTGGTTTCGATTTTCATGATTGCGTCGATGCGTACGCGCATGCCGATTCCGAGTCCGCGTACCTCGTTTTCGCTGAGTCGGCCGAGTTTAACGGTGACGGTTTCGCCGTCGTCTTGGCGGATGAGCCAGGATTGCACGGAGCTGACGGTGAGGTATTCGCCGACGATCGGCACTGGTTGTTCGTCGAGGTGGGAGTTTTCGACGGTGGCGGCAATATGTGCAGCAGCGGCTGCGGACACCTTGACGCGGCTGGTGACGCGAGCCGGCTGTTGCCAGTCGATTTCGATATCGAATCCGGCGCGGTTCAACGTCTTGGACAGATCCCGCACCGCCGAGGCGGTACGCGGCCCGAGCTCGCCGAGTTGTTGCACGAACGCGGGACCTGACGAAAACGATTAGGTGCCTGGTCTGCGGTGGTGCGCTAGGACGGTTGAGAACGTGGTCCGGTGGATTTGGGAACGCGTCGACGTGCGGGATCATGGGCCACGCCGTTATGGGAACCGATCTGTGATGACCGCCTCCACGATCTGAAACGTGTGGGCTTCAGGCGCTGGTTTTAGAATTGGCTGCTTGTGCGCCCGCCGCCGTGGCCGCCGAGGTCATCGATGTCGTGTTGCCACGCGGTGGCGCGGATGCTGTCAAGCACAAACCGAGTGAAGGCGAACAGGGTGGGCCGCTGCTGCAGCCACGCT
>Ga0031675_1005676_pt1 | contig 14522 bp, 10 predicted proteins | sample DeeseametaMP2618_FD_75018 | JGI IMG/M metagenome (GOLD analysis project Ga0031675, IMG submission 75018) | Metatranscriptome of deep ocean microbial communities from Atlantic Ocean - MP2618 (Metagenome Metatranscriptome) | ecosystem: Environmental > Aquatic > Marine > Oceanic ... | reverse complement strand
TTTTATTTTCTTCCATAATATTCAAAAAAAAGCCTGACGGTTAACGTCAGGCTTGTGTCTTTGTTTTAATTAATTATTCCGCTACTGATTCTTCTTCAACATCAGCAGTTTGAATAGCATCAAATTCTGCTTTGGAACCAACTACTAATTTATCATATTTTCTTAAACCTGTACCTGCAGGAATTAAGTGTCCTACAATTACATTTTCTTTAAGTCCATCTAAGTAATCAATCTTACCTCTAACGGCAGCTTCATTTAATACTTTAGTTGTTTCTTGGAACGATGCCGCAGACATAAAGCTATCAGTTTGAAGCGAAGCTCTAGTAATACCTTGAATTACTGGATCAGCAGTTGCTGGTGTAGCTTCTCTAGCCGTAGCTAATTTCATGTCTTTTCTTACTAGTTGAGAATTTTCTTCTCTTAATTTTCTAGCAGTTATCATTTGACCTGGCTTCAAGTTTTCAGAATCTCCTGCATCTTCAACTACCATCATTCCCCAAATTCTATCATTTTCTTCCAAGAAATCAGTTTTATTAACAGACTCATTTTCTAAGAAACTAGTATCTCCTGCATCAACGATAAGAACCTTTCTCATCATTTGACGAACGATAACCTCAAAATGCTTGTCATTAATTTTCACACCTTGTAGACGATAAACTTCTTGTATCTCGTTAACAATATATTCTTGAACAGCTGTTGGGCCTTTAATGTTTAGAATTGCTTTTGGCGTAATTGCACCATCAGATAATGGCTGACCTGCTTTTACATAATCGTTTTCTTGAACTAAGATGTGCTTAGATAAAGAAACAGCATACTTTCGTTTTTCACCAGTTCTAGATTCAACGATGATCTCACGCTTACCTCTTTTGATTTTACCAAAAGAAACAACTCCATCAATCTCTGAAACAACAGCTGGATTTGAAGGATTACGTGCTTCAAAAAGTTCTGTAACTCTTGGAAGACCTCCTGTAATATCCCCTGATTTACCAGAAACCCTAGGGATTTTAACAAGAATTTGTCCTGCTTCAATCTTTATATTGTTATCTATCATGATATGAGCTCCAACTGGTAAGTTATAACTCTTCATCACTTCTCCTTTACCATCTACAATTCTAATAGTAGGGATTTTCTTCTTATCCTTAGAGTCAATTACTACTTTATCTGCGAATCCTGTTTGCTCATCTACTTCTTCTCTAAAAGTAATTCCTTCATCAATGTTCTCGAATGAAATTTTCCCTTTAATATCCGATAAGATTACAGCGTTATATGGATCCCATGTACAAATCACATCATTCTTCTCTAATTTAGCTCCGTTTTGAACTTTCAAATGAGCTCCATAAGGTATGTTATTTGTAGCTAAAGTTACACCTGTTTTAGCATCAATGATCTTCATTTCAGTAGAACGGCTAAGTACTACTTCATTATCATTTCCTGCTTTATCTTTTAGCGTAACAGTTCTTAAATCTTCAATTTCAATAATACCTGCATATTTTGCTTTGATATCATTTTCATCAGCAATATTAGATGCAGTACCCCCTACGTGGAATGTACGTAATGTTAACTGTGTACCTGGCTCTCCAATAGATTGAGCTGCAATAACACCTACTGCTTCTCCATCTTTTACTCTTCTTCCAGTTGCAAGGTTACGTCCGTAACATTTAGCACAAACACCTCTTTTCAACTCACAAGTTAACACTGAACGGATTTCAACTTCATCAATATCAGCATTTTCAATTTCTGCTGCTTTTTCTTCATTGATCTCATCTCCCTCAGCAACTATAAGTTCTCCCGTTTCTGGGTGATAAATATCAAATACTGATGTTCTACCAAGTATTCTCTCATATAATCCCTCAACGACTTCATCGTTCTTTTTTAATGGAGTAGCTATAATACCTCTTAGAGTTCCACAGTCATCTTCATTAATAATTACATCCTGAGCAACATCTACCAATCTACGTGTTAAGTAACCAGCATCTGCTGTTTTAAGAGCTGTATCTGCTAAACCTTTACGTGCACCGTGAGTAGAAATAAAGTACTCAAGTACAGATAACCCTTCTTTAAAGTTTGATAAAATTGGGTTTTCAATAATATCTTGTGAACTAGCACCAGATTTTTGTGGTTTAGCCATTAATCCCCTCATCCCGGATAACTGACGAATTTGCTCTTTAGATCCCCTTGCTCCAGAATCAAACATCATGTAAATAGAGTTAAATCCTTGGTTATCTTTTTGAAGCTTATCCATCAAGATATGCGTTAAACGAGAGTTTGTATGTGTCCAGATATCAATAATTTGGTTATAACGCTCATTGTTAGTGATCAATCCCATGTTATAGTTATCCATCACTTCGCCTACATCTTCTCTCGCTTTATCAACAAGCTTATCTTTTTCAACTGGAATAATTACATCATCCAAATTAAATGATAAACCTCCTTTAAATGCCATGAAATAACCAATTTCTTTGATATCATCAAGGAATTGTGCTGTTCTAGCAACACCACAAGCACTAAGTACTCTACCGATAATACCTCTTAAAGATTTTTTAGTTAAAACATCATTAATATATCCTACTTCTTCTGGAACTAAGTCATTAAATAATACTCTACCAGCAGAAGTTTCAATCATTTTAAGTACACGTTCTCCTTTAACAACATCATATGTTTTTACTTTAATTGGAGCATGTAAATGTAACTTCTTCTCGTTATATGCAATTCTAACCTCTTCTGGAGAGTAGAATGTTTTTCCTTCACCACTAATATAATTATCCTCTGTACTAGTTCTAACCTTAGTCATATAATAAAGACCAAGAACCATATCTTGAGATGGTACAGTAATAGGAGCACCATTTGCTGGGTTAAGAATATTATGAGAAGCTAACATTAATAATTGAGCTTCTAAAATTGCAGCATTACTCAAAGGTAAGTGAACCGCCATTTGGTCACCATCGAAATCCGCGTTAAATGCAGTACATACTAATGGGTGAAGACGAATCGCTTTTCCTTCAATTAATTTTGGTTGGAATGCTTGAATACCTAAACGGTGAAGCGTTGGAGCCCTGTTTAATAATACTGGATGATTCTTTAAAACATTTTCTAAAATATCCCATACTACTGGATCCTTACTATCAACAATTTTCTTTGCAGATTTAACCGTTTTAACAATTCCTCTTTCAATCATTTTTCTAATGATGAAAGGCTTGTAAAGCTCAGCCGCCATGTCTTTTGGAATACCACATTCATGTAATTTTAAGCTAGGTCCAACAACAATAACCGAACGAGCAGAATAATCAACCCTTTTTCCTAATAAGTTTTGACGGAAACGTCCAGACTTACCTTTTAAAGAGTCTGATAAAGATTTTAATGGTCTATTACCATCTGCTTTTACAGCACTTGATTTACGAGAGTTATCAAACAATGAATCAACAGATTCTTGTAACATTCTCTTCTCGTTTCTCAAAATTACTTCAGGAGCTTTAATCTCTATCAATCGCTTTAAACGGTTGTTTCTGATGATAACTCTTCTATATAGGTCATTCAAATCAGAAGTTGCAAAACGACCACCATCTAATGGAACTAACGGTCTTAATTCTGGTGGAATAACTGGAACAACTTTAACAATCATCCACTCTGGACGATTCTCAATGTTATCCATAGAAGCTCTCATTGCCTCAACAACTTGAAGTCTCTTAAGAGCTTCATTTTTTCTTTGTTGAGAAGTTTCCGTATTTGCTTGATGTCTTAATTGGTACGAAAGACCTTCTAAGTCTAATCCTTTTAATAAGTCATAAAGAGCTTCTGCTCCCATCTTAGCGATGAACTTATTTGGATCAGCGTCATCCATGTATTGATTTTCTTTTGGAAGCTTTTCAAGAACATCTAAGTATTCTTCTTCTGTTAAGAAATCTAGGTGAGCTAAAGGCTCTCCTTCACTATTTGTAGCGCCAGCAGGTTGGATAACCACATAACGCTCATAATAAATGATTTGATTTAGTTTTTTTGTAGGTAGTCCTAATAAGTAACCAATCTTATTAGGTAATGATCTGAAGTACCAAATGTGAGCAACAGGAACAACTAACTGGATATGTCCAGTTCTTACCCTTCTTACTTTCTTTTCAGTTACTTCAACCCCACATCTGTCACAAACAATTCCTTTGTAACGGATTCTTTTATACTTACCACAAGCACATTCGTAATCCTTTACAGGACCGAAGATACGCTCACAAAACAAACCATCTCTCTCGGGTTTGTATGTACGGTAATTAATAGTTTCAGGTTTTAATACTTCTCCGTGAGAACTTTCTAAAATTTTCTCTGGAGACGATAAGCTAATTGTTATCTTATTAAAACTCTTTGGTTCGTTTTGGTTATTTTTTCTGTAAGCCATATTCTACAGTTGTAATCTAATAAATTAATCTAAAGTTATGCTAAGACCGAGTCCTTTCAATTCGTGAAGTAATACATTGAAAGATTCTGGAATTCCAGGTTCTGGCATTCTATCACCTTTAACGATTGCTTCGTACGTTTTCATTCTTCCGTATACATCATCTGACTTAACAGTTAATATTTCACGTAAAATGTGGGCAGCACCAAATGCTTCAAGCGCCCATACTTCCATTTCCCCGAAACGCTGACCTCCAAACTGAGCTTTACCTCCAAGTGGTTGTTGCGTAATTAAAGAGTATGGTCCGATAGAACGTGCATGCATCTTGTCATCTACCATGTGACTTAGTTTCAGCATATAAATAATACCTACTGTTGCTGGTTGGTCAAATCGTTCACCAGTTCCTCCATCATATAAGTATGTTTTACCAGATCTTGGCACTCCTGCCTCATCTGTATACTTATTGATTTCATCAAAAGTAGCTCCATCAAAAATTGGAGTAGCAAACTTTTTCCCTAATTTTTGTCCAGCCCATCCAAGAACAGTTTCATAAATCTGTCCAAGGTTCATCCTAGAAGGTACCCCTAATGGGTTAAGTACAATATCAACATTTGTACCGTCCTCTAAGAAAGGCATATCTTCATCACGAACTATTTTAGCAACAATACCTTTGTTTCCGTGACGACCTGCCATCTTATCACCTACTTTAAGCTTTCTTTTCTTAGCTAAGTAAATCTTTGCAAGTTTAACGATACCGTTTGGTAATTCATCACCTACTGTTACTTGGAACTGCTTACGCTTAAATGCACCTAATAAATCATTAGACTTGATAGCAAAATTGTGTAATAATCTACTAATTAAACCGTTGATTTCTTCATCAGAAGTCCAATTGTTAGGACTGATTGTTGTGAAGTCAATTCTTTCCAATGTTTTAGTAGAGAATTTAACACCTTTTTTAATTACTTCCTCATTAAAATTATTGAATACTCCAGCACTCTTGTTATCTCCAACAATCTCTTGAAGTTTTCCAATCATTACATTTTTAAGAGCAGCGTAATCTTTGTTATATTCAGCTTCTAATTCAGCTAAAATAGCTTTATCAGCAGCTCTAGACTTTCTGTCTTTAATTGAACGAGCAAAAAGTTTCTTGTCGATCACGACACCTTTAACAGATGGTGCAGCTTTTAAAGAAGCATCTTTAACATCTCCAGCTTTATCACCAAAGATTGCTCTCAATAGTTTTTCTTCTGGAGAAGGATCAGACTCTCCTTTTGGAGTAATCTTACCAATTAAGATATCACCTTCTTTAATTTCAGCACCTACTCTAATGATACCGTTTTCATCAAGGTCTCTAGTAGCTTCTTCACTAACGTTAGGAATATCAGCAGTAAGTTCTTCAAGACCTCTTTTCGTATCTCTCACTTCTAATGTATACTCATCAATATGAATAGAAGTAAAGATATCTTCTCTAACGACTCTTTCAGAGATTACAATTGCATCCTCAAAGTTATATCCTTTCCATGGCATGAAGGCAACTTTCAAGTTTTGTCCAATTGCTAATTCACCTTTTTCAGTTGCATAACCTTCGGTTAGTACTTGTCCTTTTGTTACCTTATCACCTACTCTTACTAATGGACGTAAATTAATAGATGTATTTTGGTTTGTTTTTTGGAACTTAACTAATTGATATTCTTTTTTATCTCCATCAAAAGAAACTAATTTTTCATTGCTGTCTCTTTCATACTCGATAACAATTTTCTTAGCATCAACATAATCAACAACTCCATTTCCTTCAGCAGTAACTAGAACTCTAGAATCTCTAGCAAGTAACCTTTCAATACCTGTACCTACAATCGGAGATTGTGGGTTCATTAAAGGAACTGCTTGACGTTGCATGTTAGATCCCATCAAGGCTCTGTTTGCATCATCATGCTCTAAGAATGGAATCAATGATGCTGCAATAGATGCAATTTGGTTTGCACCTACATCCATATATTTAGCGTCTGTTGGTGGTACAACTGGGAAGTCACCTTCTGATCTTGCTTTAATTAAGTCTGTTGTAAAGTTTCCTTTTTTATCAACATTTGCATTTAACTGAGCGATGATTGTTCCATCTTCCTCTTCTGCACTTAAATATTTTGGACCTTGCTCTAATTTTACTTTTCCATTATCAATTTCCCAATATGGTGTTTCGATAAATCCAAGCTTATTAATTTTCGCATATACACAAAGTGAGGAAATCAAACCAATGTTTGGTCCTTCAGGTGTTTCGATAGTACATAAACGCCCATAATGTGTGTAGTGAACATCACGCACCTCGAAACCTGCTCTTTCTCTTGATAAACCACCTGGTCCAAGAGCTGACAATCTTCTTTTGTGTGTAATCTCAGAAAGTGGATTTGTTTGATCCATAAACTGAGATAGTTGGTTTGTACCAAAGAATGAATTAATAACAGAAGATAATGCTTTTGCATTAATCAAATCAGTAGGTGTAAATACTTCGTTATCTCTAACGTTCATACGCTCACGGATTGTTCTAGCCATACGAGCTAAACCTACTCCGAATTGAGAATATAATTGTTCTCCTACTGTTCTAACTCTTCTATTACTTAAGTGATCAATATCATCAACATCTGCCTTGGCATTAATTAACTCAATTAGATACTTAATAATTGAAATAATATCATCTTTTGTTAAAACTCTTTGATCAGATTCAACTCCAATTCCAAGTTTTTTATTGATTCTGTAACGACCAACTTCTCCTAAGTCATAACGAGATTCTGAGAAAAATAATTTGTCAATAACTCCTCTTGCTGTTTCCATATCTGGTGGTTCAGCATTACGTAATTGACGGTAGATATACTCTACAGCTTCTTTTTCAGAGTTTGTGGTATCTTTTTGAAGTGTGTTGTATATAATAGAGAAATTAGAAGCAGTAAGATCTTCTTTGTTTACAATAACACTTTTGATCCCTTCTTCCAACATTAAATCAACGTTCTCTTCGGTTAATACAGAATCTCTTTCGATGATAACTTCATTTCTTTCAATAGAAACAACCTCTCCAGTATCCTCATCAACAAAATCCTCCACCCAAGATTTTAATACTCTAGCAGCTAGCTTTGCTCCTACTAACTTCTTTTTGGCAGATTTATTTAATTTAACCTCGTGAGCTAAATCAAAGATATCCAGAATGTCTTTATCTGATTCATATCCGATTGCTCTAAGTAATGTTGTTACAGGTAACTTCTTTTTACGATCAATGTATGCATATAAGATATCGTTAATATCTGTTGCAAACTCAATCCAAGAACCTTTAAAAGGTATTACTCTTGCAGAGTATAATTTAGTACCGTTTGCATGTCTGCTATGACCAAAGAAAACCCCTGGTGAACGGTGCAACTGACTTACAATAACTCTTTCAGCTCCATTTATAATAAATGATCCTTTTGGTGATAAATAAGGAATAGTCCCTAAATATACATCTTGCACGATAGTTTCAAAATCTTCGTGCTCAGGATCTGTACAATATAATTTTAATTTAGCCTTTAGTGGCACACTGTAAGTTAATCCTCTCTCTATACATTCAGTAATTGAATATCTTGGTGGATCAACGAAATAGTCCAAAAACTCTAATACAAATTGATTTCTTGTATCAGTTATTGGAAAGTTTTCACTAAAAACTTTAAAAAGACCTTCATTTTCCCTGTTATCAGGAGTGGTCTCTAGTTGGAAAAAGTCTTGAAAAGACTCTAATTGAATTTCCAGGAAGTCTGGATAATCGAATTTGTTTTGATTAGAGGTAAAATCAACTCTAATCGGATCAAATTTTATGCTAGCCATATAATATATATTTACGAGCCTTTATTGTTACTTTCGAAAGGCTCAAACGAAAGATAAAATTCCTAACCAGTTGTTTTACAGCTATTTATTTCGATAAGCTATAAACGACAAAAGGTTTAGATGCTTTCGCACCTAAACCATTGTCAAAAATTTGAGGTCTATTACTTAAGCTCAACTTCAGCTCCAGCCTCTTCTAAAGATGCTTTTAACGCTTCAGCTTCGTCTTTAGCGATACCTTCCTTGATAGGGCTTGGTGCACCATCAACTAATTCTTTTGCTTCTTTAAGACCTAATCCAGTTAATTCTTTAACTAATTTAACTACTGCTAATTTAGATCCACCAGCAGCCTTTAAAATTACATCAAACTCTGATTTTTCTTCACCAGCTCCACCATCAGCCCCAGCAGGACCAGCAGCAACAGCTACAGCTGCAGCAGCAGGCTCAATACCATACTCATCTTTTAATACTTGAGCTAACTCGTTAACTTCTTTAACTGTAAGGTTAACTAATTGTTCTGCTATCGCACTTACATCTGCCATTTTATTCTTATTTTTTTGTTATTGTTTTTATTTTATTTCTTAAAGAGAGAGAAGCGTCTCCAGAGGAAACCTCTCTTTAAAGCTCTAATTTACGAATTTCTTTCTTCTAATGTTTTTACTAAACCAGCAATAGTTTGCCCACCAGACTGTAAAGCTGAAAGTACATTTTTTGCAGGTGATTGTAATAAACCAATGATGTCTCCAACTAATTCATCTTTAGACTTAAGTTCTGCTAATGCATTAAGCTGGTCATCACCTATGAATAAAGCTTCTTCAACAAAAGCTCCTTTCAATAATGGCTTATCTCCTTTCTTTCTAAATTCTTTAATTACTTTAGCAGGCTCATTACCTTTTTCACTAATCATTAAAGAAGTTTGACCTTTTAAAAGATCATAAAATGAAGATAAATCTCTTCCTTCTACCTTTTCAAAAGCTTTTTTAAGAAGTGTGTTTTTTACAACTTCTAATTTAACTTCTCCTTTATGACACCTTCTTCTAAGGTTACTAACTTGATCAGCAGTTAAATCTGAAGTATCTGCTAAGTAAAATACGTTCGCATCAGCAACTTTTTGCGCTAATATATCTATCGCTTGATTTTTATCTTCTCTAGTCATATCTCTACTTAATTAACTGATGAAACATCTATTTTAATACTTGGGCTCATCGTAGAAGAAATATACATACTATCTACATAAGCTCCTTTAGCTGAAGCAGGCTTTAACTTTAAAATTGTTTGAAGAACTTCTTTTGAGTTATCAAATAACTTTGCTCCATCGAAAGAAGATTTACCAATAGAAGAATGGATAATTCCATACTTATCTACTTTAAAATCAATTTTACCAGCTTTAGAATCTGTTACAGCTTTAGCTACATCCATAGTAACCGTTCCTGTTTTTGGGTTTGGCATCAAACCTCTCGGTCCTAAAACACGACCTAAAGCTCCAATTTTCCCCATTACGTTAGGAGTTGCCACTATAACATCAATGTCAGTCCAACCACCTTTGATTTTTTCTACGTAATCGTCAAGACCTACGTAATCAGCTCCAGCTTCCTTAGCGGCAGCTTCTTTATCTGGTGTACATAATACAAGTACTCGCACATCTTTACCAGTTCCGTGAGGTAGAGAAACACTTCCTCTTACCATTTGATCCGCTTTTCTAGGATCTACATTTAGCTTTACAGCTAAATCTACAGACGCATCAAAGTTTACATTGGTAACTTCTTTTACCAAGTCTGATGCTTCTTTTAAAGAATAGACTTTTTCAAAGTCAAATTTCTCTAATAAAGCTTTACGCTTTTTTGATAATTTTCCCATTTTATTTTTTTTCTTGGTTCAAACGTTTAATTAAATAAACTCCCAATTAATTATTTCTTATGCTTCCCAAGGTGCTTTACCTTGAACAGTAATCCCCATGCTTCTTGCTGTACCTGCCACCATTCTCATTGCTGGTTCAACTTCAAAACAGTTTAGATCAGGCATTTTATCCTCAGCGATTGCTTTCACAGCATCCCAAGAAACCTTTGCTACTTTTTTTCTGTTAGGTTCAGAAGATCCTGACTTTATTTTAGCAGCCTCTAATAATTGCACTGCTGCTGGAGGTGTTTTAATAACAAACTCAAAAGATTTATCAGAGTACACAGTAATAACAACTGGTAATACTTTTCCTGCTTTGTCTTGAGTTCTAGCATTAAATTGCTTACAAAACTCCATGATGTTAACACCTTTAGCACCAAGTGCTGGTCCTACTGGTGGAGATGGGTTTGCTGCCCCTCCTCTAACTTGTAGCTTAATTAATCCACTAACTTCTTTAGCCATATTCTTATTTATTGCTTTTCAACTTGCATGTAATTAAGCTCTACTGGTGTTTTACGACCAAATATCTTAATCATCACACTTAATTTTTTCTTCTCTTCGTTAACTTCTTCGATAACACCTTCAAAATTATTGAAAGGACCATCTACTACTTTAATATTTTCACCAACTTTGTAATCTATCAATAATTGCTCGTCCATATCGACAGCTTCATCAGCTTTTCCTAGCATTCTATTAACATCCGATTCCTTAATTGGAGTTGGATTACCATTTTTATCAACATCAACAAAACCAATGATGTTAGGAATTGATTTGATCACATACTGTGATTCTCCTTCCAGGCTAGTTTGCACTAACATATAACCTGGTAAAATATTTTTTTCTTTGATGGTTTTTTTACCATTTCTAATTTGAATAACACGCTCTGTAGGAACTACAACTTGAGCAATAACATTATCCATTTTATATTTGCTCACTTCAAGGTCTAAGTATTCTTTAGCCTTTTTCTCTTTACCGCTTATTGCTCTAACTACGTACCACTTCATATCCCTACTGACTAATAAAACTATAGATAAAACCTAATACTCCCCTCCATACTACATTGCCATCATCAAGACTCCCTTGAATACCGAAAGTAAAATCCATAAGCCATACCATCAATGCTACAATAACTGAGGAGATTAATACAATGTATGAACTGTTTTGAAGCTCTGACCAAGAAGGCCAAGTAACTTTATGAAACATTTCATCTACTACAGATTCTATATAAGTTCTTAATTTCATGAATTAAGCTTTATTTAATTATTTAAAGAAGCAACTCGCTTCTATTTAGCACGGGTGGAGAGACTCGAACTCCCAGCCAATAGTTTTGGAGACTACTACTCTACCAATTGAGCTACACCCGTAAACAAGTAAACAATTCCAGCCCTAAAGCTGGAATTGCATTACTTAATTTATTTTATTTAATTAATCTAAGATTTCAGTCACTTGACCAGAACCTACAGTTCTACCACCTTCTCTGATAGCGAATCTTAAACCTTTGTCCATTGCTACTGAAGTAATTAACTCAACAGTAATTTCTAAGTTATCACCAGGCATTACCATTTTCACTCCGTCAGGTAATTGGATTTCTCCAGTTACATCAGTTGTTCTTAAATAGAATTGCGGTCTATATTTATTCATAAATGGAGTATGACGTCCACCTTCTTCTTTCTTTAAGATATATACTGTTGCCTTGAACTTAGTATGAGGAGTAATTGTCCCAGGGCGAGTAATTACCATCCCTCTTTTAATATCATTCTTATCAACACCTCTTAATAAAAGACCTACGTTATCACCTGCTTCACCTCTGTCTAGGATTTTTCTAAACATTTCAACACCAGTGATAGTTGATTGAATTGGCTTATCAAGAAATCCTGAAATTTCAACAGCATCACCAGAGTTAATAACACCAGTTTCGATTCTACCAGTTGCTACAGTACCTCTACCAGTAATAGAGAATACATCTTCAATTGGCATCAAGAATGGCTTATCAACTTCTCTTGGAGGTAGTTCAATCCAGCTATCAACTGAATCCATCAATTCCTCAACGGTCTTTACCCATTTTTCTTCTCCGTTAAGAGCTCCTAAAGCAGAACCCATGATTACAGGAGTGTTATCTCCATCATAGTCGTAGCTAGATAACAAATCTCTAACTTCCATATCTACTAACTCTAATAACTCCTCATCATCAACCATATCCACTTTATTCAAGAATACAACCATTCTTGGAACACCTACTTGTCTTCCTAAAAGGATGTGCTCTCTAGTTTGAGGCATTGGTCCATCAGTAGCAGCACAAACAAGGATAGCTCCATCCATTTGCGCAGCACCAGTCACCATGTTTTTAACATAATCTGCGTGACCTGGACAATCTACGTGAGCGTAGTGTCTGTTAGCAGTTTCATATTCAATGTGTGAAGTATTAATAGTAATACCTCTTTCTCTTTCTTCTGGAGCGTTATCAATAGATCCAAAATCCTTTTGTTGAGCTAACCCTTTGCCAGCTAAAACAGAAGAAATTGCTGCAGTCAAGGTAGTTTTACCGTGATCTACGTGTCCAATAGTACCAATATTTACGTGTGGTTTTGAACGGTCAAATGTTTCTTTAGCCATTTTTGTTCTTGTTTGTTGTTTATTATTTATTTAAAATACTTAACTCTTAAAAAAGCTAATGACGGGAATTGAACCCGTGACCTCTTCCTTACCAAGGAAGTGCTCTACCCCTGAGCTACATCAGCAAAAAAAGAGCGGGAGACGGGATTCGAACCCGCGACCCTCAGCTTGGAAGGCTGACGCTCTAGCCAGCTGAGCTACTCCCGCTTTTAAATGCTTTCAATTAGTTGTGGGGAGAGCAGGATTCGAACCTACGAAGTCGAAGACAGCAGATTTACAGTCTGCCCCAGTTGGCCGCTTTGGTATCTCCCCAACAATATTTTTTAAAATTCTTTTCAGAACTTGAGCCGATAGAGGGACTCGAACCCACGACCTGCTGATTACAAATCAGCTGCTCTAGCCAGCTGAGCTATATCGGCACACTGCCACTCTGTTTCGAATGGTTTGCAAATTTATAAAAGATTTCATTACGCACAAACATTTTGAAAAAATATTTTTAAAATAATCTCAATAAGTTTTTGTGACGTTAAGAAAAAAACAAAAACCGCAGATTGAATTGTATTCGATCTGCGGTTCGATATTACTGATAAACAATAAGATTAAGCTAATGCTTTCTCTTTATGTTTAATTATTTGTTTTCTTAAAGCCTCCACAGCTTCGTCTCCTGCTTTTTCAAAAGAATCTGCTTGTTTAGCGGCAAAAACATCTTTTCCAGGAATATTTAATCGAATATCTACGACTTTATTACCATTAGTTTTTGCTTTATCAATTTTAAGAAAAACTTCTGCTCCTATGATGTTATCATAAAACTGACTTAATTTATTTAATTTTTCTTTTAAAAATGCTTCTAATTTTTCGTCTGCATTAAAATGGATTGCTTGAATTTGAATTTCCATGACTTAATTGTTTTATACGTTTTACTTCTCTTTTGGATGGAACTTTTTATATGCTTCTTTTAAACGTTCAATCGAATTATGGGTATATACTTGAGTTGCTGCTAAGCTTGAATGCCCTAAAACCTCTTTCACGGTATGAAGCTGTGCTCCATTATTTAATGTATTAGTTGCAAAAGAATGCCGTAATGTATGCGGACTTCTCTTTTGCTCCGTAGATACAACATTAATATACTTATTTACCACTCGATAGACAAACTTTGGATACATTTTTTTTCCATTATCAGTTACTAGTAATTCTATGGTTTTAAAATTATTATCACTCTTTTGTTTTTGGTAATCTAGGATTAGTTGGTAGAGTTCTTGGGTAATAGGCACTAGTCTTTCTTTGTTTCTCTTCCCCAGCACTTTAATGAACTCACTTGATATGTTATTTTCTTTAAGTTCTATCAATTCTGATTGCCTGATACCTGTGCTATACAATAGATTTATTATCAAGTAATCGCGTGTTGTTTGAAACCCAGATTGATTCTTTTTCATTATTTCCAACAACTGATCTAATTGCTTATTACTGAAAAATGTGGGCAGTTTTTTTTCTGATTTGGGTATTACAATATTTTCAGTATAATCTATCGCAACTATTTCGTGTTTTAGCAAAAATTTATAAAATGACTTTAGTGCAGAAATTTTACGATGAATGGTTCTATTACTATTACCTAAATCTTTTAAAGACACCATCCACCCTCTAATAATACCCGTATTAATCTCTTCTAAATTGTCTAATTCTTTATAAGATGAAACAAACTCATAAAAACTGCTCATATCATTATCATATGCTTTAACGGTATGAGCACTCAGCCGCTTTTCTATTTTAGTGTAATTAATAAACTGCTCAATATGCTCTT
>Ga0031675_1014101_pt1 | contig 16634 bp, 12 predicted proteins | sample DeeseametaMP2618_FD_75018 | JGI IMG/M metagenome (GOLD analysis project Ga0031675, IMG submission 75018) | Metatranscriptome of deep ocean microbial communities from Atlantic Ocean - MP2618 (Metagenome Metatranscriptome) | ecosystem: Environmental > Aquatic > Marine > Oceanic ... | reverse complement strand
TTTTTTACTATGGGGGCTCTTTAACTGGTAACTGGAATTATCTATGGCTCTTAAAGCGCCCTATCTGTTGTTTATTGGTGATGCAAATGACCCGCTCAGTATCAAAATGGCCCGAAGTGCAGCGGACTGGAATCCGCAGGCTTGCGTGGGTGAATATCGCCTGCCAGGCTGCAGTGTAACTACCGGCTGTCCGCCGATGTCGATCGGTGAGGCAGTAGAAAAAGGAGCAAGAAGCCTTGTGCTGGGATTTGCGAACAGTGGTGGTTTTATCGATGAGCGGTGGTTACCTACCATACTCGAAGCTATCGAAGCTGGTATGGATGTAGTGAGCGGATTGCACGATAAGCTAATCGATATCCCTCAAGTGGTCGCTGCGGCAGAGCAGTATGGTATTACACTCACTGATATTCGTCATCCAACTCGACGGTTCAAAACGGGTACCGGTAGAAAGCGCACAGGTAAGCGTTTGTTAACTGTTGGAACAGACTGCTCAGTTGGCAAAATGTATACTTCACTAAGCTTAGCTCAGGCATTAAATGAACAGGGCGTTAAGGCAACATTCAGAGCGACGGGTCAAAGCGGTATTCTGGTTGCCGGCGAGGGCGTAGCAATAGATTGCGTGGTTTCTGACTTTATTTCTGGCGCGGTTGAAGACCTGAGCCCAGATAATGATGAAGATCACTGGGACATTATAGAAGGGCAAGGTTCCTTATCACATCCAGCCTTTGCGGGTGTTAGCCTTGGCCTTTTGCACGGCTCGCAGCCTGATGCTCTGGTGATTTGCCATGCGCTAAATCGCTCCCACATGCGTGGTCTTCCAGAGTATCCACAACCTTCGTTGAAAGATGTTATCGCAATGACAACGGCTGCAGCGTCGTTAACTAACCCACTCGCAAAAGTTGTTGGTATTGCCGTGAATACTTCCAGCGTCAGCGAAAGTGAGGCTAGAGCTTACTGCAATGAAGTCTCCTCAGAACTGGGATACCCCTGTACTGATCCTGTCCGCTTTGGCGTAAGTGACATCATAGGAAACATGTCATGAGCATTACTCTCGAAGTAACCGCTCGAGTATTTCCTTTAGCCCGTGTTTTTCGCATTTCTCGTGGAGCAAGAACTCAGGCGGAGGTTATTGAAGTTTCGCTTAATCATGGCTCGTGGAAAGGATGGGGGGAATCGGTACCTTATAGTCGTTATGGCGAATCTATTGAAAGTGTCACAAGCCAACTTGAACGGGTCGCGAATCTAATTGGTTCAGTAGATGATCATGAGCATCTAGCCGATTGGTTACCTGCAGGAGCTGCACGAAATGCATTGGATTGCGCATTCTGGGATCTTAAAGCCAAGATGGCAGGAAGGTCTGTAGCGGATATGCTTGATCTTCCTGTAGCTGAGACTTGTTTCACCGCTCAGACGATCAGTATTGATAGTATCGAGAATATGCGTGAAAGTGCTAAAGCACTACAGGGCTCGCCGCTTATCAAAGTAAAACTGGACCCAGAATCGGTGGTCGAGAAAATTAAAGCTATTCATGAGGCAACTCCACTCAGCAGATTAATTGTCGATGCTAATGAAGCCTGGAAAATCGACGACTTACGCGCTGTGGCCGGTCCTCTAAAAGAATATGGAGTGGTCCTAATAGAGCAACCGCTTCCTGCCGGTGAGGACGCCGCGCTAGAAGGATATGAATGCCCTATACCGCTTTGTGCCGACGAATCCTGTCACACTCGTAAAGATCTAGCTGGTTTGCGCGGCCGTTACCAGGCAGTGAATATAAAACTGGATAAAACGGGAGGGCTCAGTGAGGCCATGGCGCTTTATAATATGGCTAAAACTATGGATTTTTCTATTATGGTCGGCTGCATGGTAGGTTCATCCCTTGCCATGGCGCCAGCTTACCTTTTGTGTAAGCAAGCTGACTTTGTAGACTTAGATGGGCCTATTTTAATGGCAGAGGACCGGGTCAACGGCTTTTGCTTCGACAATGGAAGAATGTGGCAGCCCAGCAATGGCTTTCTATGGGGAGCGGGAAGGAACCCGCCGGAGCTCTGATAATTCATTTGTATCTGAAATCAAGGAGCGAACATTTTTTACCTGTTTATATAACTTGCAGAAAGTTATTTAAAAGGCGTTATACCGGATATTTCCTCATTTAGCGGACCTTGCGTCAGATCAGTCTTCTTGTCTGACGCAAGGAGAACTAACTATGATTTACTCCTACGGCATTTTCATTGATTCTGTATCTGATCGACTTGCGATTTAGCTAAATTAAAATGACCATTATTTGTGCACCATTGGCAGGCATTGGTGCGTCAAAACAGCACGTAAAAATGACTATTTCAGATGCCTTTGCAGCGTAAATTAGCGAGCAGATTTACTTTACATAAATTGGTTACTCTAAATGTGTAAGTTCATTCGTAAGTCGGTAAATACGTGCCCTAAAGCTGAACTACTAACTTCATTTCAATTGAATTCGTGCAAAATTAAATAGGCGAGGAGGGCAAACCTTCGTCCCTAGTTTACTCATTGGCGTGAAACATGCTTGTTCGATAGATAATGTTGGTAGTAGGGAAGTGAGTTATGCAGGTTAGCTTCACAAAACGGATTTGCTCCATGCGATTACGTTATATTGAAATATTCCAGGCTATTCTGGAGACCGGTACTGTCACTGACGCTGCAGCATTGCTGCACATTTCACAGCCGGGAGCGACTAAGTTGCTACAGCAAGCAGAGCGTAGTCTTGGATTTCCATTGTTCGTGCGGGCGAAAGGACGTCTACAGCCGACACCAGAGAGTGCACTTATGCGCGAACAAATGGATAGGGTTTTTGACGAATTACGTGACCTCCAGCGACTGGCATCGAATATCGCACGCGCTGAGAACTATCTATCAAGAGTGGTCAGTACGCCAACGCTGGCTAATGCTGTCATGCCTAGTTTAATTGGTCACGTACGTCGTAAACTCGGCCGAGTCAATATTGAATTATCTACCCAGCATTCTAATGAAATGGCACGTTCACTGGTGCTGCGAGAAGCTGATATTGGATTTACTTTACAAGAGACGTTGCATCCGGATCTTATCTGTGAAGCCATATATAGCACGGAGTTGGTGCTTATTTCAGCAGATGGAACGTGGGACAATTCGGAAATATCGCGGCCGTTAGGCCTGAAAGAGTTAGGTGGTGTTGCAACTATTGGAATTGCTACTGACGATAATCTTGGGCGCCAGATTGATTCCATCCTAAATAGATTAGAGCCAGCTCCAGAAATTTCCACGTGGGTCCAGACCTATTGGATTGCTCGGGAATTAGTAAGTGCAGGGGAAGGCGTTGCCCTGGTTGACCCTTTTACGGCTCTATCTGGTGGTCCATCAATTCAGGTTAGACGTGTGGCTCAGGCTCTGCCGGTTACGTTATATGCAGTCTATCGTGTCGATGGGGCACAGAATGTGGTTAGAACAGCTGTTTTGGAGGGAGTCAAAGCGATAGCTTCAGATTTGGTTCGCTCATGGTCCTCAAATAACCTGGAGAGTGTAGCTTAAGGAATGCTAGCCCTCAAAATGTCTAATCTCAGTTGGGCAAGATTTTCTATGCAAAAGTTAAGGGGGACAAATACGTAGACTGTTTCCATATTCTTCATGAGGTTTTGCTCTACTTTGGTGCTTTTTTAGTTTGATGCGCCAACATGGAACAATCATCACCAAATCGTTGTACGTGCCAAGCTAAGCTTCCAAAAGAATATCGATTAGTGTTCTAGCTTGATAATAAAGGTAGAGGAAAAATGTTCAGAAAGTTCGCTTTGATGTTCATCCAGTTTTGCTAGGAATTAACGAGCAATTCAGGGGCGGCCCACCCCTAGTAGCCTCTAACGCCCATACCGAAGATTTGTATATAGACTTAGCGCGATATGCTGAAGAATAAGAGTTTCTCTATCTCAGCGGTTCTGAACGCGAAGTCAGCAAATGCGAATACAAAATCCATAATTGCCAAGTCCGTAAATTGCCTTTCACGAAGCCAATTTACAAAGTACATCACTTAAATTATGGAAATCTTATAATGAGTTTAACTAATCGTATTTTACTCGCCATGGTGGCCGGTATTCTGGCTGGCTCGCTGTTAAATCTAATCCTAGGAACTAACGAAATTGCCGAGAGTATGCGGAGCTTTCTACAATTTTACATTGTTGATGGTGTACTTGAAGTTATCGGAAGGATGTTTGTAGCCTCGCTTAAATTACTGGTGGTGCCTTTGGTTCTAATCTCGCTCATCTGCGGTTCCAGTTCTCTTGGAAATAGTACACGAATGGGGCCCATTGCAGTTAAATCGATGGGGTTGTACCTACTAACTACTGCGATTGCCATAGGAAGCGCACTCGTGGTTGCAGTTCTCGTTAATCCGGGCTCGAGTATCGCTAGCACTGGAGGTTCCAACTTCACACCAGCACCAACACCGTCCTTTGTAGATACATTGACGAATATCGTACCGTCCAATCCCATTACTGCGATGGCTGAAGGGAATATGCTTCAGATCATTGTCTTTGCTCTTCTTTTTGGCTATGCCGTTTCCCAAGCTGGCGAGTCAGGGACGCGTATTGCAGATTTTTTCAAGGACATGGAGCAGGTAATAATGCGCTTAGTGATGGTTTTAATGGCGCTGGCTCCTTATGGAATCTTTGCATTGCTGACATCACTGTTTTCTGAATTAGGTTTCGCAGTCATTCTCGATCTGGCGGCGTATTTTTTCACCGTTCTGGGCGTACTGATTTTTCACGCGGTAGTCACTTATAGCCTGCTCTTAAAAGGAATCTCGGGTTTATCGCCGCTCCCAATGTTGACAAAAATGCGGTCGGCTTGGGCTTTTGCATTTAGCACAGCGTCTTCGGGCGCCACTTTACCAATAACCTTGGAGATAGCTGAGCACCGACTGGGCGTTCATAAGGAAGTAGCAGGTTTTGTAGTGCCTCTTGGAGCCACCATCAATATGGATGGTACTGCGATAATGCAGGGGGTCGCAACGGTATTTATTGCACAGGTCTACGGCGTGGATATGACAATGACGGATTATATCGGTGTGATTGTCACCGCGACGCTAGCGTCTATAGGGACAGCAGGTGCTCCTGGGGTTGGTTTGATAATGCTGTCAATGGTACTGACTCAGGTTGGCCTACCTGTTGAAGGCATCGCCCTGATTATCGGGGTAGATCGGCTGCTGGATATGGTACGCACGTCAGTGAACGTTACCGGTGATGCGATGGTGTCAGTTTTGGTTGGTAAAAGCGAAAAGAAGATTAATGAGCGCATATATACAGATCCCAACGCCGATATTTAAGTGATGGGGGATTAAGCAGACCCGCCTCAATCGACTGCGTGAGTGTGAGGGTTACATCAACCTCGAAAGATATTATGTGCGATTTATTAATGAATAGTAATGATGCTAGAAATGACATAACCCTTGGTTATGTCCCGGCGGCATAAATTCATTGGAGGGAACTGCAGTAGAAGCTTTACTCTTGATGTAGAGCAATTATGGATGCGCAGTTCACGAATTGGGCCGATGAAGTGGACAGGTAATGGCGCAGTAATTTCGGGTGGTATTGGAAAAGATGATGCAACAAGCTGAACAATTAAGTGCTATGAGCACCGCTGGAACATCTTGGGCACAAACCCTTGATGCAGAAGTGGGTAAAGCGGTATTGGGACAGAAGCAAATAATCGAACGTTTGCAGATTGCTCTATTAACGGGCGGACATGTTTTACTGGAAGGCATGCCCGGCCTGGCAAAGACAACATTAATAAATGCGCTGGCTAAAGCGATGGGCGTCAGCTTCGAACGGATCCAGTTTACACCAGACTTGCTGCCGAGCGATATCGTCGGAACCATGGTGTATTCGACCGGTGATGGCAAATTCACGCCTCACTTGGGGCCGATTTTTGCAAATCTGGTATTGGCGGATGAAATCAATCGATCACCCGCGAAGGTTCAGGCTGCGCTGCTAGAAGCAATGCAGGAGCGACAGGTAACCATTGGTGGGACGACCCACCCACTACCAAAGCCTTTTCTGGTAATGGCTACACAGAACCCAATGGAGCAGGAGGGAACCTATCCTCTGCCGGAAGCTCAGCTAGACCGTTTCCTTTTTAAGTTATTGCTGGATTATCCTACCCAGGAAGAAGAACTGGAGTTGATGCGGCGCTGGGGACAGATGATGTCACAGCCAGAAGTGACAGCGGTGGCAAGTGGCGAGCAATTACTTGAGTTACGCAAGCAGGTTGACTTGGTGCATATATCCGAATCTGTTCAGACTTACATTGTTGAACTGGTAAGAGCCACACGAGAACTCGCTAAACCCATCGACAGTGATAGCGAAGCAACTTTGTCATTTGGTGCTTCGCCGCGAGCATCGTTGAACCTTTTTCAGGCGAGTAAGGCGCTGGCCTGGATCCGCGGTCTCGACTTCGTTAATCCCGCCGCTGTGCAGGACATTTTCGTCGATGTTATGCGTCACCGTATTGGTCTGAGCTACGAGGCAGAAGCCATGGGTGTGACTACCGATACCGTACTGAAGGAATTGCTGGAGAAAACAGCAGTTCCCGATATAGCCAGTTATTAAGGGCTGGACTGATGCCAGCTTCTTCACGGCAGTCTGCTGATAACACCTTACCATTGGCGCCGCGTGCCGTTTTACGACGCCTGGAATGGCAGATACAACATGCTGTCAGTACCGCATTAAGTGGTAACTATCGTTCGGTTTTTCGCGGTAAAGGTATGGAATTCGACCAGGTAGTGAAATACCAGTGGGGCGATGACATGCGGGATATCGACTGGAACGTAACAGCCCGTCTTGGAGAGCCCTACCGCAAAAAGTTTATTGAAGAGCGTGAGCTGTCCATTATTTTTGTGTTCGAGGATACCCCGGCGCTGCAGTTTGGTTCGGGGACGCGCAGTAAGCGAGACGTACTGATGGAGTTAGCCGGGTTGCTTATGTTACTCGGTGCTACTCACCGCGATCGTATCGGTCTGTTTTACTCTTCACCACAGCAAAACTGGTTTCAACGTCCTCAATCCGGGCGCAAAAGTGCACTGCGTACCGCTGCGCGGTTGCTGGGTCAGCCACCCCCGGCATTAGATGGCGCGCCTGAATCAGAGATGCCGTGGAGAATGATTAGACGGGCCGCCAGCTCTGGAAGTGTAATTCTGTGGTTTGGGGCCTTTTTACCAGGTGTAATGCCTACGGGGTGGCGAGCATTACAGCAGCGCTGTCAGACCATTGGTGTTCGCGCAGACGACGCATGGGATGATGCGCTACCAACAAATACTCGGCTTTCAACGTTTGATCCGGTGGCTGGTCGAATTGTGAATCTCGATACCTCGTCACGTGCAACACTATCTTCTCATGCTCATTGGAAGAAGTGGCGTGAGTCATGGCTCGAAAAACTATTCCCTCAAGCCGATGCGCGAATCAAAGTCAATTGCGATGCAGATATTCTGGCAACTTTAGTTCGTCACTTTCAACAACACCAGGCTGGTGGTAGATGGTAGAGGTTATATTGTAATGACAGAATGGGTATTACACGATCCATATTGGTTGCTATTACTGCTGCTTTTGCCACTAGCACTGTGGTTGCGCCGTCGTCGCGGTACGGCTGTGTGGGTGGTTCCTGATGCGGAGCAATGGCGCGGATCTGCCCGCAGTGATGCTCCCCCATGGACCGTCGCGTTCGTTTATATCGCGTTGGCTTTGCTGATAGTTGGTATGGCCAGACCTCAGTGGGTGGAACCGAAGCCTGATTATCGTAAACAGGGCTACGATCTGGTGATTGCTATAGACCTGTCTACAAGTATGTATGCAGAAGACTTCCTGCAGGGTGGACAAACCGTAAATCGTCTACAGGCCATAAAGCCGATCATCTCAGCCTTTATCAATGAGCGGCCAGACGACCGCATCGGTATCGTGACATTTGCCGGTCGCGCCTACACGTTTGCTCCTCTTACCTTTGATCATGCCTGGTTGCGCAAGCAGGCGGCACGTCTGAGTATCGGGTTGATTGAAGACGGGACTGCTATTGGCGACGCAATTGGGGTGTCACTCAAGCGTCTGCGTCAGGGGCGTAAAACCGAAGGTGCCGGGGGCATTGTGGTTTTGCTTACCGATGGTGCCAGTAATAAAGGCGCGTTGGATCCTCGTCAGGCTGCTTCTCTGGCGGCTGATGAAAATGTAGCAGTTTATACCATTGGTGCCGGAGCAGAAGGTGAAGTCCCGATGCCGGTCTATGACTATGCCGGCAATCGCGTAGGTACCGAAATGCGCTCATCAGAAATCGACACATTGCTGCTGAGGGATATTGCCGAAGGAACTGGCGGCCTGTTTTTCCGTGCCACTGATGAAAATGCCGTGCAACAGGCGTTTGAACTGATTAGTCACGATGCCAAGGTAGAGTTTGATGCACCGCCACCGTTAATCAGTCACGAGCGTTTTTATTTACCGGTGCTGGCTGGACTGATTTTACTGGCTTGCGCGATATTCGGGATACTGCGGCGCCAGCATGGTGTGGCGGCAGCCCAACGGGAGTAACACGATGACTATTATTGTATTTAAGCTTTCACGACTTATCAGCGAACGTGCATGGTTGCCAACATGCTATGAACTTAATGTAGAGCGTCGATCATGAGCTGGGCTGAGCCATTCTATCTGCTTCTCCTGTTATTGCCTGTCGTCATGTTGATCGCAGTATATCGAAGGGAGCAAACGTCACAGCCTTCCCGTTGGAAGGCTATGCAGAAGGTTGCCGTTTCCGGTGAACGTATACGCACCGTGAATACCGCTCAAATTCGTCCTGCCTGTACCATTAGTCTTATTGCAATCCTGCTCGGAATTATTGCGCTGGCTCGCCCTTTATGGGGAGAACAGAGCAATAGCCTGCACACCAGCGCCCGCGAAGTGATGATTGCCTTCGACCTTTCCCGAAGTATGCTGGCGACGGATGTTGAACCCACTCGCTTTGATCAGACAACAGCGCTGACCGAAGGCTTGCTTGACGCGCTGGAGGGGGAACGGGTCGGGCTAATCGTGTTTGCAGGCACCGCATTCGTGCAGGTGCCGATGAGTCCGGATTACCAGATAATTCGTGAGTTTTTGCCGGAACTCGGGCCTGACTACATGCCCCGGGGCGGTTCTGATTATACCGCCATGCTTAACGCTGCGCTTGAAGGCTTCGGCGAAGAGGCGGACGTCGATCGTTATCTGGTGATACTCAGTGATGGCGAAAGTACGACTGATGGCTGGCAGGACCTACTCGATGAATTGTCAGATCGGCGCATTCACGTTCTTTCAGTTGGAATAGGCACCGAGGCGGGGGGATTTCTCGACAACGGCTACGGCGGCTACTACAAAGACGCCGAAGGTAATGTCATTCATTCGAAATTACAACCAGCCACGCTTGAGGCGCTCGCTAACCGGACAGATGGAAGCTACTTCAATGTAAACGATGTGGCGTCGGCAGTCGATTCCCTGGTGACCGAAATACGAACCGGCAAGGAAGGGCAGTTCGAGGGCGAGGGGAGTGCAGGTGTACTGGAACGTTTTCAGTGGTTCTTATTACCGGCGGTTCTGCTTGTTTTTGCAGGCCTGCTGCGAGAATTTCATCCACGGCCCGCGCCCCGCGCTATACGCCGCAATTTCCCGGGCAATAAATTCAGCCCCGGTGCAGTTGCCGTCATGGCCTGTTACCTGGTAGCCGGGAGTGTGTTATTCGAGCCCAAAGCTTTTGCCCATTTCGATTCACAGGCAGATTTTGAAGTTCAGGAAGTTTTCGACAGCAATCCCGTAGACCGCCTGCGGGCCATCGTGCGCCACCTGGCTGAATTTGATTACGATGCCTATGACCTGCGCCTGATGGTAGAAGCCACGCTCAAATACGGTATCGATGAAAAACGTCTTGGTCTGGTGCCCGACGAGGGCGTTATTCGCGATGCTATTGAGGCTACTCATCAAGGCGAAGCTCTGGATAACAGTATTGCCAACTGGTCGTTCTACCGGGAGCGTTTAAAGGTATTGCTTGAAAGGCCTAAGGAACAGGAAGAGCCTGAACAGGCTGAGCGCCCGCCAAATGCCCTGGATGAAGAAGATGCGCCACCGATGGTAGCGGGTCAGAGTACGCAACAGGCGGCAACTGATTCTTTTGGTCAGGGAGCTTCTGCCAAAACTGATGCCGCACTGGGGGACATGACCGCGCCAGACGATCTCGATATCAAGCGTGAAGCGAAACCGCCTCCGCCGAAAAGTGCCCGTATGGCGGCGCTGCGCGCCAGCCGTGAAGGCAGTACCGACGGTACTGACCCGATACTGTCTTTCTCACGCCAGCGTCTCGAAGAAGTCTCCCGTCGTGATTCCCCTGGTCGGCTTCATCAATTGCTCTCTGAGACCGTAGAGCAACAAACACAACCCCAGGAGGATTGGTAAGATGGCAAGCCTGGTTAATCTTAAATGCCTGTCGCTGGCGATATCACTTGCTCTACCGTTATTTGTCTACGGTCAGAGCCAGGAAACTGATATTGATGAAAAACCCGCAGGTATTACTTTGCCTCCCGCGAACCCGCTTCCTGTGGGACAAATTGGTGATACGGTGTCTGATATGCCACCACTCATCTGGCTCTTACCAGCATTACTGGTTACGCTGCTGTTCTGGGCGGGCCTGGCCTGGTGGCGGGCATGGAATACCGAGCCCATGCGACGCCGTCGTCAGGGGGTACGTGATTTACAACGCTTGCGCAGCCAGCTTAGCGGCAGCAATATGCCTGCCGCTCAGCAACTGGAAATGTGTCTCAGAGGCATTGCCGATAGTTGGGATATCGCTGAGGCAGCACCAACTCCTGCACAAGTAAAAGCGCAGGTATTCACCGTCAGTGGCAGTGAGGCTGAAGCAGAGCAGTGGTATTTGTTATGGCGGTTTTCAGAGCAAGGGTTATATTCTGCCAATGGCTGTCCGCCGGCCTGGCTGAACAGCTTCGAAGCGTGTGTGGGCAAACTACAGCCTCCGAAACGCGTCCACCCGTATCCGTCATTACGCAGGCACTGGTTGCCCTCCGTGGCAACCCTGGTATTGATATCGTTTACGAGTTTTTCCGACCCTGCCCAGGCAGATGAACAAGAGAAAATCTGGCAGCAGGCACTACAGGAGAATAGTCGCGACTGGGCTGCCCATCAGAATCTTGCCCGGGCCATGCTGGATACCAATGCACTGAATCCCGCCATGGCTCACGCGCTATCAGCTTTTCTTTTGCAGTCCAATAGCGATACACGACAGTTACTCAAGGCCAGTGTGGCGATGGCTGGTCCTGGTGATCCTACATTACAGAAAGTCTTTGTGGATGAAGAGCTTGCTGGAGTACCCGCACGCTTCTCGCCGGCGGCATGGCAACGTTTGGCTTTGCTGTGTGGTGTGTTCCTAGCACTTGGTTTGGGTATCGTGGTGGCAGGTCTTTACCGCGAAAAGCGACATTACTGGCTCGCAACCGGGGCCATTATCGCCGTGTGTAGTCTTAGTGTACTGACAATCAGCCAGATTAGTTGGTCTGCGTACGGTGATCTGCGGCATGCAGATGCCGCGATCCTGCTACAACCGGTGAACCTGCTTCCGGAACCGACAGATCTTGTTCCTAACGAAGAAAGTTCGCCGTTGCAGAGTGGCACTATCGTTCGTGTCAATCGAGAGTTCCTCGGTTGGTTGCAGGTGCAGAATGCCGCTGGCAAGCACGGTTGGGTGCGTGCCACAACGGCCATGTCCCTGTACGGAGACATGGCAGACTAAACACACATAACCTCTGGTTATACATACCTGTCAGCAATTCATTGGTCGCCATAGTAGCGTCTTGATTAAGGTAAAAATACGAGCGGCCAAACGCTGGTCGCCCAACTTTCCGATACGTGGAGATTTCATGAAAATGATACGACGTTCTTTCCTTGGGCTGATCGGTTCGGCCCTCCTGGCAGCAATGCCACTCATGGCAGATGCGCAGTCTGCGTCTAAAGCCGCTCAGGCAACCACAAAGCCGGTACGAATCGCGGTGTTGAAGTTTGCACATGAAACGGTGACATTTTTGCCATACGATACCACCATTGATGACTTTACGTTTGAAGGTTCACCAGCCCGTGGAGAAGCGCTACTTAACTCTTCACCCCAGGGCTATATCGGCGGGTTTGTTAAAGTAGCGCGCGAGCACGCCAATGTCGAACTGGTAGGGATTGAGTCTCCTCTGGGCTCAAAACGAGGATCGGGCTCCGGCTGGATTACCAAGGAAGCATACGAGCACTTTGTCGGGAAGATGATTTCTGAATTGAAGGCTCAGGGTCCGTTCGATGGTGTTTATCTTTCGGTACATGGCGCGATGGGGGTTCGGGATGTAGCAAAGCCCGAGGCCGAGCTGGCCCGTCGCGTTCGCGAAGTGGTTGGCCCAAAGGCGTTTATCGTCGGTACATTTGATCCCCACGGTAATGAAGACGCAGATTTTCTCCGCTATGCCGACCTGGCTTTCACGATTAAATACTACCCTCATTACGATGGTTATCTGCAGGGTGAACGCGCCGCGCGTACGTTAATTCGCACCATTCGCGGTGGCTACTCACCGGCTACGGCAACCCGTAAGCCACCGATCATCACGCCTTCAGTGTTGCAGTGGACCGGACAATCCCCTTGGATGGACCTGATACAGCGAGCCCTGGTGTGGGAAGCACGGGAGCCTGATGTCTATGTGAACTTCTATTATGGCTTCGCGTTTATGGACTCTAGTGAAGCAGGTATGACGTTCCAGGTTATCACTAACGGCGATCCCGAACTGGCAAACCACATTGCTGACGATATGGCTCAGACTGCCTGGCGTTTGCGGGAAGATCTTTATTACGGCACTGAAGTTCACTCCATGAAAAAAGGAGTCGGACTGGCAAAAGCGGCAATGGAGAAGGGTGAAACGCCAATCGTACTGGCTGATCACAGTGACCGTTCAGGTGCTGCGACCTGGTTGTTGGAGCAGGTTATTGAACAGGGTCTGAGTGATACCTTAATCGCAACCGTTGCCGATGAGGCGCTCATTGAAGAGCTCCGCAAGAAAGGCGTCAAGGTTGGCGACAAGTTTGACTATGATGTCGGTGGTAAACTGGATGTGTCTGCGGGAGAACCTGTACACGTCACCGGAACGGTTAAAAACGTCAGCGGTGGCATGACGCGGGGACGAGCAGCAGGCTCACAGCTTTGGGTCGGCGTTGAGTTTGGCGACAACAATATGCTGTTGATTAGTCCTTACCTTCATCAAAACACCAATCCGGAGGCTTTTGCGTCGATTGGTATCAACCCCGATGACTACAAGGCGATTGCCATCAAGTCCCGGGTTCACTTCCGCCGCGGTTATCATGACAACGCGTATGCCAAAACCATTCTGCTGGTGGAACCTGATCAACCGTTTCTGGGTACCATTCGGCTGGAAGGCCTGAATTATAAACACCTGAAGCTGGATAACTTCTATCCATTCGGAAAAGACGTTACCTATCCTTAACTACAGTAGAGCTATCATGTTTTCACGACGCATTTTATTTTCTTTTTTATCCCTGACAATGCTGGCCCTTGGGGCCAGCACTGTGCAGGCGCAGGCGGCCCGAAAGGCAGATTCAACGACCAAACCCGCGCGCATAGCGGTCATTAACTTTATGCACGAAACGGTCACTTTCTTACCCTATGACACCGAGATGGACGACTTTATTTACGAAGGTTCACCAGCCAGGGGAGAAGCGCTGCTAAGTTCCTCGCCCAAAGGTTATATTGGTGGGTTCGTTAAAGTGGCGCGCGAACATGCCAATGTCGAGCTGGTGGGAATAGAGTCGCCCTTGTTTCCTAAGCGTGGCACCGCCACAGGCTGGATAGATAAATCTACCTACGATCACTTCGTAAATAAGATGATTGCCGAACTTAAGGCTCAGGGGCCATTTGACGGGGCGTATCTGGCTGTACACGGAGCAATGGGCGTACGTGGTGTCGCTAAACCTGAAGCTGAACTTGCACGACGCGTGCGTGAGGCTATCGGACCCAAGGCGTTCATCGTTGGTACCTTCGATCCCCATGGCAATGAAGACGAAGATTTTCTGCGCTATGCCGACCTGGCTTTCTGCATTAAATATTATCCACACTACGACGGTTACCTGCAGGGTGAGCGGGCAGCACGGACGTTAATTCGTTCCATCCGTGGCGAGTATAAGCCAACTACCGCCACCCGGAAGCCTCCCATTCTTACCCCTTCTGTTTTGCAATGGACCGGACAATCCCCGTGGATGGATCTGGTTCAGCGCGCGCTGGTTTGGGAAGCTCGCGAGCCGGATGTGTATGTGAACTTCTACTACGGATTTGCGTTTATGGACTCGGAGGAGGCGGGGATGACCTTCCAGGTAATGACTAACGGCAACCCTGAGTTAGCTAACCTCATCGCTGATGACATGGCGCAGACTGCGTGGCGCATGCGTGAAGAGCTTTTTTACGGCACTAAGGTCCACAGCATGAAAGACGGCGTGAGTCTTGCCAAAGAAGCGATGGCAAAAGGTGAGTACCCCATCGTACTGGCTGATCATAGTGACCGTTCCGGTGCTGCAACCTGGTTGCTGGAACAGGTTATTGAACAGGGGCTGAGTGATACCCTGATTGGCACTGTTGCCGATGCAGATCTTATCGATAAGCTACGTAACAAAGGTGTCAAAGTCGGTGATAAGTTTGACTACATGGTTGGCGGTCGTCTTGATGAATCTGCTGGCGATCCGGTGCATGTGGTCGGCACGGTGAAAACGGTGAGTGGCGGTATTTCTCGTTTTAGTGGCGCAGCGGCCAGTCAGCTTTGGGTAAGCGTTGAGTTCGGCGATAACAATCGTTTGATTATCAGCCCGTATCTGCACCAGAACATTGAACCGGAAGCCTTTATGGATATCGGAATTAATCCCGATGACTTCAAAGCGATTGCGATTAAGTCCCGGGTGCACTTCCGCCGTGGTTACGATGACAATGGCTATGCGCCAACAATCTTACTGGTTGAACCCGATCAGCCGTTCCTTGGAACCATACGTCTCGAAGGGTTGAACTATCAACATATGGACCTTCAGAAATTTTATCCATTCGGTAAGAATGTCACCTATCCATAATAGTCAGAACGTCTATCTAGCCGACAGCAGGTAGCCTGCCGTCGGCATATTTCGACCGAACACAGGGATTTTTTATGTCTGCAAAAGCCCTCAATAACGGCTTTCATCTGCGACTGAACCACCTCAGGACTTTGCTTCGGTCTCTTTTGTGTTGGGTGGGCGCCAGCATACTGATAATGTCAGCTGTATCTGAAGCATATGCATCTGAAGCCTATATCGAAGTAGACGTCGCGCAGTCCGGTCACATTGGTGGTCAACTGCGTGTCAGTGTGACGGAATTACAATATGCACTGAATCTGGATGGTGATAGCAATAACCAGATTTCGTGGGAAGAATTGCGGTCCCATCGCGCCGATATTGAAGCCTATCTGGTAACACGGTGCGCATTTCTGGTAAACGGTCTGGCGGTGATCCCCCGCATCGGAGAAATGTCTTACGGTCGGCAGGGGGATATTCCACAAGTTGCTGCCGCAGTCACGATGAACGCACAGGCTCCAATCCTTGATATTACGATTGACTGCAGCCTCAGCGATGTCGATCTCGATGACAACCCGCGCAGTGTCAAAATTAACTGGCCTGAAGGAGGTTCACATCAGGGGCATCTCAACACTGCCGTTCCGCGTGTTCACTTCGAGGAATCCGACGCAGAGCAGGATAATTTTTTCGATTTTATCGTATCAGGCGTCTGGCATATCTGGGTAGGCTACGATCATATTCTATTTCTGATTGCTTTATTGATTCCGGTCGTGCTGCAACGTGGCGCTTCTGGTCGTGAACCTGTCACTGGATTTAGCAAAACCCTTCTGCGAGTCGCCGTCATCGTTTCTGCGTTTACCGTTGCCCATTCGATAACCTTAAGTCTTGCGGTCGCAGGTATCGTGCAATTACTGCCGAAACTGGTGGAATCGGTGATCGCAGCATCTGTCGCTCTCGCGGCGCTCAACAATTTACGGCCATCTGTTGCGGGTGCTCAGGGTGTCTGGATAGCTTTACTTTTCGGTCTGTTGCACGGCTTTGGCTTTGCCAACGTGTTCCATGACGTCGATACCGGAAACAGCTTCTGGTCCGCGCTTATTGGTTTCAATCTGGGCGTAGAGCTGGGTCAGTTCGCAATCGTCGCGATATTCGTTCCGCTGGCCTATCTTCTGCGGCGGACGCGTTTCTATCAATGGGGCGTGGTTTACGGCGGCTCTTCGTTAGTGGCGCTATGTGCCTGTGTATGGTTGGTGCAACGACTCGCTTCCTGACAGAAAATGCCCGCAATCGACCGATGACCATCGCGCAGTAAACGACAACAGCTTGCCCGGTGCATTATATCTCGATACCTATTTCGCCTACACAGTACCCTTCGGCGATGCCAGCAGCAGTTTCACCTCGTAAAAAATTGAATTAGTGGTTACCGATTCGGTAACCATTGATTTGTATCAGCTTAAACCTGTCTCATTTAACGTCCATTCCAGATATCTCCCC
>Ga0031675_1001836_pt1 | contig 17973 bp, 13 predicted proteins | sample DeeseametaMP2618_FD_75018 | JGI IMG/M metagenome (GOLD analysis project Ga0031675, IMG submission 75018) | Metatranscriptome of deep ocean microbial communities from Atlantic Ocean - MP2618 (Metagenome Metatranscriptome) | ecosystem: Environmental > Aquatic > Marine > Oceanic ... | reverse complement strand
GCTAAGATTGTTGAGTAATCTTGCTTTTGCACTAGCGAAAAAGGGGGCTTAAGCCCCCTTTTTCGCTAGTGCAAAAGCAAGATTACTCAACAATCTTAGCTACAACACCAGCACCAACAGTACGACCACCTTCACGGATAGCGAAGCGTAAACCTTCATCCATCGCAACTGGGTTGATCAAAGTAACATTCATTTTGATGTTATCGCCAGGCATTACCATTTCAACACCCTCTGGAAGCTCACAAGCACCAGTGATATCAGTAGTACGGAAGTAGAACTGTGGACGATAGCCTTTAAAGAATGGAGTGTGACGACCACCTTCATCTTTAGACAATACGTAAACTTCTGCTTCGAACTTGGTGTGCGGAGTGATTGAACCAGGCTTAGCCAATACTTGACCACGCTCAACTTCTTCACGCTTAGTACCACGAAGAAGAACACCAACGTTCTCACCTGCACGACCTTCGTCAAGCAGCTTACGGAACATCTCAACACCAGTACAGGTAGTTTTGGTAGTCTCTTTAATACCAACAATTTCAACTTCTTCGTTGACCTTGATGATGCCACGCTCAACACGACCGGTTACAACAGTACCACGACCTTGAATTGAGAATACGTCTTCGATAGGCATAATGAATGGCTTATCGATGTCACGCTCTGGCTCAGGGATGTAAGAGTCAAGCGCTTCAACAAGCTTCTTAACAGCAGTTGTGCCAAGCTCGTTATCGTCTTTACCTTCAAGCGCCATCAATGCAGAACCTGCAATGATTGGAGTGTCGTCGCCAGGGAAGTCGTAAGTAGATAGAAGATCACGGATTTCCATTTCTACAAGCTCAAGCATCTCTGCGTATTCTTCAGAATCAACGCCACCACAGTCTTCTGCAAGAAGGTCAGCTTTGTTCAAGAATACAACGATGTATGGAACACCAACCTGACGTGAAAGTAGGATGTGCTCACGAGTTTGTGGCATTGGACCATCGGTAGTACCACAAACAAGAATAGCGCCGTCCATCTGAGCAGCACCAGTAATCATGTTTTTAACGTAGTCGGCGTGCCCAGGGCAGTCAACGTGCGCGTAGTGACGCTCGTTTGAATCGTATTCTACGTGTGAAGTAGCGATGGTAATACCACGCGCTTTTTCTTCTGGCGCGTTATCAATACCGTCAAACGCAACTGCAGTACCGCCGAAAACCTCAGCACATACGCGAGTTAACGCAGCAGTCAAAGTTGTTTTACCGTGGTCAACGTGGCCAATAGTACCAACGTTAACGTGGGGTTTATTACGTTCAAATTTTTCTTTTGCCACTTTTAAAGTCCTCTTAAGAAATTACTTTAGTGAAGTCAGATAAAAATCAATTATTCGCTGGTACCGCGTTAGCTTTTAGCGATGATTTCCTGTGCGACATTATTAGGCGCCTCTGCATATTTGCAGAATTCCATGGCATAGGTCGCACGACCCTGTGTTGCAGAACGCAAGGCTGTTGCATAGCCAAACATTTCTGCCAAAGGTACTTCAGCTGTGACAACCTTACCGGAAACACTTTCATCCATACCCAAAATCAAGCCGCGACGTCGATTAAGGTCGCCCACCACATCACCCATATTGGCTTCAGGTGTAACAACTTCAACCTTCATCACAGGTTCCAACAGGACAGCACCACCAGACTCAGCCAGCTTTTTAGTTGCCATCGAGGCAGCAATCTTAAAGGCCATTTCAGAAGAGTCAACATCATGGTACGAACCGTCGTATAACGTCGCCTTTAATCCAAGCAGAGGGTAGCCAGCAACGACACCATTTTTCATCTGCTCTTCAATTCCCTTTTGCACCGCCGGAATAAAATCTTTTGGCACAACACCGCCGACGATTTCATTCACAAATTCAAGCCCTTCAGCAGTTTCATCTGCCGCAGGCTCGTAGCGAATCCAAACATGCCCGTACTGGCCGCGACCGCCAGACTGCCGAACAAACTTACCCTCGATCTCACAACTATTTCGAATCGCTTCACGATAAGCCACCTGTGGCTTACCGATATTTGCTTCAACGCTAAATTCGCGGCGCATGCGATCAACAATAATATCGAGGTGCAATTCACCCATACCAGAAATAATGGTCTGCCCGGTTTCTTCGTCGGTTTTCACCTGGAAAGACGGATCTTCTTGCGCTAATTTTCCGAGCGCAATTCCCATTTTTTCTTGATCGGCTTGCGTTTTTGGCTCTACAGCCACAGATATAACCGGCTCAGGAAACTCCATGCGCTCAAGCGTAATGACATCGCTTTGAGTACACAATGTATCGCCCGTGGTTACATCTTTAAATCCGATACCGGCGGCAATATCACCCGCCCGCACTTCTTTAATTTCTTCGCGCTGATTCGCATGCATTTGCACCATGCGACCCACGCGCTCTTTTTTACCTTTAACAGGGTTGTAAACCATATCACCCTGCTTCAACACACCCGAGTAAACACGGAAAAACGTCAACGTACCCACAAACGGGTCAGTCGCAATTTTAAAAGCTAATGCAGCAAAAGGCGCATCATCATCTGCTTCACGCGTGCCGATCGAGCCATCTTTATCGTCAAGCACACCCTCAATCGCTTTAACCTGATCAGGCGCTGGCAAATATTCAATCACCGCATCCAATACAGCTTGAACACCTTTATTCTTAAAAGCCGAACCGCCCAGCACTGGTACAATTTCATTGGCTAATGTGCGCGCACGAATTCCGGTTTTAATTTCATCCTCAGTGAGCTCACCCTCTTCAAGGTATTTTTCCATGAGCTCTTCATTGGCTTCAGCCGCAGCCTCCACCAAATACTCGCGCATCTCTGCACAAACATCTGCCATATCAGCAGGAATATCGCCATATTCAAACGTTGTACCTTGATCTTCAGCATTCCAAATAATGGTTTTTTGCTTAATAAGATCAACAACGCCTTTAAACTCGTCTTCAGCGCCAATGGTCATTTGTAGAGGTACAGCATTCGCACCTAAACGATCACGCAACTGTTTTACAACGCGTTTAAAATCAGCGCCCGCACGGTCCATTTTATTAACGAACACCATGCGGGGCACTTCATATTTATTAGCTTGACGCCAAACTGTTTCGGTCTGCGGCTGCACACCTGAAGAGCCACATAAAACAACGACAGCACCATCCAACACACGGAGCGAACGCTCTACTTCAATGGTGAAGTCTACGTGCCCTGGAGTATCAATAATATTGATGCGATGCTCATCAAATTGCTGACTCATACCCCGCCAGAAACAAGTTGTCGCTGCCGAAGTAATTGTAATTCCGCGCTCTTGCTCTTGCGCCATCCAGTCCATAGTGGCTGCGCCATCATGAACCTCACCAATCTTATGAGAAACACCCGTGTAGAACAGCACCCGCTCCGTCGTCGTGGTTTTGCCCGCATCAACATGCGCACAAATACCAATATTCCGGTAACGCGAAATCGGAGTCTTACGAGCCACGATGCTTTCCCCAAGATTTGTATAAAAATAGATAACTCAAACTGCGAAAAGGCAGCATAAGCTGCCTTTTCTTGCAACAAAACAAAGTTGCAATTAGAAACGGAAGTGCGAGAACGCCTTGTTCGCTTCTGCCATGCGGTGAACGTCTTCACGCTTCTTAACCGCTGCACCTTTGCTTTGTGATGCATCAATCAACTCACCCGCCAAACGCAAGGCCATTGATTTTTCACCACGACCGCGAGAGTACTCAACCAACCAACGCATTGCCAAAGCAGTACGACGAGATGGGCGAACCTCAACAGGTACTTGATAAGTTGCACCACCCACACGGCGAGACTTAACCTCAACCATTGGGGCAACATTTTCTAGCGCTTCTTCAAATACTTCCAAAGGATCTTTGCTAGTTTTGTTAGCAACAACATCCAATGCACCGTACACAATGCGCTCTGCGACGGATTTTTTACCACTGATCATTACGTGGTTCATAAATTTCGCAAGCGTTTGGTTTCCAAATTTAGGATCTGGAAGCACTTCACGCTTGGCGACGACGCGTCTTCTTGGCATAAAACTTCACTCACTTTAATTCAGGTTTGCCTGAGACCATCAGCATTAATCTGGTAGCTCAGCCTTACTGGATCTTAAGACTTAAAACGTTAAGCGACCTTACTTAGGACGCTTGGCACCGTACTTAGAACGCGCCTGTTTACGGTCAGCAACACCTGAGGTGTCCAAAGAACCGCGAACTGTGTGGTAACGAACACCCGGCAAGTCTTTTACACGACCGCCGCGAATCAATACAACACTGTGCTCCTGCAAGTTATGCCCTTCACCACCGATATATGAAGTCACTTCGTAGCCGCTAGTTAAGCGAACACGACAAACTTTACGCAATGCAGAGTTTGGCTTCTTAGGGGTAGTGGTGTAAACGCGGGTGCAAACACCGCGACGCTGTGGGCAATTTTGCAACGCAGGAACGTCGCTCTTTTGCACTTTACGTTTTCTCGGCTTACGAACCAACTGGTTGATCGTTGCCATGAAAAAAACTCCAAAATAAATAGCGCCGGCAATCGAGATTGACGCCGACAGTTAAACAAAAAACAGGTAATAAAAACCCGCCCGCAAAATGCGGGTGGCGCATTCTAAATGCGCCACCCTAGGAGGTCAAGCAATGATTGGCTAAAAGCTAGTCATTGCTTGAGCGCAGCGCCTCTGTTAACGCCGCTTCGACTTCTGCCGCGCTTACGCTCTCAGTTGCCACTTCTTCAACTTGATCGCGCTTACGACGACGGTCGTTGTGGTACGCAAGACCGGTACCCGCAGGAATCAATCGACCAACAACCACGTTCTCTTTCAAGCCGCGTAGCGTATCGATTTTGCCAGTAACCGCCGCTTCGGTAAGAACACGAGTGGTCTCCTGGAACGATGCCGCAGAGATGAACGATTCGGTCGCAAGCGATGCCTTAGTGATACCCAGCAGCTCACGTACGTAACGCGCAGGCTGCTTACCCTCTGCACGCAATTTCTCATTATCTTCGAGAACACGCGCAAATTCGGCTTGCTCACCTTTAACAAAGTCGGAATCACCCATATCGGTAATTTCAACTTTGCGCAGCATTTGACGAACGATAACTTCAATGTGCTTATCGTTAATCTTCACGCCTTGTAGACGGTAAACATCTTGAATTTCGTTAGTGATGTAGTCAGCTAGCGCCTCAACACCTTTCAAACGCAAAATGTCATGCGGGTTAGATGGGCCATCAGAGACCACCTCACCTTTAGATACCGTTTCACCTTCAAACACAGTCAATTGACGATGCTTTGGAATCAACACTTCGTAGTGAGTTGAGCCGTCTTCCAATACTTCACCGTTTGGCGGAGTAATCACAAGACGACGCTTACCTTTGGTTTCTTTACCGAATGAAACCGTACCCGAAATTTCTGCCAAGATTGAAGGCTCTTTCGGCTTACGCGCTTCGAATAAGTCCGCAACTCGCGGCAGACCACCGGTAATATCACGAGTCTTCGAGCCTTCTTGCGGAATACGCGCAAGAATGTCACCGACGCTAACCACATCGCCGTCAGCCAAGCTCAAAATCGACTTGGATGGCAACATGTAGTGCACAGGCTGATTCGTGTTTGGCATCATCAATTCGTTGCCAGCTTCATCAACCAGCGTTACCGCAGGCTTAAGATCTTTACCGGCTGCTGGGCGCTCAGAGGCATCCAACACTTCGATTGATGAAAGGCCGGTAATTGCATCTTGTTGGCGACGGATAGATAGACCGTCTTCCATACCAGAAAGGACTACTTTACCTGCCATTTCAGTCACGATTGGGTGCGTGTGCGGATCCCATTTTGCAACGATGTCGCCGCCGTTAACCGCTTGACCTTCTTGCGTGCTAATCACAGCACCGTAAGGGATCTTATAACGCTCACGCTCACGACCACTTGGGTCGGCAACAGCAATCTCACCTGAACGAGATACCGCAACCAAAGAACCATCTTCACGCTCAACAGTTTTAATGTTGTGCAGGCGAATCGTACCTTCTTGCTTAACTTGTACGTTATCTACCGCAGACGCTCGCGATGCCGCACCACCAATGTGGAAGGTACGCATGGTCAGCTGGGTACCAGGCTCACCAATTGACTGCGCCGCGATAACACCGATTGCCTCGCCCACGTTGGCACGATGGCCACGCGCAAGGTCACGACCGTAACACTGAGCACAAATGCCGTGGCGAGTTTCACAAGTAATCGCCAAGCGCACCATCACTTCATCGATGGCCATATTTTCAATACGCTCAACCCACTTCTCGTCGATAATAGTGCCTGCAGGAATCAATATTTCATCCGAGTCTGACTTGATCACATCACGCGCAATCACACGACCCAAGATACGATCACCCAACGATTCGATGATGTCACCACCTTCGATCACAGGCGCCATGGTCAAACCACGATCAGTACCACAGTCGATTTCAGTGATAACCACGTCTTGCGCCACGTCAACCAGACGACGCGTCAAGTAACCTGAGTTCGCTGTCTTCAATGCGGTATCCGCTAGACCTTTACGCGCACCGTGCGTTGAAATGAAGTACTGAAGTACGTTCAAGCCTTCGCGGAAGTTAGCGACAATTGGGGTCTCAATGATCGAACCATCTGGACGGGCCATCAGACCACGCATACCCGCCAACTGACGAATCTGAGCCGGGCTACCACGAGCACCTGAGTCAGCGTACATGTAAACCGAGTTAAACGAGTCTTGCATTTCTTCTTCGCCGTCACGGTTGATGACAGCTTCTTTCGAAATACCTTCCATCATCGACTTGGCCACTAAGTCGTTCGCACGTGACCAGATATCGATAACTTTGTTGTACTTCTCACCTTGCGTTACAAGACCTGAGGCGTACTGAGTTTCGATTTCTTTTACTTCAGCCTCGGCGCGAGCAATCACCTCTGCCTTTTCAGCAGGGATTTCAAAGTCGTTCACACCGATTGATGAGCCAGACTTGGTTGAGAAGTCATAACCCATGTACATCAATTGGTCAGCGAAAATTACAGTCGCTTTCAAACCAACGATGCGATAACAGAAGTTAATCACCGCAGAGATGGCCTTTTTAACCATGTTGCGGTTGATCATTTCAAAAGGAATACCTTCTGGCACGATCTCCCAAAGCAAAACACGGCCGACAGTAGTTTCTACTAAGCCGTAGGTTTCTTTGGTTTCGCCGTCTTCATCCATGATCACATCACGGATACGGCACTTGATTTTGGCTTGCAGGTGAACACGGCCAGAGTAGAACGCACGCGAAACTTCCTGCGGATCGGCAAACACCATGCCTTCGCCCAATGCGTTAACACGCTCACGGGTCATCCAGTAAAGGCCAAGTACAACGTCTTGTGACGGTACGATAATTGGCTCACCAGAAGCTGGCGAAAGAATGTTGTTGGTCGACATCATCAACGCGCGCGCTTCAAGCTGCGCTTCGATGGTCAACGGTACGTGAACCGCCATTTGGTCACCGTCGAAGTCAGCGTTGTACGCCGCACAAACGAGCGGGTGAAGCTGGATTGCTTTACCTTCAATAAGCACAGGCTCAAACGCCTGAATACCCAAACGGTGAAGAGTTGGTGCACGGTTAAGCAGTACGGGGTGCTCACGAATCACTTCGTCAAGAATATCCCACACAACCGCTTCTTCTCGCTCTACCATTTTCTTGGCAGCTTTAATTGTCGTCGCAAGGCCACGCAATTCTAGCTTGCTGAAAATAAACGGCTTGAAGAGCTCAAGAGCCATTTTCTTAGGCAAACCACACTGGTGTAAACGCAGTGTAGGACCGGTCACAATTACTGAACGGCCAGAGTAGTCAACACGCTTACCAAGAAGGTTTTGACGGAAACGACCTTGCTTACCTTTGATCATGTCAGCCAGTGACTTCAAAGGACGCTTGTTAGAACCGGTAATCGCACGACCGCGACGACCGTTATCCAGAAGTGCATCCACAGACTCTTGCAACATACGCTTTTCATTGCGCACGATGATGTCTGGCGCGTTAAGGTCAAGAAGACGCTTCAAGCGGTTGTTACGGTTGATAACGCGGCGGTACAAGTCGTTAAGGTCAGACGTTGCAAAACGGCCGCCATCAAGTGGCACTAGTGGGCGAAGATCTGGCGGCAACACAGGCAGTGCTTCGAGCACCATCCACTGTGGCTTGTTACCAGAATTTAAGAACGCTTCAACCAACTTCAAACGCTTAGAAAGCTTTTTGATTTTGGTTTCTGAGTTAGTGTTTGGAATCTCTTCACGCAGCATTTGCGCTTCAGCTTCCAAGTCGATATCCATCATCAAGCGCTGAATCGCTTCGGCGCCCATTTTGGCTTCGAACTCGTCGCCGAACTCTTCCATGGCTTCAAAGTACTGCTCATCAGTCAGTAATTGACCACGCTCAAGGGTTGTCATACCTGGATCAACAACAACGTATGATTCAAAGTACAACACGCGCTCGATGCTGCGAAGCGTCATATCGAGCAACAAACCGATACGGCTTGGTAGAGATTTTAAGAACCAGATGTGCGCACAAGGGGCAGCAAGTTCGATGTGACCCATGCGGTCACGACGCACTTTCGCCAAAGTCACTTCAACGCCACATTTTTCACAAATAATGCCGCGATGCTTCATGCGCTTGTACTTACCACACAAGCACTCGTAGTCTTTTACAGGGCCGAAAATTTTGGCGCAAAACAGACCTTCACGCTCAGGCTTGAAGGTACGGTAGTTAATGGTTTCAGGCTTTTTTACTTCACCGAATGACCAAGAGCGAATCATCTCCGGCGATGCTAAACCAATGCGAATGCCGTCGAACTCATCCGCCTGACCTTGGTTTTTCAGAATGTTAAGCAAATCTTTCAAGGTGTTTCCTCCAGTGGGAGCCACTGTATGTGAGCGCTTTCGCGCCCACCCGTTAAATGGTCAACAATTTGGTTTACAACAACTTACGAGTCATGCTCGAGTTCGATGTTGATACCGAGCGAGCGAATTTCTTTCACCAATACGTTGAAAGATTCGGGCATGCCCGGCTCCATGCGATGATCGCCATCCACAATGTTTTTATACATTTTGGTTCGACCATTTACGTCATCCGATTTCACGGTCAGCATTTCTTGTAGGGTGTATGCCGCGCCGTATGCTTCAAGCGCCCACACTTCCATCTCACCGAAACGCTGGCCACCGAATTGTGCTTTACCACCCAGCGGTTGCTGAGTAACCAAGCTGTATGAACCTGTAGAACGTGCGTGCATCTTGTCATCAACCAAGTGGTTGAGTTTGAGCATGTACATGTAACCTACAGTGGTTGGGCGGTGGAATGCGTCACCGGTACGGCCGTCAAATAACTGCATCTGACCAGAGTCTGGAAGATCCGCTAAGCGAAGCAATTCTTTGATTTCGCTCTCTTTCGCGCCATCGAACGCAGGCGTTGCCATTGGCACACCGTCGCGAAGGTTTTGAGCAAGCTCAAGCACTTCTGCATCGCTGAACGAATCCAGATCTTCTTTATCTTTCGCGATACCGGCTTTGTTATAGACCTCTTCGAGGAAGCCACGTACATCTGCAACCGCACGCTGCTCTTCGATCATAGTGTTGATCTTACGACCAAGACCTTTAGCCGCTAAGCCTAGGTGCATTTCCAGTACCTGACCGACGTTCATTCGCGAAGGAACACCCAGCGGGTTAAGTACGATATCGACAGGCTCGCCGTTTTCGTCGTATGGCATATCTTCAACAGGCATGATCACCGAGATAACACCTTTGTTACCGTGACGACCTGCCATCTTGTCACCCGGCTGGATGCGACGCTTGATCGCAAGGTAAACCTTAACAATCTTCAATACGCCAGGCGCTAAGTCATCACCGGTAGAAAGCTTGCCTTTCTTATCTTCGAAACGGTCATCAAGCTCTTTACGACGCTCGGCTAAGCTTTCTTCAGCCCGGTCGATTTGCTCGTTGAGGGCATCATCATCCATACGGATTTTGAACCACTCTTTACGTGGCAATTCAGCAAGCTGGGCAGCAGTCACAGCACTACCTTTAACAACACCTTTACCACCAGCAGCAACCTGGCCAACAAGCGCTTCTTCTAAACGCTCAAAAGTAGCGTTCTCAACGATACGGTATTCTTCGTTGAGGTCTTTACGCACTTTGTCGAGCTGCGCTTTTTCGATGTCACGTGAACGCTGGTCTTTTTCTAAACCATCACGCGTAAACACCTGCACATCGATCACAGTACCTTTAGTGCTAGTTGGTACACGTAAAGAAGTATCTTTAACGTCAGAGGCTTTCTCACCAAAAATCGCGCGAAGCAGTTTTTCTTCAGGCGTTAATTGCGTTTCACCTTTTGGCGTCACTTTACCCACAAGGATATCGCCAGGGCCAACTTCGGCACCGATGTAAACCACACCAGATTCGTCGAGTTTAGCCAGCGCAGATTCACCAACGTTTGGAATATCCGCAGTGATTTCCTCTGAGCCCAACTTAGTATCACGAGCGATACAGGTCAGCTCTTGAATGTGGATAGTGGTGAAGCGGTCTTCTTGCACAACGCGCTCGCTCACAAGAATCGAGTCTTCGAAGTTGTAACCGTTCCAAGGCATGAACGCGATACGCATGTTTTGACCAAGCGCCAATTCACCCATATCTACTGAAGGACCATCCGCAAGAATGTCACCACGAGACACAGTATCACCGGTGCGTACGATTGGGCGCTGATTAATACAGGTGTTTTGGTTTGAGCGGGTGTACTTAGTCAGGTTGTAGATATCTACACCTGCATCACCCGCTTCAGTTTCTTCAGAGTTTGCACGTACTACGATGCGGCCAGCATCAACGCGGTCGATTACGCCACCACGCTTGGCAACCACACAAACGCCGGAGTCAGAGGCAACTTTGCGCTCCATACCGGTACCCACAACAGGCTTCTGCGCCTTTAATGTTGGTACAGCCTGACGTTGCATGTTCGAGCCCATCAATGCGCGGTTCGCGTCATCGTGCTCAAGGAATGGAATCAACGATGCTGCAACCGATACAACCTGACGCGGTGACACATCCATGTACTGCACTTCAGCAGGAGAAACCAAGGTAAATTCGTTTAAGTAACGAGAAGAAACCAACTCACCGGTCAAATTACCTTCGGCATCACGCTCAGCCGATGCCTGTGCAATTACGAATTTAGACTCGTTAATTGCAGACAAGTATTCGATTTCGTCAGTCACTTTACCGTCAACAACTTTACGCACCGGGCTCTCAATGAAGCCGTAGCTATTAGTGCGCGCATAAGTTGCTAGTGAGTTAATCAGACCAATGTTTGGACCTTCAGGTGTTTCAATTGGGCAAACACGGCCATAGTGTGTTGGGTGTACGTCACGCACTTCGAAGCCAGCACGCTCACGGGTCAAACCACCGGGGCCTAACGCTGAAACACGACGCTTGTGAGTTACCTCAGACAGCGGGTTGTTTTGGTCCATAAACTGCGATAACTGGCTAGAGCCAAAGAACTCTTTAACCGCTGCAGCAACAGGCTTCGCGTTAACCAAATCTTGTGGCATGAGGCCTTCGCTCTCAGCCATTGATAAGCGCTCTTTAACGGCACGCTCAACACGCACAAGACCCACACGGAATTGGTTCTCAGCCATCTCACCCACAGAACGGATACGACGGTTACCCAAGTGGTCGATATCATCCACTTCACCTTTACCGTTACGGATGTCGATAAGCGTTTTAAGCACTTCAACGATATCTTCGCGCGATAAAGTACCTTCACCTGTTTCTTCATCACGGCCTAAACGACGGTTGAACTTCATGCGGCCAACCGCAGAAAGGTCATAGCGCTCTTGGCTGAAGAACAAGTTCTGGAATAACGCTTCTGCAGACTCTTTGGTTGGTGGCTCACCAGGGCGCATCATGCGGTAGATTTCTACCAATGCCTCAAGCTCTGTTCGGCTTGGGTCAGTGCGCAAGGTTTCCGATAAGAACGGACCACAATCAAGCTCGTTGGTGTACAACGTCTCGATTTCAGTCACACCAGCGGTCGCAAGCTGCGCCATGGTCTCTTCGGTGATTTCAGTATTACATTCAACCAATACTTCGCCGGTTGACTCATCAATCACGTCTTTCGCTAAAGCGCGACCAAGAATGTAATCATTAGGAACATCAAGTTCGGTCACGTTAGCTTTTTCAAGCTGCTTGATGTGACGCGCGGTAATACGACGTCCTTCTTCGACAATGACGTTGCCTTCGGTATCACAAATATCGAAAGAGGCAACATCACCACGTAAACGTGAAGGAACGAGCTCAAGCTTTAAGCTACCTTCTGAATCGACTCGGAAGCTGCTGGTTTCAAAAAACATGTCCAGCATTTCTTGCGAGCTATAACCTAATGCGCGCAACAAAATAGTCGCGGGCAATTTACGACGGCGGTCAATTCGTACGTAAACGAGATCTTTAGGATCGAACTCGAAATCTAACCATGAACCACGGTAAGGGATAACCCTTGCAGAGTAGAGCAATTTACCTGATGAGTGAGTCTTACCTTTATCGTGCTCAAAGAACACACCAGGTGAACGGTGCAACTGAGAAACAATTACACGCTCGGTACCGTTAATGACGAAAGTACCGTTATCGGTCATGAGCGGAATTTCGCCCATGTACACTTCTTGCTCTTTAATATCTTTAATGGTTTTTGCGCTTGATTCTTTATCGTAAATAATCAAACGAACTTTTACGCGAAGAGGCACAGCATAAGTAGCGCCACGCAAAACGCATTCATTAACATCAAATACTGGCTTGCCCAAGTTGTAGCTAACGTATTCGAGTGCGGCACTACCTGAGTAGCTTACGATGGGGAATACCGATTTAAACGCGGCATGCAAACCGATGTCGAGGCGCTTTTGAGGCGAGGTATCGATTTGCGTGAAATTTCTGTAGGAGTCGAGTTGTATTGCCAGGAGGAACGGCACATCCATGACGTGCGGCAACTTGCCAAAGTCCTTGCGGATACGTTTTTTCTCAGTATACGAGTAAGCCATCAGATTTCCTCAGCTTTATCACGGGATGCAATCTATGCGAGATCAAGAGCGCTTGCGCTCATATTCATGCTAATAAACACGAATTTAAAAAATAGGTTCCGTTTTCTACCTAGCCGCCAATTGCGACATTGAAAGCCAATGGCCGGAAACGGAAAAAGGCCAGCAGGCAAAACCGCCTGCTAGCCCCATGCCAACCAAAGGTTGGGCTTTATTTTCAAACTTACTTAAGCTCGACAGATGCGCCAGCTTCTTCAAGTTTGGCTTTTGCAGCAGCTGCGTCGTCTTTAGAAAGACCTTCTTTAACAGTTGCTGGAGCGCCATCAACGATGCCTTTAGCTTCTTTAAGGCCAAGACCGGTGATTTCACGAACCGCTTTAATAACGTTAACTTTCTTGTCGCCAGCAGCGCTAAGAACTACGTCAAATTCAGTTTGCTCTTCAGCAGCACCGCCAGCGTCGCCACCAGCAGCAACAGCAACAGCAGCAGCTGCGCTTACGCCGAATTTTTCTTCCATAGCAGAAACAAGTTCAACTACGTCTTTTACAGACATCTCTGCGATTGCATTGATGATATCTTCTTGTGATAGAGACATTTCTCAAATCCTGTATAAAGGTGAGCTATATGCTCGAATAAATGGTTTAAAAAAACTGCGATACGCGTTGGCGTAATTAAGCAGCTTCTTGTTCTTTCTTCTCGCCGAGGGCCGCCAAAGTGCGGACCAACTTGCCAGCAGCTGCTTCTTTCATCACGCTCATGAGTTTTGCAATTGCTTCGTCATATGTTGGTAGTGAAGCCAACAAATTGATATCAACAACTGCGCCCTCAAAGGCCGCTGATTTAAGCTCTAACTTGTCATTGCCTTTTGCGAAGTCACGTAAAATACGTGCACCAGCACCTGGGTGCTCGCTTGAGAATGCAATAATAGTTGGGCCTACGAAGCTTTGAGTTAAGCATTCGTAATCAGTGCCTTCTACCGCGCGACGAGCTAAGGTATTACGAACAACGCGTAACCAAACGCCATGCTCGCGAGCCTCTTTGCGAAGAGCAGTCATATCACTTACAGTCACGCCACGTGCGTCGGCGACAACTGCAGATAGAGCACTCTTAGCAGCCTCTTGGACTTCAGCGACAATCGCTTTTTTGTCTTCAAGCCCTAATGCCACGGGATTTCTCCTGGTTTATGACAGAGCAAAACTCCGTCGTTCTTTACCAGTTCAAATGTTGCCATTTGAACCCTATGTCGGTGACAACAGGTTCAGTAATCTGAACAGGGTCCACCATCTGCGTAGGCTTCGGTGATTAGCGCAAGGCCAAAAACTTTGATTAAGAACGTCAAACAGTCAAATTGTAGACTAGACTATTAGTCTTTCCAGCCTGAAAAGGCTTTGCGCCAACAAATTGCCACTTGAGCTCACCTACGGTCTTTGACGGCCTAGCTACGCTAGACCCCAAAGTCTGTGCGCCCTAAGGCGCAAATTTATTAAGCTTCGAGAGTAGAGATATCGATGCTTAAGCCTGGGCCCATAGTGGTGCTCAAAGAAACTTTCTTGAGATACACACCTTTGGCCGAAGCAGGCTTTAATTTCTTAAGGTCAGCAAGTAATGCTTCGAGGTTCGCTTTCAGCGAAGACGCATCGAAAGATACTTTACCGATACCACCATGAATAATGCCGCCTTTGTCTGCACGGAAACGTACTTGACCGGCTTTAGCATTCTTAACTGCAGTGGCAACGTCTGGCGTTACAGTGCCAGTTTTTGGGTTAGGCATAAGACCACGTGGGCCAAGCACTTGACCTAACTGACCAACAACACGCATCGCTGCGGGGTCTGCAACAACTACGTCGAAGTCCATCATGCCGCCTTTAATTTGCTCGGCAAGATCTTCCATACCAACAAATTCTGCACCCGCTTCTTTCGCTGCATCAGCGTTAGCGCCTTGAGTAAATACTGCTACGCGAACATCTTTACCTGTACCGTGAGGTAAAGTAGTAGCACCACGAACCGCTTGATCAGATTTACGCGGGTCGATACCCAAGTTAATTGCTGCATCAACAGTTTCAGAGAACTTAACAGTCGAAAGCTCTTTTAATAAAGCAACCGCTTCTTCGATGCCGTATTGCTTAGTTGAATCAACTTTTTCTTTAATAAGACGTTGACGCTTTGATAATTTCGCCATGATTAAACCCCTTCGACTTCCAAGCCCATTGCACGAGCAGAGCCCGCGATAGTACGTACTGCAGCGTCCATATCGGCGGCAGTAAGGTCAGCAGCTTTCACAGTGGCAATTTCTTCTAATTGCGCGCGTGTTACTTTGCCAACTTTCTTAGAGTTTGGCGTAGGGCTACCACTCTTGATGCCAGCTGCTTTCTTCAACAAGAACGCCGCTGGTGGTGTTTTCATGGTGAAAGTGAAGCTTTTATCGCTGTATACAGTGATAACTACAGGTACTGGCGCACCGGCTTCCATTTCTTGAGTCTGTGCATTGAACGCTTTACAGAACTCCATGATGTTTACACCGTGCTGACCTAACGCAGGACCAACCGGTGGACTTGGGTTGGCTTTACCGGCGCCAACTTGCAATTTGATGTAGGCACTAATTTTCTTGGCCATAACTTACTCCTCAAATGATGGGTTTAACGCCTCCACCTGCCAAAAATTGACAAGCTTCGCTGGCTTCCCGATGCTGAATAATTTGCATTATCCAGAGACACAAAAACCCCCAACACCTAAAAGGCGATGGGAGCTTAGATTTTTAAGCGAATTTAATCAGGTCTTTTCGACTTGGCTAAACTCAAGCTCTACTGGTGTTGAGCGACCGAAGATCAGTACTGCAACACGTAAACGGCTCTTTTCGTAATTCACTTCTTCAACAACGCCGTTAAAGTCATTGAATGGGCCGTCGATAACTCGCACCATCTCGCCCGGCTCGAAGAGCGTCTTAGGCTTAGGCTTATCTGCTGAGTCATCAACACGCTGTAAAATAAGGTTCGCTTCGCGCTCGGTGATCGGCGCTGGCTTATCAGCTTTCCCGCCAATAAAGCCCATTACACGCGGGGTTTCTTTAACTAAGTGCCAAGCTTCGTCGTTGAGCTCCATTTGCACTAGTACGTAACCCGGGAAAAACTTACGCTCAGACTTGCGCTTCTGACCGCCTTTCATTTCTACGACTTCTTCAGTCGGCACAAGCACATCACCAAAATGCTCTTGCATGCCGTGTAGCTCAATACGCTCTTTCAGAGCGGCCGCTACTTTCTTTTCGAAGCCTGAATAGGCGTGCACTACATACCAACGCTTAGCCATGAAGAGAGGTATCCGTTTTTAACCGATGATGAATGAAGCAATTTTGCCGAAGACAGCATCTAAACCCCACAGCAACAACGCTGTGATAAACACAATCACCAACACCAATAATGTTGTTTGATTGGTCTCAGGCTTAGTAGGCCAAACTACCTTACGCATTTCGATCTGCGCAGCTTTTAATAAAGCCCAGAAGGCAGCGCCTTTTTCAGTTTGCAGAGCGACAAAAGCCGCCACCAAACCCAACGCAACCAACGCTAATACGCGATATAGCAGCGCAAACTGTTCGGCATAGTAAGCATTGCCTACAGTGCCAGCCGCAATAATAGCAATAACAACCAACCACTTAAGGCCGTCAAGCTTGTATTGGGGAGTCTCTGCACTTGTACTCATGACAACGTTTCTCTCGTCCTACGCGAGCACCCGCCCCAAATAAGAGCAGGTAACTTTCGTGAATTAGTGGCAGGCCAGGAGGGACTCGAACCCCCAACTTTCGGTTTTGGAGACCGACGCTCTACCAATTGAACTACTGGCCTGTAACACTCCTTGCCCGAGCGTATGAGCAGGAGTAAGACATTCAAACAAACCAACCGCCTGAATATCACAAAGGCCAGCAAGCCGTAGCCACGCTGACCTTCAAAACGAATATGGAGCTCATAGGCGGATTTGAACCGCCGACCTCACCCTTACCAAGGGTGTGCTCTACCAACTGAGCTATATGAGCCTTTTTTATGGAGCGGGCAGCGGGAATCGAACCCGCATATTCAGCTTGGAAGGCTGACGTTCTACCACTGAACTATGCCCGCACTTCTTAGGGCCCACCGTGCGCTCACAGCACTTCCAGCTAGTTGCGCATTCAGCTAGCCGCAAGCTGAAAGAGCCAAATAATGGTGCAGGGGGGTGGATTCGAACCACCGAAGCTTGCGCGTCAGATTTACAGTCTGATCCCTTTGGCCACTCGGGAACCCCTGCACTACTGCTCGCCTTCAGCGAGCAAACGTGCTTTACTGCGGTTAAAAACCTCAGAAGCCTTTGCAAAATGGAGCTGATGAGAGGAGTCGAACCCCCGACCGGCTGATTACAAGTCAGCTGCTCTACCAACTGAGCTACATCAGCATCACTACTTTGCAAACCACATTGTTTGTTGCCTCTCAATGTGGAGGCGGGATTCTAGTGAATGTTGTTATGAGAAGCAACAGGCAATTCGCATTTTTTTTCGATAATTTCCACGCCAGAATTGTTTTTAACCATTCTGGCCAAAATACCTTCACCGACAGCATCCGCTTGCTGCTTATCGACCTGCAACCACTGTTGATGCTTGTTAGTTGCAACATGAATAATTTCAGAAGCCCACCCCAACCTGGCAGCCTTCTCAACACGCGCATGCGCAAGCTGCTCGCGACTATAAAAGCCAAGCGATACCGCGCCAGCATGCTCACCGCGACCAATCTCATAACTATCAACACTGGCTTTTTTGAGCGCTGCAATCGCACTTGCGGCGCCATCCTTTAGCCCCCTGCGAGGAATAATCACCCAAAAGCGATCCGGGCCAGCAGTGCGCACACGGTGATCACTCACCCCAATACGCAATGCGCGAAGCCGATCCATTAACGCATCGCC
>Ga0031675_1017241_pt1 | contig 18374 bp, 31 predicted proteins | sample DeeseametaMP2618_FD_75018 | JGI IMG/M metagenome (GOLD analysis project Ga0031675, IMG submission 75018) | Metatranscriptome of deep ocean microbial communities from Atlantic Ocean - MP2618 (Metagenome Metatranscriptome) | ecosystem: Environmental > Aquatic > Marine > Oceanic ... | reverse complement strand
TCCTCTATCTGTTAAGCAACGAACAATGTTAGTCTTTACTCCATAGTCAATAAGGGCTACTTTTATTTCGCTAGTCTCATTTCCTGTAGTATAGCTTTCTGTTGTAGATACCTTTGAAGAAAGTTCTAAACCTTCCATGCTTGGAATATTTTTCACTTCTTCTTTTAAAGACTCTACATCTAAATTTTCTGAAGAGATAATTGCATTCATAGCTCCTTTATCTCTTATGTAACGAACCAAAGCTCTCGTGTCTATATCAGATATTCCTCCTATATTATTTTCTTCAAATGTTTGTTGTAAAGACTTAACATCTCCAGCTCTAGAATGTGTAGCTGAGAATTTTTTACAAATAACACCCGAAACCTTAACGCCATTACTTTCAGTTTCTTTATCAATAGTACCATAATTCCCAATATGAGAAGTAGCCATCACTAATAACTGATTATAGTAAGATGGATCTGTAAAAATCTCTTGATAGCCTGTCATACCAGTATTAAAAGCAATTTCTCCAGTATAGGTTCCTTTAGCACCGATAGCTTTTCCTTCAAAAACTTTTCCGTCTTCTAGAACTAAAATAGCTTTGTTGTTTTCCATGAAGTGGTATTTATTTTTTGTTTACGAAAATTACTAAATAAAAAAAGATAATAACATCTTTTTATTCTTCTTCAGAATTTGAATCTTTAGCTGGCATACCACCATCTAACTCATCTTGCCACTTCTTAAGCTCATCCCACTTACCTTCTGAAGCAAGTTTCGCTTGTTCTGGCCATGTAGCAGGATCGAATGCTCCAAAGTTACCTTCAGCCTGATCTAATACCTTTCTGATATCATCAGCACTTGCAGCAGCTATAGCAGCAAAAGTTCCAAGTCCAGCAGCAGTTAATGCTTCTGCTGTTTTGGGACCTACACCTTCAATTTTCTTTAAATCATCAGCCTCAGTAGTTGCTTTAGGAGCACTAGAAGTTGTTTTACTTCCACCACCTCTTCTACTTCTTCTTGTTTTCTTCTTAGCTGTTCCAGCATCTGCTAATAATAGCTCGTTATAATCAACTAACTCAATGTAGCACATATCTGCATTATCACCAACACGTGGTGGCAACTTAATGATTCTTGTGTATCCACCTGGTCTGTCAGCAATCTTTGGCCCTATTTCAGCGAATAATTCTTTAACTAAACCTTTAGCTTGTTCGTTATTCAATAAATATTTGTAAGCCATACGTCTAGAGTGAGTAGTATCATGCTTAGCTCTTGTTAAAATTGGCTCAACATATTTTCTCAACTCTTTACCTTTAGCAAGCGTAGTTTTAATTCTTTTATGCTTAATTAACTCTGCTGCTAAGTTCCCTAAAAGAGCTTTTCTGTGGCTCTTAGTTCTACTTAAACTTCTAAATTTCTTCCCGTGTCTCATCTTGTCTTAATTCGCTTTTTACGACTATTTGTCAAGGTTATACTTTGAAACATCCATTCCAAAAGTTAACCCTTTTGACTCTACTAATTCTTCTAACTCAGTTAGAGACTTCTTACCAAAGTTTCTAAACTTTAATAAATCACTTTTATTATAAGATACTAATTCACCAAGAGTTTCTACATCAGCAGACTTTAAGCAATTTAATGCTCTAACAGATAAATCCATATCTACTAATCTCTTTTTCAATAATTGACGCATATGTAAAGAAGTTTCATCAAATTCTTCTTCTTCTTTTTTATTGTCAATATCTAATGTTATTTTCTCATCAGAGAATAACATGAAATGATGAATTAAAATTTTTGCTGCTTCCTTTAAAGAGCTCTTTGGATCGATTGAACCATCCGTTTGAATTTCAAGAACTAATTTTTCATAATCTGTTCTTTGCTCAACTCTGTAATCCTCAATCGAATACTTAACATTCTTAATTGGAGTATAGATAGAATCAATAAAAATTGTTCCAACTTTCGCATTGTCATTTTTATTTTCCTCAGCAGGAACATATCCTCTCCCTTTGTTAATTGTAAGCTCAATATTTAACTTAACGTTTTTATCTAACTCACAAATTACAAGGTCAGTATTTAATACTTGGAAAGCTGAAGTTGCTTTACCTATATCTCCTGCAGTGAATTTAGTTTGACCAGAAATTGTAAAGTTTACTTTTTCTTCGTCAGTATCCTCAATTTGTCTTTTAAAACGAACTTGTTTTAAATTTAAGATTATATCAGTAACATCTTCAACAACACCATCAATAGAAGAAAACTCGTGATCAACCCCTTCAATATGAATAGAAGTGATTGCGAACCCCTCTAAAGAAGAAAGTAAAATTCTTCTTAATGCGTTACCTACTGTGATTCCGTACCCAGGTTCTAATGGTCTGAACTCGAAGTTTCCAACGTGCTCATCAGACTCTAGCATTATTACCTTATCAGGTTTTTGAAAATCTAAAATTGCCATGCTTAGCTTTTTGTTATATAAATGATTATTTAGAGTATAATTCTACGATTAATTGCTCCTTAATATTTTCAGGAATTTGAGTTCTTTCTGGAATTGCAACAAATTTACCTGTTAAAGTTGAAGCATCCCAATCTAACCAATCATATGATTTAGAATTATTAACTACTGAACTAGATATTGCTGAAAGTGATTTTGATTTCTCTCTAACAGAAATAACATCACCTTCTTTTAAAGAATAGGAAGGAATGTTAACTAATTGTCCGTTAACTGTTATATGCTTGTGAGAAACTAATTGTCTAGCACCTCTTCTTGTTGGAGAAATTCCTAAACGATAAACCACGTTGTCTAATCTTCTTTCACAATATTGAAGCAAAACTTCACCAGTAATACCTTTCGCAGCTGTTGCTTTTTTGAAAAGGTTACTAAATTGTCTTTCTAATATACCATAAGTATACTTAGCTTTTTGCTTCTCCATTAATTGGATACCGTATTCCGACTGCTTAGGTCTTCTTTTATTTGGTCCATGTTGACCTGGTCCGTAGCTTCTTCTCTCTAAAGCTTTATCTGGACCAAAAATTGGATCTCTAAACCTTCTCGCTACTTTCGATTTTGGGCCTGTATATCTTGCCATAACTACTTCTTCTTAATATCCTTTAAATTATACTCTTCTTCTTTTAGGTGGTCTACAACCATTATGTGGCATAGGAGTTACATCAACTATTTCAGTAACTGTGATACCTGTATTGTGGATTGCTCTAATTGCAGACTCTCTTCCAGATCCTGGACCTTTAACAAAAACTTTCACTTTCCTTAAACCAAATTCAAAAGCTTCTTTTGCACAATCTTCTGCTGCCATTTGAGCTGCATAAGGTGTGTTCTTTTTAGAACCTCTGAATCCCATTTTCCCCGCAGAAGACCAGCTAATAACTTGACCAGTATTATTGGTAAGCGAGATAATAATGTTATTGAAGCTAGCTTGAATATGCGCTTGACCTTGAGCTTCAATTTTAACGTTCTTTTTTCTTTTAACGTTTGACTTTGCCATCTACCTAATTATTTAGTTGCTTTCTTTTTGTTAGCAACAGTTTTTCTTCTACCCTTTCTTGTTCTAGAATTGTTCTTAGTTCTTTGTCCTCTTAACGGAAGTCCTGCTCTATGACGAATACCTCTGTAACATCCGATATCCATTAAACGCTTAATGTTTAATTGAATTTCAGATCTTAAAGCACCTTCTACTTTAATTTCGTCATTAATTAGTGAACGAATACGACCTAATTGATCATCAGTCCAATCTTGAACTTTAATATCTTCACTAACATCGGCTTTCTTCAATACTTCTTTAGCCGTACTTTTACCAATACCAAAGATGTAAGTTAAACCAATAACTCCTCTCTTATTTTTAGGTAAATCTATTCCTGCAATCCTTGCCATATATTATCCTTGTCTTTGTTTAAACTTAGGGTTTTTCTTATTAATAACGTACAAACGCCCCTTTCTTCTCACGATCTTGCATTCAGCAGATCTTTTCTTCACAGATGCTCTAGTTTTCATTATAATTCTAAATTAGTATCTTAAGTTAATTCTTCCTTGTGTTAAATCATATGGAGACATTGCAACTCTTACCTTATCTCCTGGTAATATTTTTATGTAAAATTGTCTCATTTTCCCTGAAATATGAGCTGTAATAACATGCCCATTTTCTAGTTCAACACGAAACTTTGCATTTGATAACGCTTCTGTCACAACTCCATCTTGCTCTATCGCTGCTTGTTTTACCATTTAATTTTTAATTATTTAATACTTCTTCAATATACTTAAAGGTAGATAAAACTTCTGTTCTACCATTAATAATTGCTACATCATGTTCAAAATGTGCCGCTGGTAAACCATCAAAGGTAACAATTGACCAACCATCTCGCAACTGCTTGATTCTTCTGTCGCCCATTGTAACCATCGGTTCAATAGCTATTACTAAGCCATTTTTTAACTTTAACCCTCTTCCAGCTTTACCATAATTTGGTACTTCTGGAGCTTCATGTAAATCTTTCCCTAAGCCATGACCTACTAGTTCTCTTACGATTCCATAACCATAAGACTCTGCATAAGTTTGAACAGCACTGCCAATATCTCCAACCCTATTTCCTTCTACACATTGCTCAATTGCTTTGTTCAAAGATTCTTTTGTTACTTCTAGTAGCTGATTTACTTGATTACTTACTTCACCAACCTTAAAGGTATAAGCAGAATCTCCATTAAAACCATTCATAAACACTCCACAGTCGACAGATACAATATCTCCATTTTCTAGAGGTTTGTTATCTGGAATTCCATGAACAACAACTTCATTAACAGAAGTACACAGTGAACCAGGAAAACCATCATATCCTTTAAAGGTAGGTTTAGCCCCATGATCTCTAATGAACTCCTCTGCAATTGCATCCATCTGAAGTGTTGTTACTCCAGGTTTTAAAATCTTAGCTACTTCAGCTAAAGTTTTACCAACAAGCAAAGAACTTTCTCTCAATAATTCAATCTCCTCTTCCGTTTTATATATAACTCCCATTAATTACTTAAAAGGAACTAGCATTATTACCACTACTAGCAAAAGCCGTACCTGCTCCGCTTCTGCCTTTAATTTTACCAGTCTTCATTAAACCATCATATTGACGGTTTAATAAATGTGTTTCAATTTGCTGCAAAGTATCTAACATAACACCTACCAAAATTAATAAAGAAGTACCCCCATAAAATAAAGCAAATTGCTGGTTAATGTTTGCTTGATAAGCAAACACAGGCAAAATTGCTATTAAAGCAAGGAAAATACTACCTGGCAATGTTATTCTAGATAGCAAAGTATCAATAAAGTTAGCAGTACTTGCACCCGGCTTTACACCTGGTATAAAACTACCACTCCTATTCAAATCCTCAGCTATTCGGTTAGGATTTACTGTTATTGCAGTATAAAAGTACGTAAATACAATGATTAATACAGCAAAAATAAAGTTATACAAAAATCCATTAATATTTGCAAGAGATGTATTGTTAGGAAACAAGAATAATGGCAAGAACATCAATGCTTGAGCAAAAATGATTGGCATTACACCAGCTGAATTAACTTTCAAAGGAATATAGCTTCTAGCTCCACCTTCAACCATTTGACGACTTCCTCTTGCTCCAACCACACGTTTAGTTGATTGAATTGGAATTCTTCTTGTTCCTTGAACTAGTAAAATTGCTAACATTGTTACAACTACTAAGAAAACCATTTCTATTAATAATATCACAAATCCTCCACTTTTCATTCTTTCTACAACTTCTTGTCCAAAAGCACCTGGAAGACCAGCAATAATACCAATCATAATAAGGATAGAGATACCGTTACCTATACCTTTATCTGTAATTTTTTCACCTAACCACATAGCAAACATGGTACCGGTAATTAATAGAGTTACAGTAGATATCCACCATAATCCAGAAGGGTTAGCAGGAAGTGCTTCTGCTGGCACCTGAGCCATGAAAGCTGGTGCTTGGACAGCACAAATTGCAATAGTTAAAACACGTGTAATTTGATTAACACGTTTTCTACCGCTTTCACCTTCTTGCTGCATTTTTTGAATAGCAGGAACAGCTATCCCCATTAACTGCATAATAATAGATGCAGAAATATAAGGCATAATACCAAGAGCCATTATCGATCCTCTAGAAAATGCACCTCCTACAAAGATATTAAGTAAACCTAATAAACCTCCAGCTGGTTTCAGCTCACTTGGATCTATACCTGGTAGTACAACATAAGAACCAATCCTATATACCAAAATAAGCGTAAGAGTAAGGATGATCCTTTTTCTAAGCTCATCAATACTCCAAATCTGCTTTATTTTCTCTATTAATCCTTTCATTTAATTTTATAATGTTACAGCTTCTCCGCCTACTTTTTCAATAGCTTCTTTAGCTGAAGCTGAAAATGCATCTGCTGTTACTTTTAATTTTGCTTTCAACTCGCCTCTACCTAAAACTTTAACTAGGTCTTTTTTAGAAGCTAATCCATTAGATGTAAAATCTTCTCTTGTTATTTCTGTAAGATCTAATTTTTCAGCTAACGCTTGTAATGTATCAAGGTTGATTGCGCTATACACTTTAGAGTTAGGATTAGTGAACCCAAATTTAGGAACTCTTCTTTGTAAAGGCATTTGACCTCCTTCAAATCCAATCTTTTTTGAGTATCCTGAACGAGACTTTGCTCCTTTGTGACCTCTTGTAGCAGTACCACCTTTTCCAGTACCTTCTCCTCTACCTATTCTAACTTTTTTACTCTTGTTAGAACCTTTTGCTGGTGTTAATGAATGTAATTCCATAATATTATTAATCTAACACTTCTACTAAGTGAGAAACTTTTTTAATCATACCTAAAACCTGCGGATTAGATTCCTTTTCAATAATCTGCTGATTTCTCTTAAATCCTAAAGCTTTTATCGTATCCTTTTGTTTCTTTGGACGCCCGATAACGCTTCTTACTTGCTTAATTCTAATCTTACTCATCTCTTCTAACAATTATCCGTTAAAAACAACATCTAAAGATACGCCTCTTTGTCTAGCAATATCATTAGCACTTCTTAAACCACTTAGTGCTTTAATAGTAGCTTTAACCAAGTTATGTGGGTTAGAACTACCTTGAGATTTTGCTAATACATCATGTACTCCTACACTATCAAGAACTGCTCTCATCGCACCTCCAGCAATAACTCCTGTACCAGTACTTGCAGGCTTGATTAATACTTTTGCTCCACCGTACTTAGCTACTTGCTCATGAGGAATAGTACCTTTATGCAATGGAACCTTTACTAGGTTCTTTTTTGCTTTATCAATTGCTTTAGTAATAGCTTCTGTAACTTCATTAGCCTTACCTAGACCTTCACCTACGATACCATTCTCGTCACCAACTACTACTATTGCTGAAAAACTAAAATGTCTTCCCCCTTTAGTTACCTTGGTTACTCTATTAATAGCAACAACTTTATCTTTTAATTCGATGTCGCCAGCTGTTCTTAATTGCTTACTCATTACGTTCTAACTTCTTAAAATTTTAAACCACCTTCTCTTGCACCTTCAGCAAAAGCCTTTACTCTTCCGTGGTATATATAACCATTTCTATCAAAAACAACAGTATCAACACCTGCTTCAGTTGCCTTCTTAGCCAAAATTTTACCAACTTCAGTTGCCTTTTCTGACTTAGAACCTGCTGGGAAATTTTTCACATGTGATGTCGCAGAAACGATTGTATGTCCTTTTTCATCATCAATAAGTTGAGCATAAAACTCTTTGTTACTTCTGAAAACTGATAATCTTGGTTTATCAGACGTTCCAAAGATATTTTTTCTTACTCTTCTTTTAATTCTTTCTCTTTTCTCTAACTTACTTAAACCCATTAGAATATTTATTTAGATGCAGTTTTACCCGCTTTTCTTCTTAATAATTCACCTTTAAACTTAATACCTTTTCCTTTGTATGGTTCAGGTTTTCTGAATGATCTAATTTTAGCAGCAACTTGGCCAACTAATTGTTTATCATGTGAAAACAATGTTACCAAAGGTGGTTGACCTTTAACGGTATCAGCAGTTACCTTAACTTCCTTAGGAATCTGCATAATAATCGGATGAGAGTATCCTAAAGCTAATTCAAGTAAATCACCTTTTACATTAGCTCTGTAACCTACACCAACTAATTCTTGCTGGATAGTGTACCCTTCGGCTACACCGATAACCATGTTATTAATTAATGAACGATACAAACCATGTAAAGCTTTAGACTCTTTATCTTCGTTTGATCTTGTAAGGTTTACCGTTGTTCCTTCTACCTCTACAGCAATTCTAGAGTCAATAGATTGTGTTAATTCTCCATGCTTACCTTTTACAGTAACCACATTATCTTTAACATCTAATGTTACTCCGTTTGCTAACTCTATGGGTGCTTTTCCTATTCTAGACATTTTGCAAAATTAATAAACATAACACAATACCTCACCACCAACGTTCATTTTTTTTGCTTCTTTATCAGTGATTACACCTTTAGAAGTAGAAATAATAGCTATTCCTAAGCCATTAAGTACACGTGGTAAGTTTTCAACATCAGTATATTTTCTTAAACCTGGTCTACTTACTCTAATTAATTTAGCGAAAGCAGGCTTATTATTAAGCTTATTGTATTTTAAAGCTATTTTAATAATTCCTTGTTTAGAATCTTCTTCAAACTTATAGTTTAAGATATACCCTTTTTCAAATAATATTTTTGTAATCGCAAGCTTTAACTTAGAAGCAGGTATCTCTACCACTCTATGCTTAGCCATAACTGCGTTACGAACTCTTGTTAAATAATCTGCTATTGGATCTGTAGTCATAACTCTTTTTTTTACCAGCTTGCTTTTTTAACACCTGGAATTTTACCTTCTACTGCCATTTCTCTAAACGTTACCCTTGAGATTCCAAATTGTCTCATGTAACCTCTTGGTCTTCCAGTTAACTGACATCTATTATGTAACCTCACAGGAGACGCATTTTTTGGCAATTTTTGTAACCCTTCATAGTCACCAGCCTCTAATAATGCTTTTCTTCTCTCAGCATATTGTTCAACCAATTTTTGTCTTTTACGCTCACGCGCTTTCATTGATTCTTTTGCCATAATTTATTTTTTAAATGGAATTCCAAATTGCGTTAATAATTCTTTTGCTTCTTCATCTGTTCTAGCAGTAGTAACAAAAGTTATATCCATTCCATTTATAGATTTTACTTTATCTATATCAATTTCAGGGAAAATAATTTGTTCTTTAATACCCATTGTATAGTTACCTCTACCATCAAAGCCTTTAGCATTAATTCCTCTAAAGTCTCTTGTTCTAGGCAAAGAAATAGATACTAAACGATCTAAAAACTCATACATTCTGTCTCCTCTAAGAGTAACTTTGGCACCAATAGGCATCCCTTTTCTTAATTTAAAGTTAGAGATATCTTTCTTAGAATGTGTAGCAATTGCTTTTTGCCCTGAAATGATAGTCATTTCGTTAACAGCGTACTCAACTAATTTTTTATCAGCTACAGCACTACCTAATCCTTGGCTTAAACAAATTTTTGTAAGCTTTGGGATTTCCATCACATTTTTGTAATTGAATTTATTTTTTAATTCACTTACAATTCTATCTGAATACTCTTGTCTTAATCTTGGTTTATATTCCATCTTTAATCTATATCTTCTTTAGACTTAACTGCGAATCTAACTGGCAATGTTTTAGTTTTACCAGAAACTGTAGCTTCTACTCTTTTTGTTCCAATTCTAGTAGGTTCTCCAGATTTTGGATCAATGTGCATCAAGTTTGAAATATGGATTGTTGGATCCTTTTCAATGATACCTCCTTCAGGGTTTTCTCTGTCAGCGTTTGGCTTAACATGCTTTTTTATTCCAGCAAGAGATTCACCTTCAAGGCCTCTAACGGTTACTCTTTCAGACTTTCTGTTGATAGAAATAACTTCAGCTTTTTTCCCCTTATTAATACCTGTAGTAATAAATACTTTATCGCCTACTTTGATATGTAACTTTCTTCCTAACATCTCTTTATAAATATTATAATACTTCTGGTGCTAAAGAAACAACCTTCATGTATTGTTTATCTCTTAATTCTCTAGCAACTGGGCCAAAAATACGAGTTCCTCTCATCTCACCTGTTGCATTCAATAAAACTGCTGCGTTATCATCAAATCTGATGTAAGAACCATCAGGTCTTCTGATTTCTTTCTTTGTTCTAACTACAACTGCCTTAGAAACCGTTCCTTTCTTTATGTTCCCATTAGGTGTAGCATCTTTTACAGAAACTACTATTTGATCACCTACAGAAGCATATCTTCTTTTTGTTCCTCCTAATACACGGATACATAAAACTTCTTTAGCTCCGCTGTTATCAGCTACTCTTAATCTAGACTCTTGCTGTACCATAACAAATTATTTTGCTCTTTCTAAGATTTCAACAAGTCTCCAGCATTTGTTCTTGCTGATTGGTCTTGTTTCCATAATTTTTACTAAATCTCCTTCGTTACACTCATTTTTTTCATCGTGAGCAATAAACTTACGAGATTTATTAACGAATTTCCCATACATAGGGTGCTTCATTTTTCTCTCTACTAAAACAGAAATAGATTTCTCCATCTTGTTGCTTGCAACTATTCCTATTCTTTCCTTACGTAAATTTCTTTCCATTACACCAATTATTTATCTGCCTTTTTACGAGCAGTAAGCTCCGTTTTAATACGAGCTATTTCTCTTCTAGTACTTCTAATTATCATTGGATTTTCGATATCAGACACTTTGTGGTTTAATTTCATTCTAACCAAGGTAGTCTTTTTTTCTTCCAACGTACCTAACAACTCCTTAGTTGTTAATTCTTTGATTTCAGCATTCGTCATAACTCTCTACTATTATACGTAATCTCTTCTTACAACAAATTTAGTTTTCACAGGTAATTTTTGAGCGGCTAGTCTCATTGCTTCTCTAGCAATTTCTTCACTTACACCTTCACACTCAAACATGATTCTACCTGGTTTAACAGGAGCCACATAGTGACTTAAAGAACCTTTACCTTTACCCATCCTTACTTCAGCAGGTTTAGATGTTACTGGTTTATCAGGAAATATTCTGATCCATACTTTACCTTCTCTTTTCATGTATCTTGTAACAGCAATACGAGCTGCTTCAATTTGACGAGAAGTAATCCATCCTTGTTCCAACGTTTTTAAACCAAATGACCCGAAAGTTACTTGACTCCCTCTGTGAGCCAACCCTTTCATACGACCTTTATGCCAATTACGTCTCCTTACTCTTTTTGGTTGTAACATAACTAAATATTATTTTCTCTTAGCCCTTCTTTTATCAGATTTCCCTCCTTTAACGAAGTTAGGAGAAAGATCTCTTTTACCGTAAACTTCACCTTTACAAATCCATACTTTTATACCGATTCTTCCGTAAGTAGTATGTGCTTCAGCTACAGCATAATCAATATCTGCTCTGAATGTATGTAAAGGAGTTCTACCTTCTTTATATAATTCGCTTCTTGCCATTTCAGCTCCATTCAAACGTCCACTCACTTTAACTTTAATCCCCTCTGCTCCCATTCTCATGGTTGAAGCAATAGCCATTTTAGTAGCTCTTCTGTAAGAAATACGAGCCTCAACTTGTCTCGCAATTCCATCTGCCACTAATCTTGCATCTAATTCTGGTCTTTTAACTTCAAATATGTTGATTTGAATTTCACTACCAGTTAATTTTTTTAACTCTTCTTTAAGCTTATCAACTTCTGCTCCACCTTTACCGATAATTACACCAGGTCTTGCAGTATGTATTGTTACAGTAACAAATTTTAACGTTCTTTCAATAACAACTTTCGCTACACTTGCTTTTCTTAAACGAGCACCGATGTATGTTCTGATTTTATCATCTTCTCCAATCTTTGCAACATAATCATTTCCTCCGTACCAGTTTGAGTCCCATCCTTTGATGAATCCTAATCTATTTCCTATTGGATTTGTTTTTTGTCCCATGCTTAAATCTTGTCTACTGTTAGTGTAACGTGATTAGATCTTTTTCTAATTCTGTGTGCTCTACCTTGAGGTGCAGCTTTAATTCTTTTTAATGTTGGCCCAGGAGTTACAAATATTTCTCTTACAAATAATCCTTCTGGATCTTCTCCTTCATTTTTATTTTGCCAATTAGCTACAGCAGATAATAATAATTTCTCAATGTAGTTAGAAGCTAATTTTGGATTATGCTTTAATTGTACTAAAGCTTTAGATACTTCTACACCTCTAATCATATCCGCCACTAACCTCATTTTTCTTGGAGGTAATGGACAATTATTCAATTTTGCCAAGGCGATGTTTCTCCTTTCCTCTTTAATTCTTTCTGCTGAAAGTCTTTTTCTTGCACCCATGATCTAATTCAATTATTTCTTACCTTTTTTTCCTCCGTGACCTCTAAAGTTTCTAGTAGGTGCAAACTCTCCAAGTTTGTGCCCCACCATGTTTTCAGTTACGAATACAGGTATAAATTTATTTCCATTATGAACAGCGAAAGTAACACCAACAAAATCTGGAGTAATTGTACTAGCTCTAGACCATGTTTTAATTACGTCTTTTCTTCCACTCTCTTTTAACTTATCTACCTTGTTTTGTAATTTATAATATACAAAAGGTGGTTTTTTTAATGACCTACTCATAATTATTTTTTCCTTCTTTCAATGATTAGTCTGTTTGAAGCTTTTGTTCTACTTCTTGTCTTATAACCTTTAGCAGGCATCCCGTTTCTACTTCTTGGGTGACCTCCTGAAGACTTACCTTCACCTCCTCCCATTGGGTGATCAACTGGGTTCATAGCAACACCTCTAACTCTAGGTCTTCTTCCTAACCATCTAGTTCTACCAGCTTTTCCTGATCTTTCTAGGTTATGTGTACCATTGGAAACTGCTCCAATTGTAGCTAAACAAGTTTGTAAAATCATTCTTGTTTCACCTGAGGGAAGCTTAATAACAGCGTATTTACCTTCTCTAGCATTTAATTGAGCATAAGATCCTGCACTTCTTGCAAGAACAGCTCCCTTTCCTGGCTCTAATTCAATATTATGGATAATAGATCCAAATGGTATTTCAGAAAGATATAAAGCATTACCTACGTTTGGTTCAACACCTTTTCCAGAAGCTATTGTTTGCCCTACTTTTAACCCAGCAGGTGCAACGATGTATCTTTTTTCACCATCAGTGTATTTAACTAAAGCAATTCTAGCAGATCTATTTGGATCATACTCGATTGTTAAAACTTCAGCTCTAACACCAAATTTATTTCTTTTGAAATCAATGATACGGTATCTTCTCTTATGACCACCTCCTCTGTATCTCATGGTCATTCTACCTTGATTGTTTCTACCTCCAGATTTCTTTAAAGGAGCTAATAAAGATTTCTCTGGTTTACTTGCAGTAATCTCAGAGAAGTCACTAGCTACTTTATGTCTTTGCCCTGGCGTAGTTGGCTTTAACTTCCTTACTCCCATAATTAAATATTGCTATAGAAATCTATTTCATCACCGTCAGCCAATGTAACTAACGCTTTTTTATATATTTTTCTCTTTTGGTAAATCACACCTTGGTTAGTATACCTCATGCTTTTCTTACCCCCACCACCTTTGATGGTATTAATCTTATCAACTTTAACATCATAAAGAGACTCTATAGCCTCCTTGATATCAGTCTTTGTAGCTTTTGGATCTACCTCAAACGTATAGGTGTTATTTGTTTCAATAAGTTTTTCCGATTTCTCGGTTACTACTGGTTTTTTTAAAATCTCAATCATCTTACTTATCTAAATAACTATCTAGCTCTTTTAAAGCAGATTCGGTTACTACTAATTTCTTCGCTCTTAAAATCTCATAGCTGCTGAAAGTGTTTGCTAACATTACCTGTGTGTTAGGAATGTTTTTCGCAGATTTTTCAACATTGCTGTTTCTAGCGGGCAACAAAAATAGTGATTTTTCTGAAACAATCCCTAAATTTTTAAGAATACTTTCAAATTCATTTGTTTTAGGCGCTTCAAAGTCAAAATCTTCTAAAACGATTAGAGAATCATTTTTAGCTTTATAAGCTAAAGCACTTCTTCTAGCTAATTTTCTTACTTTTTTGTTTAGCTTAAAACCATAATTTCTTGGTGATGGTCCAAAAACTGTACCTCCTCCTCTAAATAATGGGTTTTTAATGCTACCTGCCCTAGCAGTACCAGTACCTTTTTGCTTTTTAATCTTTTTAGTACTACCTGCGATTTCAGCTCTTTCTTTTGATTTGTGTGTACCTTGTCTTTTATTAGCTAAGTACCACTTAACATCTAAATAAATACAGTGATCGTTTGGTTCAATTCCGAAAATTGAATCATTTAGATCAACTTTTTTTGATGTTTCCTTTCCTTCTATGTTATGAACTTTCATAATACTTCTTACTTCTCGATGATTACTGTATTTCCATTGAACCCAGGTACAGCTCCTTTAACAAGAACTAAGTTTTTGTCTTCTAAAACTTTTAATACACGTAGGTTTTGAACTTTCACTCTTTCATTACCAGTTTGACCAGCCATTCTCATTCCTTTGAATACTCTTGCAGGATAAGATGCTGCACCGATAGATCCAGGCGCTCTTAGTCTGTTGTGCTGACCATGCGTTTGTTGACCAACTCCTCCAAATCCGTGTCTTTTAACAACACCTTGAAAACCTTTACCTTTTGATGTACCGATAACATCTACAAACTCACCTTCAGCAAAAACATCAGCAGCAGTGATTTCATCACCAGCTTTAATCTCTTTAGCAAAGTGTGAAAATTCCACTAATTTTCTCTTTGGAGAAACTCCAGCTTTTTTGAAGTGACCCTGTAAAGGTTGAGTTGTTCTATTTTCTTTCTTTTCACCAAAACCTACTTGAACAGCATTGTATCCATCTGTTTTTTCAGTTTTTACTTGAGTTACATAACATGGACCAACTTCGATTACAGTACAAGGCAAAGCCTTACCATTTTCATCAAAGATGCTTGTCATCCCTCTTTTCTTCCCTATTAATCCAGTTGCCATAATTATCTAATTATAAAACTTTAATATCAACTTTAATTGCACTTGGCAATTCTAATTTCATCAACGCATCAATTGTTTTAGTTACGTTAGAATTGCTATAAATATCAAGCAATCTTACATAAGAATCCAATTGAAATTGTTCTCTTGACTTTTTATTTACATGCGGTGATCTCAACACTGTATAAATTCTTCTGTGAGTTGGTAATGGAACTGGTCCACTAACTACTGCACCTGTAGCTTTAACAGTTTTAATAATCTTCTCGGCAGATTTATCTACCATGTTGTGATCGTACGACTTTAATTTTAATCTAATTTTCTGACTCATCTCAATTCCTCTATAATATTAAGCTTCTATTTCTCCTTTAACTTTAGCTAAAACAGCTTCAGATACGTTGCTTGGTGTATCTTGGTAATGTGAGAACTCCATTGTTGAAGTTGCTCTACCAGACGATAATGTTCTTAATTGAGTAACATACCCAAACATTTCAGATAATGGAACTTTAGCCTTAACAACTTTTGCTCCATTTCTATCGTCCATACCTTCTACTTGACCTCTTCTTCTGTTAAGGTCACCAACGATATCACCCATGTTAACCTCAGGAGTAATCACTTCTAATTTCATGATTGGCTCAAGAATTACCGGCTTAGCTTGCTTACAAGCTGCTTTAAATGCCATCTTCGCTGCCAATTCAAATGATAATTGGTCAGAATCCACTGCGTGGAAAGAACCATCTTTTAATGTAACTTTTAACGAATCAACAGGGAAACCAGCCATTACACCGTTTTTCATTGCTTCTTTGAAACCTTTTTCGACAGATGGAATAAATTCTTTAGGAATGTTACCACCCTTAATTACATTGATAAATTCTAACCCTTCTTTTTCATCATCTCTAGGCTCAACAGTAACAACTATATCGGCAAACTTACCACGTCCACCAGACTGCTTTTTGTAAACCTCTCTATGATCAACAGAACCTCTGATAGCTTCTTTGTAAGATACCTGTGGTTCTCCTTGATTAACCTCTACTTTAAACTCTCTTTTTAAACGATCGATTAAGATATCTAAGTGTAGCTCTCCCATTCCTGAAATTACAGTTTGACCTGTATCATGATCCGTTCTAACTACGAACGTTGGATCCTCCTCAGCTAATTTACCTAAACCAACTCCTAATTTATCTAAATCACCTTGTGTTTTAGGCTCAATAGCTATACCTATTACTGGTTCTGGGAAAGACATAGACTCAAGTACGATTGGATGTTTTTCATCACAAAGCGTATCCCCAGTTCTGATATCTTTAAATCCTACAACTGCACCTATATCTCCAGCCTCCAACGCATCAACAGGATTCTGCTTATTTGAATGCATTTGGTAAATTCTAGAAATTCTTTCTTTATTTCCTGATCTAGTATTTTTCACATAAGAACCAGCGTCTAGTTTACCAGAGTATGCTCTAATGAAACATAATCTACCTACGAAAGGATCTGTAGCAATTTTAAATGCTAAAGCTGAAAATGGTTCTTCTACACTTGGCTTTCTTGAATCAGCTTCTTCTGTATCAGGATTAAAACCTTCAATAGCTTCAACATCTAAAGGAGACGGTAAGAATCTAACCACCGCATCAAGCATAGCTTGAACACCTTTATTCTTAAACGCTGAACCACACATCATTGGTATGATTGACATATCAATTGTCGCTTTTCTTAAAGCTTCAATTACTTCATCTTCGGTGATTGAATTTTCATCTTCGAAAAATTTCTCTAATAAAGCTTCATCATATTCAGCTACAGATTCGATTAACTTCGCTCTGTATTCAGAAACTTGATCTTGAAGATCAGCTGGTATTTCAACTTCTTCAAAAGTCATCCCTTTATCTTCTTCATTCCATACGATTCCTTTCATTGAAATTAAATCAACAACTCCTCTAAAGTTATCTTCATCTCCAATTGGAATTTGTAATGGAACAGGATTTCCCCCTAACATTTCTTTAACTTGCGTACACACATTTAAGAAATTAGCTCCTTGACGGTCCATTTTATTAACGAAACCTAATCTTGGAACTCTATATTTATCTGCTTGTCTCCAAACAGTTTCAGATTGCGGCTCAACACCATCAACAGCACTAAAAAGAGCAACAACACCATCTAATACTCTTAATGAACGCTCTACCTCTACAGTGAAATCAACGTGACCAGGAGTATCAATAATGTTAATTTGGTACTTATCATTTTCAAAAGGCCAGAATGTTTTAGTTGCAGCAGAAGTAATAGTAATACCTCTTTCTTGCTCTTGCTCCATCCAGTCCATTGTAGCAGCACCATCATGAACCTCCCCTATCTTGTGCGTCATTCCAGTATAATAAAGAATACGCTCAGTGGTAGTGGTTTTACCCGCATCAATATGAGCAGCAATTCCAATGTTTCTGGTGAATGTTAAATCTCTTTTTGCCATTATTATTATTTATTAAAATCTAAAGTGAGAGAATGCTTTGTTTGCCTCAGCCATTCTTAATGTATCTTCTTTTTTCTTGTAAGCTCCACCTTCTTCTTTAAAAGCTGCGATGATTTCAGCTGAAAGTTTTTGTGCCATAGAGTTATCATTTCTTTTTCTAGCAAAACCAATCAACCATTTCATCGCTAAAGATTCTTTTCTTGCATCTCTGACAGGGGCAGGAATCTGGTAAGTTGCACCACCTACTCTTCTACTTCTAACTTCAACTGGAGGCGTTACATTATCCAGTGCTTTATTAAAAACTGTTAAGGCATCTTCTTCTTCAAGTTTTTGCTCTACAATATCCATTGCATTGTAAAAAATATCAAACGCTAATTCTTTTTTACCGTGCATCATAAGGTTATTAACAAACTTAGTAACCCTAACGTTTTCGAAACGTGGATCAGGTAGTATTCGATGCTGTTTTGCTTTTCTTCTTCTCATCTTTTAATCTATCTCTTAAATTGATTATTTCTTAGGTCTTTTCGCCCCGTATTTAGATCTTCTTTGTGTTCTTCCTTCTACTCCTGCTGTATCTAAAGCTCCTCTAACGATGTGGTATCTAACACCTGGTAAGTCTTTCACTCTTCCTCCTCTAACTAACACGATACTGTGTTCTTGTAAGTTATGTCCTTCTCCTCCGATGTAGGCATTCACCTCTTTTCCGTTAGTTAATCTAACCCTTGCAACCTTTCTCATTGCTGAGTTTGGTTTCTTAGGCGTAGCTGTGTAAACTCTCACGCAAACCCCTCTTCTCTGTGGACAAGAAGTTAAAGCCTGTGACTTACTCACCTTCACTTTAGATGTTCTTCCTTTTCTTACTAATTGC